>Ga0315312_1001812_pt1 | contig 15785 bp, 17 predicted proteins | sample TDP7_MG_FD_203629 | JGI IMG/M metagenome (GOLD analysis project Ga0315312, IMG submission 203629) | Freshwater sediment microbial communities from Lake Towuti, South Sulawesi, Indonesia - TDP7 | ecosystem: Environmental > Aquatic > Freshwater > Lake > Sediment | place: Indonesia: South Sulawesi... | reverse complement strand
TATGCCGAGGCTGAGCCTCGTGTCTGTGGATGAAGCAGTGATCAGGTCCGCTGTAGACCTTATGAGGAGATACGAGTTTGATCCGAGAGATTCCATACACGCCGCATCCGCTATCCAATGTCGAGCGGAAGCATTAATATCCAGAGACCCGCACTTTGACAGGTTAAAGGAACTTCCCAGAAAGCTTCTCTAGAGGCTCAGCCCAAAGTCTAAAGTTGTAATAGTTCTCTGCCTCTGTTATGTTTTTATCTTGGTTTAAATTCTTGAATTTTTCGGCGAGTCGTGTTGTCTTTTTCAGCGCTTGTTTTCCACGGGTTACGCTATCGTTACTTCTTTTTTAGCTAGGCTTTGAACCATTAATGGTATTATTTTGCTTGCTTTGAGTATCTCCATGAAGAGCGGTTTTCCATCCTCATCAAAGTGAACTATTATGTCGCCTACTTCCTCGGCGAATGAGAGTTTTCCCTCCTCAGCAACTATGACGGTGAGAACATCTGCTTCCACATCGTACTTGACCTTATACGCCATACCGCTCCCGCCTTACTGGATAAAAGGTGATGACGAGTAGATAGTCTTTTCTTTTCTCATAAACTACTCTCAAAGCATACTTCGTATCGATTGCCTTAGTTGCGAAATATTGCTGATCCTTTTGCTCTAAGCGTGTTGGATTGCGAATCGTCTCAAAGACCTGCTTTTCATCTGTCTTAAAGCCGTAATGCTTCACGAAACCAAACTTTTCACGAGCGTGCTTTGTAAATCTGATTTTAGACCCCAAAGCCAAGATGTATCTACTCGATTACCCCTAATAGCTCTCAGAATTTAAATTTCACCCATAAATATAGCAGAAAGGAGGCGAGGAAGTTGAACGAAAGAAAAGACAATAAAAAACCGTTAGATGGCGCTTCTAACCCTTCATCGAGAAAATGGACGATGCGGCATCACCTTAAGCCGAGCGACATAGGCTATCTCACGTATCTTCACGGCATCTTGTACGCAAAAGAGTGCGGCTACGACCAAACATTTGAAGCCTATGTAGCCAACGGGCTTGCAGAGTTCGTTCAATCCTTCAACCCGTATGAAGATCGAATTTGGCTGGCAGAAACAAACAAGCAGATTGTCGGCTGCATCGCCATTGTCGGAGCTTCAAGGCTGAAGGCTCAACTTCGCTGGTTTCTCGTTCACCCAGACTACAGACGACTTGGTCTTGGGCGAGAACTCATGGAGAAGGCGCTTCTGTTCTGCAAGGAGCGCAAGTACAAAACCATATTCCTCTGGACAACAAGCGAATTAAGCGCAGCCCGTCATCTCTACACAAGCGTCGGCTTCAGAAAAACCCAGGAGAAAACCCACAAAATATGGGGAAAGGAGGTCACAGAAGAAAGATATGACCTGCATTTGTGAAACAAGGATCACAAGATTCTTCAATCTCTCATTTGAGAGACAAAGTCACCCCAAGAAGAAGTGTTAAACCTTTCTCTTGGCTTTTCGAAGGAAGTTTTCTCGGATTTTCTTTGCTAGTTTGCCGTCTTCGATGATGAGGGCGCCTCGGTATCCGCATTCTCTGCACTCCCAGACAGACCACAGTTGAGGAAGCCCACTGGCCAAAATATGTTGGTGGACCGCACTTGGGACAGAACGTAGCCTTTCCAAATTCATTCACTTCACTCTTCTTCATTTTTCTGCTGTCTCCTCGATTACAGAGATGGTCTGTCAACGACTTGCCTTATCCTTCTGGGTGAAAAGGGCGTCAACACGGCGGCTGGCACGTGGGGTCCAAGTTTGGGCATGAGTCCCACGGCGTCTGTTCCGAGCTTGCACACCACGGCGTGTTCCAACAGCCCTAACGATTCGATTCTGACAACGTCACGTCCATGCCTCGAAACCGCCACAGCCCTTTCAACGTCACGCAGCCAGGCGCCCAAGACCACTAATCGGTCGAGGCTGGAACGAATCCAATCGGAAAACTGGGACAGCTGAGATTCCGACAGCTCCGCTTCCATTAGCCCGTCTTTAGCGTCGCCCTTGTCAACGATCTTCACGCGAAGTGGCATGTAGTCGACGAGGCAGAAAAGTCTGATAAGGCTCGGAAGAGTCGGTTTCTTTCCGTCAGCCAGCTGAGCCTGCAACCTCTGCAGCGAGACGATGGCATCGCAAACCCCCGGAGAAGAAACTCCCACATCAACAGCCAGTTCGGTCTCGCCCTTCTCAGAGGAGATAACTCTCCCTCGCAGGGTGGAGAATCTCTCAACCTTGTCAAGCGAGACTGGAGCCAGACCCATCTCGCGGTCTAGGAGCTGCAGCGCGACCGCTTCGTCCTCGCCCGAAACCTCAACCCTAACCCAGTTGCGTTGGTTCTCACCCTCGAACTTCGCCCTAACCTTAAGACCCATGTAGAGTGACGAAATCGCCGACTGAAACATTCTCGGGGTGAAAGCCCCGTACGCCTTCTGAAGCAGCGTGACAGTGGTTGGCATCAGATTTCCCCGAGCAGTGAGACAAATTCTCGATGTAATCGCCTAATCAGGTCGATGGCTTCGTGCGTCTCGCCCAGGTCGAGGGCGTAGGTTCTCAAGACTTTTTCAATGGGCACGATTCGCAGACCCGCAACCCGCTTGTCGGCGTAACAGACAATCTTCTCCTCCAGCGTCTGAGGAACGTAATCTCTCACGGGCCAGCCGAGCCGTCGCGCTTCATTTCTTGTTATTCCGCCGCCTGCGTGTCGTTCAATAATCCGCACTATGGAGTCTGGTTGTCTTAAAGAGCGCGCGATTTGTGCGCCTACCATGGCGTGGTCCACGGTGTGCGTTTTCGAGCGTCCGATGTCGTGTAGGAGCCCGGCGATTTCGACCAATCGAATGTTAACGTTTCTTCCTTTTTTCTCAAACGCCTTTGCCAGCCTGAGAGCGTAATCCGAAACAGCCTCGCAGTGTCTCACAACGTTCGGCTTGCAACCGCTCTGGATGAGAAAACTCAGAGCCTCTTGTCTCGAAGGCAGCCGCTCACTCACTCAGTCAGCTCCTTCCGCAGCTGCTCGACCTTCTCGTTCAAGGCTTCAATGAGATGGCCGTTGTCGAAGTGCATCAAAGGCTTGCCACAAGAAGGACAGCGAAAAACAAGCTCCACAGCCTCTTCAAAGGGAATCCGCCTGCACTTAGGCGTGCTACAATAATAGAAGTCGTGACCCTTCTCGTAGTCAAGCCTCGCCTGAAGCTTCTCGAGAACCCTCCTCTTCTGGTTGAGAATGAAACCCTCCAGCTGATCGGGCTGAAGCCTCCAGTGAAAGATGAACCAGCCCGTGGTCTCGTCACGCGACCTCCTGAGACCAACGAGAGAGTGATCGTAAAGCCTGTAGAGAATCTTACGGACAGAGTTGAGGCGTATGCCCGTCTTGTTGGCGATCTCGTCGTCCGTTATTTCCTCAACCCCTTTCAGCACGTTGATGACTTTGACTGCCTCTTCGCTGCCAAAAACCTCGGCGACTTTGTTGAGGGTGTCGTCGTCGATGAAAGAAGCCATGATTTGGAACGCACCTCTGTGTTTTCTCCGAGCCACCACCATAAAATAGTGTATGTGTAGGCTTAAATCTGTTTGTTTCATGACAGACTTAGACTATGGTTGCACCACTAGTTTACCCCGTTTCTTGGGAACAATCCTCATCTTGGCACGTTCAAACTCCTTGGAAAGTCCATAGCCATCGAAGAATCGATCCAGAAAAACCGCGAGGCTGGAGCACTCGGAATGAGGCTGGTTGCCAACAGCCACGTTAAAGTCTGAGACCGCCTCAGAAAAGAACTCTGAAGGAACCTTACGACTGCCAACGACGACGAGGACGTCTCTTCCCGTGGCTTTGATCCTCTCGAAGACATCGCTGGTCTGAATGTTCTCTCCGTAGGCTGTTAAGTGAACGACAACCCCGCCCTTAGACCTCCATTCTTTAACGATTTTTCTCCAGGGCTTGCCCATCTCGAAGTGGAAGGGCCCACCCCATCGCTCCACCACCTTGTCAACTGTGGTTTTGACTTTTTCGTCTCGGATGTCCGCCAAAATGAAGCTTGAGGCTCCCATGGCTCTGGCTGTGAGGGCGACGTGCGTCGTGAGTCTCTTGTCTCTGTCTCGATGACCCCAACGCAAAACAGCCACCTTCTGCAACCGCCGCGTTCTCCTGAGTCATGCAGTTAGAGAGTGCTGAAAGCCCCGCCCAGCTCTTCCACTCGTTTCCTAACGTTCTCTGCGAACCACGGGACAGACTCAAAAACGACGTGGATGCTTTCGGCTTCGTATCTGATGCTTTGAACGTCTGCGCGGCTGAACAGCCAAGACACGAAGGGCATTGAGTCTTTCTTTAAGGGAACAGAAAACGAGGCTCGAACACACTGTCTCAGAAAACGGGTCATCTCCTCCTTGAGGAGGTGGACGTTTATCTTTTGAAGGGCTGAGACTGGCATGGGGTTCGGTGCCAGGTTTTTCAGTGCCTCGATTCGAGGCTGCAGGTCAGTGTCGGAGAGGAGGTCAATCTTGTTGAGCGCTGTTATGACGGGAATGCCCGTCGCGCCTATGGTCTGAATCGTGTCTAAGCACACTTGGAGTTTTTTCTCGACGCTCTCCAGCGGCTCGCTGACGTCGACAACGAGCAGGATGAGGTCGGAAAATATTGTCTCCTCGAGGGTTGAGTGGAAGGCTTGGATGAGGGTTAGGGGCAGTCGGTCGATGAAGCCAACGGTGTCTGTCAGCAACACCTTCGTCTTAGAGAGGCTTATGGCTCGCGTGGTCGTTGACAGCGTGGTGAACAGTTCTGTGTCTGCAGCCACTGGAACGGTCTCCTCAGCCAGTGCGTTGAACAGCGAACTCTTTCCCGCGTTGGTGTAGCCAGCCAAAGAAACTGCTGAGTAGCCCAGTTCGAGTCTGCGGGCTCGGTGGAGGCTTCTCTTTTTGCCAACAACTTTCAACTTACTCTGTATTCGGTGGATGTGCTTCTTTATGGACTCGTAGTAGAGGTCAACTTCATAGGCGCCGAGACCCATGAAGCCCGGCTGCTCACCCGTCTTGGCGAGCTTCACTTTTTCTTTGGCACGGGGCAACTCATATCGGAGTTTGGCGAGTTGAATCTGCACCTTGGCTTCGGTTGTGGAGGCTCGTCTTGCGAAAATCTCGAGTATAAGTTGAAAGCGGTCTATAGCTTCGACCTTAGTTGCCTTGGCTAGGTTGTAGGCTTGGAGAGGCTTCAACTCGTTGTCGAACACCACTTTTTCAGCCTCTTTCACCTTCACGAGCTCTGCCAGCTCGTTTACCTTGCCGCTTCCGATCTGATACCTCGGGTCGCGCTGCCTAACCTGCTCCATCCTGCCCACAACCTTGTAGCCCGCCGACTCGGCTAGGCTCTGCAGTTCGCCGAGGTTGGAGGGTTCGTGGGCTAGTCGGCGTTGAACTATGACTGCTCGCGTTGCGACGCCTCCGACTTCGTCTTCTTTTTCACTTGAGCGATGTCTCCCAAGGTGACGGGTTTGGGAGCGGCCAGAGCCCTCGACGGAACCTTGGGCTCCGACACTTCAGCCAGCAGCTTTATCCTCAGGGCGTGTTGCAGCTTCTCGGCGAGCTTTTGGTCGGGTGTCATCTTTCTGCTCTCTATTTTGCGCAGAACCGATACTTTCTCGCTTATTTTTCTGCCGAGGTCTTCGTGGCTGAGTCCGAGTTTCTCTCTCGCCTGCCTCACTCTTGAGCTGAAGTCCTCCACGAGGTCTATGGATTCCTCAACCTTGATTGTGGGTTGCTTTCTGGTTGGGATTATGGGCGTGGGCAGCCTCTTGGCTATCTTCTTTAGGCGTGGTTCGGTTTTCTCCTCCCAGTATATGGAGCCGAGCTTGACGCATTCGTTGCAGACGAGCATCTTGGCTCCTTCAATCACCGCCTTGAAGGGTTTGCCCATGATTCGGCGTCCACAGACCTCGCAGCGCAATTGTTATTTCTCCAGAACTGTTTTTATCATAAGTCCATCCTTTATACTTTGTCAAATCTTACGGTGAAAGCATGCGCAAAAGAGACGAGGTTTTACAGAAAATTCGTGGCATAGCAGACTATCAGCTTGGGAGGGGCGTGGGTAGAGTGCTCTTCCCCGACGCTGTAAAAGTCGTTTTTTCGAAGAGGACGGGGAGGATACGCCACGTTTATCTGGAAGACGAGCTGCTGGCTACGCTGCGACCTAGGGACGGAATGTTCTCGTTAACCATCGCTGGCGCCAAGAGAATTCGAGACGGCGTCAAGCCTCTCAGACTCTGGGTGATTGTTCAAAAAGACGCCGCGCCCTTTGTAGCCAAGGGGAGGAGCGTCTTCGCCAAACACGTCGTTGACGCCGACGACGAGATACGCCCGCTGGAGGAGGTCTTGGTCCTCGACGAAGACAGCGAGGTCTTGGCGGTTGGAAAGGCGATTCTGACTGGGGCTGAGATGAAAGCCTTTAAGAGAGGGGTAGCCGTGAGGGTTCGGAAGGGTGTGGCGGAAGAGGTTAAGAACCCCGTCGACAAAAGATATCGTTAAAAGAGGAGAAGCGTGCTTCAGAAATGCGCAGAGTGAGCCCGAGAGAAGCGAAACGCATGATGCAGCGCATGGGTATGAGCATGGGCGAGATACCCGACGTTCAACAGGTTGTCTTCAAGACGAGTTCAAAGGAGATAATCATCGAAAACCCCGAAGTGGCGGTTCTGGAGATGCACGGTCAAAAAATCTTTCAGGTGACAGGCGAGAAAATCGTTGAGAAAGCCTTGGAGAAGAAGGAGGAGGAAGTGACCATCCCAGAAGAAGACGTGCAGCTAGTAGCCATGCAAGCCAAAGTGAGCCCCGAACAGGCCAGAGCGGCGCTGAAGCAGACAAACGGCGACTTAGCCCAAGCCATACTTCTTCTGAGCCAAACAAAATACGGTTAAAACTGCTGCAGTATGTCTTGTTTTTCCATGACGTGCCCGCAGTAGTGGCACTTGAGCAGGAGCGGCTCCTCTCTCTCAACGTAAAACCTCGACTGGACGGGTTCGTTGCTGTTGGACACACACGCGGGGTTGGTGCACCTGACTATGCCGCGTATGGTCTCGGGCAGTTTAACGCGCTGCTTCTCAACCACCCTGTAGTTGTGGACGATGTTGATTGTGGCGTGAGGCGCCAACAGGGCAATTTTGTCAACCTCTGCCGAGGCGAGTTTGCGCCCTTCTATCTTGACCATGTCCTTGACCTTCAGCCTCTTGCTTGGAACGTTCATGGCGACGGTGACGACTCCAGCCGTTCGCCCAGTTATTCCCAGAATCTTGACGACATCCAAGGCGTGGCCGCCGGTGATGTGGTCGATGACCGTGCCCTCCTTGATCTTCGAAACACGCAGAGTCTTCTTAGCCATAGCCTTCCAACCCTCCGCCCCTATTATTTCAAGCCCAGTAGATAAAAAGTGTTGTTTGCCCCCATCAGTTAAGGCTGTTTGGTTTCACGACTTAAACCGAAGCGAAAACTCTCGGAGCCTTTCAACAGCTTTTGCAACTGAACCTTTGCTTTCACAAGAGAGGCTGGGTCAAAATACTCCAAAACCAACGGTCCAGCGTAATCGTTCTCTTTAAGGACCTGCAGAACTTTTGGAAAATCTATAGTGCCTTCCCCGATGACTAAATGTTGATCGCGGCTGCCGTCGTTATCGTGTAGATGAACGTTAACCGTGTAAGGGGCCAGTTTGACAGCGAAATCGGCTGGATCGCCTAAGGTGTGGGCGTGACCGACATCAAACGTGACCCCCAAGTTTTTGGCGTCGATTTCCTTCAGAACGTCGATGATCTCTTCGGCTGTTTTTCCCATGGCTTCTTCCCAGACAGCCCCTCTATCTAACTGAACGTTCTCTATTGCTACTGTCACACCCCGCCCTTCGGCGTACTCGACCAACGACTGAACAGAGTTTAGGAGGGCTTTTCGAACGCTCTCACAAGCGAGTTCTAGACGCGCCTTGGGGGTGTTTCCCAAATGCGTAGTAACGATTCTAGCATCTACTTGACTCGCAAAGTCGATTCCGTCTTTAACGGTCTGAACCGAAGCCTCTCGAATCCTAGGATTTATGTCTGCCAGTTTCACGCCGATGTGGGGAGCGTGCACCAGCAGAGGCATGTCACACTCTTGGGCGTGCCTTCTCAGCTGCAGAACCCTCTCAGGCGTGTAATCCAGCGGTCCTCTTGGATACTCGCACGCTATCTCAACGCCCTCAAACCCTTGTCGATGGGCAAGAGAAATGGTCTCGGTTGGAGTCTGAGGGTCCAACGAAAAGGTCTGAGCAAACACTTTCACAACCATCCCTCGCTCAAAATTCTAGGGAGTGCATTTTGACTAATAAAAGGTGTCTTCGACGCGTCTAAAGACAAAGCAATGAAGACCTAAGGCTGGAGATGAAAAGAGTTATTTGCCCGCCGCCAGAGTTTGTTTGGTGTCTAAAGTGGAGTTTAAGGGACGAGACATAATCTCGATCAAGGATTTCACCCGGGAAGAAATAGATTATATACTGAAGATCGCCAGCGCCATGGAACCCATAGCCAAAAGCGGCTCAGACATGCTCCACGGCAAGATGCTCGCCACACTGTTCTACGAACCAAGCACGCGCACACGGCTCAGCTTCGAGGCAGCCATGCACAAGCTCGGAGGCTCAGCCATAGGATTCGCCGAGGCGGAGATAGCCTCGGTGCGAAAGGGAGAGAACCTAGCCGACACCGTGCGCGTCGTAGAAAACTATGCAGACGTGATAGCCCTGCGACACCCTCTCGAAGGCGCGGCTCGACTAGCAGCCGAGTTCGCTCAGGTTCCAATCATCAACGCGGGTTCGGGTGGAGAGGAGCACCCCACTCAAGCTCTGCTTGACCTCTACACCATCTGGAAGGAGCTGGGCAGGATAGACGGCTTGAACATCGCTCTGGTGGGTGACCTCCGCTTCGGAAGAACAGTTCACTCCTTAGCCTACGCCCTGTCGCTCTACGACGTCAAACTGCACTTGATCTCGCCGGAGCTACTACGGATGAGAAGAGAAGTGCTTGACACAATCGGCGGAAGAATCAAGGTCACAGAGAAGACAGCGCTGGAAGACATCTCAAAGTTAGACGTGCTCTACGTAACACGCATACAGAAGGAGCGATTTCCAGACGCAGCCGAATACGCCAAGGTGAAGGGCTCGTACAAAATAGACCTAACCCTGCTAAGAGACGCGAAGAAGGACATGATAATCCTGCACCCGCTGCCGAGAGTTGAGGAGATTAGCCCGGACGTGGACGCTACACCGCACGCGCGCTACTTTCAACAAGTCTGGAACGGAATAGTCACAAGAATGGCGCTGCTAGCACTCATTCTTGGAGCCACAGATTAAAAACTATTTCTTTAGCGTTCTTGCCTTAAAGCCCACTATTGTTATGCCTACAACTTCGTTGTCGGCTATTCTGTAGATGACTCCGTCTTCAACCTCAACACTGTCTTTGGCTTCTCTAGGCTTTCCAAAGCTAATGTAGAGCACGTCGGCTTCCTCGTCGTAGTCAAAATCGATTTTCTCTAGGCTTATTGCGACTTTCTCCAAATTACTTCGCCCTTAACCCTAGCCATGCTAGAAGTGAAGTAGGCGGTTATAATAACCTTTTCTTCATGAAAATTGCGGTAAATAACGACAAGATATTTTGACCCAATATGCAGTGCTGGATAAAATTTTAAGGCTTTTAGCTCGCCTCTCAATCCTTTAACAACCAAATCAGGGTTTCGGACAGCCTTAATGATTTCGTGTGTATAAACCGCGACTTCTGGGTGCCTCGCAACGATATGGTCAAGAACTCTCTTAGAAAGTTTTATCCTCATACCTTGTTCACAAGGTAACTCTGTATCTGTCTTGTAGTTCTTGTTTTTTGCCTTCGTTCCATCCGCTCACGGCTTGGTAGTAGCCCGTTACGCGTGACCACCACTCGACGTTGTCTGAGCCGCAGTTGGGACACAGCTTGCTCATGAGCGGCGACACCGTGCCACAGTGGTTGCATATGGTTAGGTCTTTTGTGTATGCGTAATAGCCAACGTGTGTTTGGGTTGCTATGCGCTTCGTCAGCTTGTAAAGTGCCTCTGGGTCTGGTGAAGCCTCGCCCAGCCAGACGTGGAACATGTTGCCTCCGTTCAGGAGTGGGAAGAACTTCTGTTCAGTGTTTATTCTGTCGATTAGCCCTAAGCTGGCTCCCACGTAAACGTGGGTTCCGTTGTTGTAGTACACGGGGACATCCTTCTCGCCCTCAGCCAGCATCCTCTCAGCTTTGGCTAAGTCTCCCTTGACCAGTTTCTCGGCGGGTTCGTGATAAGCTTCCGTCAGCAGGTCCGCGATGGCGAAGCGCTGAGCCGTGGATTCTGCGGGTGTCCTAGCCAAGGCGAGTTTCAGACCGCTCCTCTGCTCCAGCTCCTTCTTGTACTTCTGCATCTCGAGAATCAGCTTGACGAGGATCTTGACGGCTTCGGGGTGCTCGTGCAGTTGATAGCCCGTGTGCCACTGCGCCATCTCGTTTCCGCCAACGAAACCCATGGTGTAGACCAAGCTGTCGAAGTCTATGGCTGGCGGTCCTCTCTCACCCGTCTTGGGATCGAGCGGACGCTGCGTGGCGAACGGTACCCTGTTCCGCTTCAGCACCAAATCCATCCATTTCCGTTTGACCTTGAATATCTCGACCGAGAGGTCCATGAGTCGGCGAGCCTCTTCAAAAAGCGCCTCGTCGCTTCCGTTCGCCTTGTAAGCCATCCTCGGAAGGTTGAGGCTCGCGACCTGCCAGCTTCCCATGGTGAAGTGTCTTCCGCCGACGAAGTTGATCTTGTCCTGGAAACCCGGGTTGTTTTCTGGGGTTTCGACGAAGCAGTAGGCGCAGCACTGGTAGCATGAAACTCCCTTGCCGTAGCCTCGGTAGGGCGGCATCAAGTTGTCGAAGTAGGGCGTGCCGAACTTGGCTACAACCCTGTGAACATCGAGCCAGAACTCGTCGTACTCAGGCTTGAAGAACTCTGGGCTCAGGCTGTTCTCAAGCTTGGGGAAGTTGAATGGTTTTCCTCTGTAGTCACCTTTCAAAGCCACGTCGTACAGCGCCTTAAACATGAGACGCACTTCGTCTTCATAGTCGCCGTAGACGTCGGGTCCAACTCGCCCCATGGTGACCACTGGAGCCTTTCGCCAGAGTTCTGGAACTCCTGGCTGCACCTGAATGTTGCTGAAGACAAGTTGCCCGCCTCGGGCAACGTAAGCCTGCGTGTACTCGAAAAACATCATCTGCATCATTTGCCTGATCTTCTCGTAGCTCAAGCCTTTCATGAAGGGCGCGAGGAAAATCAGGAAGTTGTAGAAGCCCTCGCCACCGGCGAAGTTGGTCTGTGCCGAAGCCAAGATTTTGGCTGTGTGTAGAATTGCAACCTCTGGGTGTTTGGCTGGTCCAGCAACGCTCGTTCGAGTGCCCATTCCGTCGGGCATCAAGCCGTAGTAGAAGAAGTAGCGCAGGTCCCAGTCTTGGCAGAAGGGTCGGGTTCCGAAGTACTCCAGATCGTGGATGTGGAGGTCGCCCGCCAAGTGAGCGTCAGCCAGTTTAGGAGGCATGAGCAACAGGTATTCCTCGCCCGAAACCCAGTCTGCCTTCCTCTTGTGCGACGTCTCAGCGTTAGGTTGAAGGTTAGCGTTCTCGTTAGCCTTGAAACCCTGTCCAATGTCCATCAGGTAGGCGTCGTAGACGGGCGCGCCGACCCTGGTGAGAACGTTTCGATAGACCGCGTACTCGGGCTTCTCCTTGGATTTGTCCAAAAGGACGTTGTTGACCAGCTCCCGAATCAGAGGTCCGCTGATGAACCTCAGCCGCAGGTTGAAGACCTTTCGCTCGGTTTCAACGGCGATTTCCTCAGCCTCTTCCAAGCTGAGGGGCCTAACGTCATAGAACTCTTTGGCGAGTCTCGTCTCGGTTAGGAGCTGTTTCACGATGGCGCCGCGGTTCCACGGAACTATGAACCCGTCGCTTCTCCTCACCTTTGGCTCTTGCAGAGTTTCCTGAGCGAGAGCGAGCCCACCGCCGTCGCCGTTGTCATCGAGCATTACTTTCCCTCTAGAACGCCCGTAAGTCTTTCTGTGGCGAGTGACCCCTCCACAAAAATCTGGTCTTCGGTGAGAACAGTGTCGCCAACCTCGAGGACAGGCGCCGATAGGATTACGAGGTTCCTCATGACCAAATCGGTCATAACGTCCACGTCTTCGAGGCTTCTCTCCTCGAACTCCTTGTTCCTAGTTCGAAGCCACTGCTTCAACACGACGCATTTGGCGCAGCCGTTCGAAGTGTAAACTACTATCCTGTGGTTCTGCGCGAAATCGGCAATGGCTGAGCCATGGTGCTTCGGATAATCCACGAGAAACCCTCCGAGGAGGCGGTTTACACGTTAAGAGCGCTGTTAGTCTATTAGTCTTGTATACAATTTTCATGTGAATTTTGAAGAATAATTTGAGCTAACTATGGCTTTTTTACACACAATTCTGGCGAAAATTCTCATGGAAATTTTCACTTAAATTTTTTGGAATAATTTGTTTAAAAAACTGTATCAGCTCTGCTGCAAAATTAACACGGGCAGTATTCGGCAGAAAGGTAAACAATTGCCTTGTTTATGTGGATGCAGTGGTCAGCCTGTATTTTTCTGACAAACGGCTGTGGTGAGCCAGCGCCTCAACCGAACCACACAGGGGGCACTTTGGTTGCAGCCCGAAAAACGCCCTTTGACAGCGAGCGCAGAAGGTCAGGCGGCGGCTGTAAGTGAAAAGCCCCAGACGACCGGTGGTCACAAGCTGCTTTGTGGCGGACAGCAACTCGTTTGGATCCATCTCCTTGTCGGCTAGTTCGAACTTGGCGAGATGTCCTCCAGGCGAGAGTTGATGAAACTTCTCCTCAATCTTGGACAATTCTAGAAAAGGCGCATCGAGCCCTGTGGGCGCAGCGACCAGGTCGGTGTAGAAGGGTTTCTCCTTGCTTCCTCTCACGCGAACGCGCGCCAGACCATACCTCTCCACGTCGAGTTCTGCGAGTCTCTTGGCCGCCTCGCCGCTGGGAACCATGGACAAGACCGACCGTGTCTCCGGTCTCTTGGCGTTCTTGTGAACCTCGTCGAAAAGGCGTTTCATGACGCCCTCCGCAAAACTCTGGGATTTGGTGTCTTCGACGATGGGCTTGCCAGTGAACGACTCAGCGGCTTCATTGAGACCGACGAAGCCGATTAAGCGAGTGGAGTTCTCCAGTCTGAAGTACTGGTCGTCGTTCGCCTTTTGGGTCAGAAAGGGCAGAAGCCCCTCACGCAGTCGCTGCTTGATTGTCAGATACTTGATTTCCAACGCCCGCAGCGCCATCTCCAACTGCTCGTCTAACAACTCGTTGAACTTGGCATGGTTGCCTTCCGCGTCGTACGTGACCCTCGGAAGGTTTATCAGAGCGTTGTCGACGCAGCTCGTTCGCAGCGTGTCGAGTTCCCAATCGCCCTTCCAGTCACCAGACAAACGGCATCCGGTAGCGGTGTAGGAGGCGTTCTCTTGCCCCTTGAAGCAGAGGTTGGCGAAGTAGGGAAGCCCCCTCTCAGCTGCGAGCCGATGCGCCTCGTATAGCAGAGACTCGCTTTCCTTAGTCTGAAACACTTCGGGGCGAATCTTAACTATGAGACTGGGCTGAAAGACGGGCTTGTCCTTGCCGAGTTCAAGCATCACCTCTAAGAGAAGCCGATTTATGAGGCGGCTTTCCTCGGCGAAGTCCACGTAAAAGCCCGTCTTTTGTCCGTTTGGTCCGATGGCTTCTTTCTTCTCCAAGAATGGGGGAATCAGCAACTCTAATCCTAGGGAAGCCTCAACTGGAGAACCGCTCTCTGAGAGGGATTGACTCAAACTGAAGACGAAGAGGCGTATGCCATCGCGGATTCTCTCAGCCGATAATCCTCTGGCAAAGGGCGCCAAAAAGACGTTGAAGTAGTCGAGCGATTGCTCACCACCCCCCTCTGTGGCGGCTGCCTTCAGAAGGTTAGGGACCATGAGCAACGCGGACTCGAAACTTTTGGGCGGAGGCAGAGAGCCCCCTGAAAACCCTTGTTTTCCGAGGCTGAGACCATTCTGGAGGAAAAAGTGGAGGTCGTGGAAAAATTCCCTGGGCTTCAGAACCCAGCAGCCGAGGTTGCTCAGGTGAAGCGAGCCGGAGAGGTGGGCGTCTGCGACGTCTCGCGGAAGAACGTTGAGTAGGGTGTACTCTTCAATGACCGCGTCGCCTGCCGCGTTGTGGACCGCTTCGACGCTGAGGTGTTGGGCTCCGGCTGACTTGATGAGTTGGGTGACGTCGTAGACGGGCAGTCCCAGTCGGGTCAGCTTGTGCCTGTATTCCTCGAGTCCTTTCTCCATCAGTATGGCGTTGACGAACTCACGGATGAGGGGCGCCGTAAGATACTTAGCCTTGACCTCTTGCAGGCGACCTTCGGTTTCGCGGGCTATCTTCTGCGCCAGATCAAGCGGAACACTCGCTTCCTTCACCAGCGCCTCGGCTATCTTGTTTCGGTCGAACTCTTCCATGGCTAGGCGGCTGGTGCGGACCATCATCTTTCGGCGCTTGAAGGCTCGTTCCTCGATTGTCTCTGTCACGTCGACGAGCATTCGTCCGAGGTCGGTTAGGCGGTATTTCTTGGTCTCCACGTCGGGTTCGATGAGGTCTGCCTTGAGGAGAAACTTTAGGTGGTAGGCGAATCGACCGGCGTCGCGGCTGGGGTTCAGGTGCAGTATGTTCATTATTTCGGTGTAGGAGAGCGGACCCCTGTCTAGGAGGAGGTTCAAGACTTCCAGTCGCAGAGAGGACGCAACCGCCTTCAGCACTCTGGCTCCCGGACGCCGCCGATGGGACATTCTCCATGCCTTCTATTGGACACGCAACCCTAACTATATGGGGTTGTTCGGTTTTTAAGCTAGAATGCCTGTGCGTGTCGTTGGAGCGAACCCCATCTTATTTAAGCAGTTTTTTGCTTCTATAGACACTAGACCAACGCAAGGGGCTGTCGGCTAGCATGGTCTAGGCTCCTAGACTCGGGACTTTAAGGCGAGAACTCTAGGGACCCCGGTCCGAATCCGGGCAGCCCCACCAATTGCGTTTTTAGGCTGCCGTGACTGTTTGTTGGTTGGCTTTCTTCTCTCTTTTCAGTATTTCTCTGGCTGCGATGAGCCCGGAGACTGAGGCTTGGATTAGGCCTCGGGTTACGCCTGCTCCGTCGCCTATGGTGAACATGTTGCGTATGCGCGTCTCTAAGTAGTTGCTCAGTTCTAGGCGTGACGTGTAGAATTTCACTTCTGCACCGTACAGCAGGGTGTCTTTCGAGTTGAGCCCGGGTGAAACCTGGTCTAGGGCTTGGAGCATCTCGCGTATATCAGCTAGGTAGCGGTAGGGCAACACGAAGCTCAGGTCGCCGGGTGTGGCGTTTTTAAGGGTGGGCACGACCAGGCTGCGGCTGATTCTCTCTTCTGTGCTGCGTCTTCCGACTTCTAGGTCGCCTAAGCGTTGGAGGATTATGCCGCCGCTCAGGAGGTTTGTTAATCTCGCGATGTACTTGCCGTAGGCTATTGGCTCGCGGAAGGGTTCCGTGAAGCGGGTGCTCACGAGTATGGCGAAGTTTGTGTTGTCTGTCTTGCGTTCTGCGTAGCTCTGCCCGTTGACCGTGATGATGCCCTCGTAGGATTCCGTTATGACCTCGCCCCTCGGACAGACGCAGAACGTGCGCACGTGGTCGTCGAAGGA
>Ga0315312_1001811_pt1 | contig 15789 bp, 12 predicted proteins | sample TDP7_MG_FD_203629 | JGI IMG/M metagenome (GOLD analysis project Ga0315312, IMG submission 203629) | Freshwater sediment microbial communities from Lake Towuti, South Sulawesi, Indonesia - TDP7 | ecosystem: Environmental > Aquatic > Freshwater > Lake > Sediment | place: Indonesia: South Sulawesi... | reverse complement strand
CGGTGGTATGGCGGATGGTGTGCGGGTTGACGGGTTTGGTGGCAAGGGATGGGCATTGGCTTTTGGCTTTGGCCGCATATTTGCCGGTGATGTGCCGCACCCCAAAGCGGGTAACGGGTGAGCCGTGCAGAGGAGGGGACGTAGTTTAAAATTATCACCTTAAGCCTTCCCTTTCCAGTTTTCGCAGAGCATTCGCAATCGCTGATGTGCACACCCCTACATGGCTAGCTATCTCGGCCAGCGGAATCCCATATTCCCGGCTTAAATGCCAAGCAATCATAGCCCGCACCTGAGAAACCCTCCGTGTCTGACCTCCCAAACGTAACTCGTTCTCTCTAACGCCCTCCTCCCGGCACCTCTTCTCAATAACCTCCCTGATCAAAGCCTCTCTATTTCTCATAGGGAGAAATCTGGTGACCTTCCGGTCTGCTTCCTTCAAGATTTCTCCCACAAAATCGCCCCCGCCCAATATCCGAGAATCATGCGTGGCCAGCTCACCCTTTGCCCTCAACGAAAGCACCTGCGACCATCCTCCCATGCTGCGAACCAGCCCCCCGCCAACCAACTCCGGCCGCCGCCCCTGATTCTTTCCCTCTTCCATAAATCTACGATAGGCTCGAATGGCTTCCCTTTCTGTCCGGTGGAATTTCTGAAGCACATATTCCCTTTCCTGCCAATCATTTTTCTCCTTTCTCAGCAAAACGCGGTGCCCACTCCAAGGATAGCGATCCAACTCTGCCAAACTCGCCACCACCGAAGCTCTCAGAGGATTTAAATGGATGTATCTTACCAGTTCCAAGAGGTAGGTTTCTTCTTCACAGACAATGGATTTATAGCGGTTTTGAAACAAGTGGCCATTCCTTCTGTGCCTCCGGTTAAATCCCTGGGAGTATCCGGTCAATAAACGCCGCATAAACAGAGATAGACCGGAGGGACCGCTGAAAAGCAGAAGGTGACCATGGTTGTCTAGCAAAGACCAAGCGAGAAGGCGGGTTCCCGTTTGCCTGGACAAGTTGCCCAACCGAGAGAGAAAGTCTTTCCGATCTTGATCATCTCGAAAGATTTGCTTCCTTTCGATCCCTCGGATGATCACATGATGGAGAGTTCCCGGAGTGTCCAATCTTGCTTGGCGTGGCATATTTCCTTTTTTATCAGAGAACCTATTTTTTGTAAAGTGATATTTTTAAACTACGTCCCCTTTCCGCTTTCTCCTTTTATATTGCGATATGATGGGCTTTCATCTTGGCTCGCCCTCTTCGCACAATACTATGGGGCCTTCTATCAAATTACATCCCGGGAGAATAAAAAGAAGGCCGTCTTTAGGGACGATGGGGCGTAGCTAAACACAACCGGAGGGGCCGGATTTTCTCGGCCTGCACTTTACATCCGTGAGTAGGATCACGAATCAGAGAAACGAAATGCTAAGAAAATAGACCTGACCCTTAACCAGAAAGGATGGAGTTAGTCAACAATTAAACTACGTCCCCCAAATTCCGTCCCCCAAATTCCGCAGCACCTGAGGATTCCATTGATATTTTGCACCTATATTACCAAAATCAGGCTGGCAATACAATTCTATTGAAAAAGAATTGAGGAAAGCGCTTCAGGGGCTAATTCCCATTCCGGTTTTCAGATAAGTTTCGACTCGAAGGTCTTTCCCATCCGTCACAAACGTGATCGCCCCATCTCGATCCGTCCGGAAAACGCTCCCTCCAATTCTTTCATACCTTTCTAACACAGTCGGATGGGGTAATCGCTGTCTCCCCCCGGCCTTGACTGTGAAAACAACAAACCCGGGTCGAACTTTTTCCACGAACTGGGGGGTGCTCGACGTCTTGCTGCCATGGTGAGGAGCCTTAAGAACCATGCTCTGCAGGTTTGATTTCGCTCGCAGGATCTCCTCCTCTGCTGGAGCCTCCACGTCCCCGGCAAAAAGAAAGCTTATTTCCCCGTAAGTAAGCCTGATGACCAATGAGGCATCGTTCCCCTCGAAGGATTGCCCTTTTTTCCCCTCCAGAGGCGGGTGGAGAAATTCCACTCTCACTCCGCTGATTTCTTTGGGAGACTCACCACGCCCCATTTTTTGCAACCGCTCTCCGACAAGGCCAAGAAACTCTTCGGTAAGTGCCAAATCCCCATTTCCTTCTCCATTGCTCCAAACTTTCCCGACTTGAAAATTCCTCAGCAAGAAAAGAAGCCCCTGGAGATGGTCCGGATGGGGATGAGTATTCACCAGATAATTGATGGTTTTGGCCCTCACTTTCCAAAGATAGGGGGCCACAATCCGCTCCCCGGGATCGAAGTTCCCATCGGGAGAACCCCCGCCGTCTATGACCATTATCTTACCTTGAGGGAAGCGGATTACCATAGCGTCTCCCTGGCCGACATCCAGGAAAGTAACGCGCAGTTCTCTACAAGTGTGCAGCTCATAATATCCATAAACTTGCAGGGCTAAAAAAATCCCCCCCAGCCCGATTAGCCCATGTATGGCTCTTTTCCAGCGTTTAAGATTAGCCACAAAGATGAGCATCCCGTAGACCAGAAGAACCTCCGGCATTGTGGGGGTGGTCAGTCTCTTCGAGGCCAGAGGAAAACGGCTAAAAAAATCAACCAAAGCCAGAGATATATCCAATAGAAATACGTTGAGAGCAGTGAGGATCTTGGCCAAGGTAGGGGAGATAAAAACAAATAAGCCGGTTAGCAAACTGAGGAGGGTGTTCCCCAGCCCCATCAGGGGCACAAGGACCAGGTTGGAGAGAAACCCCACCAGGGAGATGCGGTTGAAGGTGTGGACCACCAAAGGCCCTGTACCCAGGATTGCTGCGGTGGAGGTGAGGAAGCTGGCGCCGAAGTAGATCAGCAGCTTCCTTTTCCAGCGCGATTTTTCGTCAATCCAAGCTTTCCAGGGCCCGGTTTTTAGGTGGGAGAAATATTCGCTAAAACGAGGGATCAGATAGAGAATGGCCAGCACAGAGAGAAAAGAAAGCTGGAAAGAGATGTCGAAGAAAGCGGCCGGATTGAAGATCAGAATAAGAAAAGCGGCTAAGAAAAGAGCGTCATAGAGATCCCTTTCCCGGTCCAAGAGAAGGGCGAGCAAGAAAGAGAGGGCCATGATCGTGGACCTCACGGCAGCCACGCCCAGCCCGGCGATGAAAGTATAGAAGATCACCGGAATAATAGCTACCAAGGCTGAGGCTTTATTCAACTCCAGGCGAAGCAACAAGAAAGGGAAGATTCTGAGAATCAGGCGGGTCGCCCCAAAGAAGAATGCGGCCACCAGAGCTACATGCAACCCGGAAATAGAAAGAATATGACTCACTCCGGAGACGATAAACTTCTCATTCACCTCCTTGCCAATATCCCCTCTTTCTCCCAGGACCAGAGCTTTGATGATCCCCCGCGATTCTGGCCGAGTGTTGCTGTTTAGGAAAACCCGAATCTTCTCCCGCCCCCCTTCCACAGAATGGAAAAAGGCATTCCCCTGTCCTTCTTCCATCCGGACGATTTCGCTGGCCTCATTAATATAGGCTGTGGCCCAGATTCCCTGCAGCGCCAGAAATCGTCGATAATCAAATCCCCCCGGGTTGGTGGCCGTTCTGGGTAGATAGATTTTTGAGATGAAGCGCAGGCGGTCTCCGTAGCGTAAATCGCCTTGCCGATCTTTCATGGTGAGAAGGAGATCCCCTGATACTGGAAAACTCCCCTCCTCCAGGTAGATCTTCTCCGCTCGAATGTAAAGCCGCGTCTTTTCTGGCAGTGGCTCAGGGGGACGGAAAAGGACCCCTTCGAGATGATATTTTCTCTCTCCGGCAAAATGGATGAGATGGTTAGGGGGGAAGTCAGGGTACAAAACGCGGCCGATGTATAAAAGACCAAAAAGAGCAAAGATCAAAGGAGATAAAAAGAGGGCAGCCTTCCCCTTCCCGCTCATGAAGAAAATCACCATGGCCAGACTGGCAATCAGGATCCCGGCTATCGCATAGGAGAAGGGAAGATGAAAATAATTCCCGGCGGTGATTCCGGCAATGTAAGCGAAGAGAATAAGGGGCAGGGGCCTTTTCATTATTTTAAGACAAGGGAAGGGGAGAAAAAATTATCGGAGCCTTTTTCCACTCTGGCGATGATAAATAGGGCGGCACCAGAATTACCTGAATTGCCATCCCCTATGGGCATACCTCTTTGTATAGATTTTCATCCATCGAATCGGGGACGATGAAATCCCAATCTTTTTTCCCTTCTTCGGAAAATAAAACCACTCCTTCCTGGGAATAATTCTGCATCGATAGGAAACGATACGTCTTATCTACACAATTTATTTCCCATAGGCGAACGGAATGGCTCAAATTCTCATAGCGGCTCCCGTGTCTGATCACCAGGCGAATCATACCATTCCTTGAATAAACGATTTTCGTCCATACTCTGACGATACTCTTAGATGGGTGAGTGATACTCTCGGTATCATAAAAACTCACCCCGAAAACAGTTTCTCCATAAACCTTCCAGTCAGCTCCCCGCGATTCTCCATAACCAACGGTAGCGATTCCGATAAAGACGGCAGTCATAATGAATAATCTGACTCTGAACATATGGCCTCCCCTTTTTCTTTTTTTCTCGATCCACCTACGAAATAAAAAACCCACTTCTTTCTCAGAAATGGGGTCTGCCTGCATTTCTAAGCCATGGAGGATGACCCAACAATTATCAGGGTTTATGGGCGAGAAGCCAAATATAATTATACGGATTTCCCGTGGGAATTTCAATTCCGGAGAAATCCTGCAAAAGAAATTTGACACCCTCCCAGAAGGATGGTAAATTAGTTAAAAAGGGTTAAAGTAAAGAGGACCTGCCCATGTCCTTCGCCAGAAGGGCTTTTTTTTATCTTATTATTTGCGCATTTGTCTCAGCGTGCGCCACCGTCAAACCCGCCATCCCTCCGCCTAAAAAAGAATTTCTACCACCGGGGCCGATGGCTGAGGCCTACTATCATTTCCTTCTTGCCCAGCTTTACCAGCAATCAGGCAATATCGATAAAGCAGCCAGCGAATACCAGCAAGCCCTGGAGAAAGATAAAACCTCCGCCTATTTGCATACTCATCTGGCAGCCATCTACCTCAAAAAAGGCCTCCCGGAAAAAGCCCTGCCAGAGGCCGAGGAAGCCATCCGCTCTGATCCTAACAGCGTACCAGCTCATTTACTCCTCGGAGGACTCTATCTTTCTCTCAACCAGCGTGAAAAGGCCATGAAGGCTTACCAGGCAGCTATTCAGATAGACCCCCAAAGCCAGGAGGCCCACCTCTTCCTGGGAACTCTCTATGCGGAAGAAAAAGATTACGAGAAAGCCCTTTTCCATTTCAAATCCTTGGTGAAAATCGATCCCCGTTCATTAATGGGCCACTACTATCTGGCTCGAGTCTATGCGGAGACGAAACGCTTTGAGGAAGCGAAGAGGTATTATCAATCGGCCCTGGAGATCAAGCCCCACTTCGAGCCCGCCCTCATGGATCTGGGCCTCATTTACGAGATTCAGCAACAGAACGAGAAGGCCATCCAGATTTACAAGAGTATCTTGGCGTTGAATCCCGCCAATGCCGAGGCCCATGAACGTCTGGGGCAGGTTTACATTCGCCAAAAAAAGCTGAGCGAAGCCCTGGACGAGTTCAAAGCCGTAGAAAAATTGACCATTAATAATTCTGAGGTGCGCACGAAGATCGGCCTCATCTACTTCGAGCAGGGCAAGCTGGACGAGGCCATCGCCCAGTTTGCCCTCGTCCTCTCCTCTCAGCCGGACAATCATCGGGTGCGCTACTATCTGGCTTCAGCCTACGAGGAGAAAAAAGAGTTCGAACGCGCCCTGGAGGAATTCAAGCGTATCCCGCCAGCCTCGCCCTTCTACGTCGATTCCCAGATTCACCTGGCGTACATATACGAAAAACAGAAAAAGGTAGATGAGGCCATCCTGGCCCTTAAAGAGGCCATCAAGGCCAAACCAGGAAACCCTGACCTCTACCGATTTTTGGCTTCTCTCCATGAGAAACTCAGTCAGTTCGATGAGGGAATTCGCCTTCTGAAGAAAGCTTTGGAGTTTGCCCCCCGCGACGAAAAAATTTTCTTCAACCTCGGAGTTCTTTACGATAAGTCCGGGAATTGGCAGGAGTGTATCCACCAGATGCGCCAAGTCTTGCAGATCAACCCCGATCATGCGCAAGCCCTCAACTACATCGGCTATACCTATGCCGATAAGGGAATCAACCTGGATGAAGCTGAAAGCCTCATCAAGCGAGCCTTAGAGTTGAAGCCAGATGATGGCTACATCACAGACAGTCTGGGCTGGGTCTATTTTAAAAAGGGAGAAATAGAAAAGGCTGTGTCCGAGCTGGAAAAAGCCCATCGCCTGGCTCCGGATGACCCGGTGATCGCCGAACATCTGGGGGATGCCTATGTCAAAATGAACCTGCCTGAAAAAGCCATGCGGATGTATGAGCTGGCCATCCAATTGGACCCCAAGAAAACAGAGTTGAGAGAGAAGATAAAGAAATTGAACAAAGAGAAGAAACGCCGATGAGGATGCGGGGGCTTTTCCTCTTTCCTGCCTGCCTCCTTTTCGCCGCTTGTGCCACCCTTCCAGTCCTTCTTCCCCATCCTCCCCCGCCAGAAGACCTTCTCAAGCAGGTAAGGACTCGTCTGCAATCGATTCAGGGACTAAAGGGCTTGGCTCAAGTGAGAGTCTCTTCGGCGGAGAAAAGCTTCAGCGCCCAGGAAGTCCTTTTTGCCCGCCGACCTGGGTTTTTGCGCCTCGAAAGTATCGGACCCTTAGGTACGCCGCAGCTTTATCTGGTCACCGATGGTCGGGAGTTGAACCTCTATTCCCCAATAGAGAACCGATATTACCGCGGCCAAGCCACGGCCAGCCATCTTTTTTCTGCCCTGCCCGTTGCTCTGGAACCTGATGAGGTCGTAGGCTTTCTCTTGGGAAGCCTGCCGCTGATTGATTTCGAACTGGCCTCCATCCGGGCAGACCGGAAGGAGGGTCTCTGGGTTTTAGACCTTATTTCTAAATCCCGGGGAGAATACCAGAACCTTTGGATAAATCCTCATTCTTTACAGGTCCTCCGCGCTGAAATCCATCGTCCGGGAATGCTTCGCCGCCTGACTTTTTCCGACTTTCGCCAGGTAAACAACCTTCTCTTTCCCCAGAGAATTGAGCTCACTTCCTTCAACCCCAGAGTGGAGATCTCCGTGGACTACCAGGAGGTGGAATTAAACCCTCCCTGGGGAGCTCAGGATTTTCAGCTTCCCGTGCCCCGCGGAGCTACGGTCCTTCCTTTGAAATAGGAAAGGCAGGATTAACTGCAGGCTAATGGCGAGGGTTTATCCGATCTCTTTCAGTTTCTTTTGGGCGCGTTTGGCTTGGTCGGATTTGGGAAAGCGCTTGATGACTTCCTTCAAAATTAGCTTGGCATTCATCGTGTCATTCATTTCCAGGAAGGCTATCCCTTGGCGCAGTAAGGCATCAGGAACTTTGTGCCCTTTGGGATATTTTTTGATCACCTCGTCGAATTCTAAAATGGCCTCATCAAACTTCTTCTCGGAAAAATAGCATTCTCCCAGCCAATAATGGGCGTTTTCGGCAAATTTTGACTTTGGGTAAACCTCCAGGAAACGCTTGAATTCCCCCTTGGCCCCTTCCACATCTCCCTTCTGGAACAATTCATAGGCTTTCTTGTAAGCTTCTTCTGGGGCGGGAACAGGCTTTGTCTCTGGCTTCTCCGCTTTTTTGGATGGGGGTGGCGCTTTCGGAGGCTCTGCTTTGGCCAAGGGCGGTATGGGAGCCGGAGGGGTCACGGAAGGCGGAGAAGTCACGGGAGCCGGGGGTTTTTCCTCTTCAGTTTCTCCAGCTATCTTTGTTGCTTTGGCTTCCCTTTCCAAGGCTTCTAATTTTTTCCCCCAATCTTCTACTTTATTCTCCAAATTCTCTGCTTTCTTTCCCCAATCTTCTACTTTCTTCCCGTAATCTTCTACTTTCTTCCCCCAATCCTCAACGGCTCTGTGCATCGCCCAAATCCTTTTATCCAGCTCATCGAATTTCCCCTGATAGCTTTCCTTCAGGGTTTTGGTCTCCCCGAAGGTCCTCTGGGTGAAGTACTTGCTCTCTTCAAAACGGCCCAGCAGGTTTTGCACGTCCATCTGCAGCTTATCCAGCTGAGCTCCTAGATCGGCTTGGTAGCGCCGCATGGGCTGACTGGTGGTCTCCATCTCCTTCTCAAAAGAATCGATCCTGGCCTTACTTTCCTTTTCAAAGGAATCCATCTTGGCCCTGGTCTCCGCGCCGATCGCGCTAATCTGTGCCCGCAGGTCATCGGATCTTTTTCCCAAAGAATCCATCTTGGCCCTGGTTTCTTTCTCAAAGGATTCGAGCTTGGCCCTGGTTTCCTTGTCAAAAAAATCGAGCTTGGCCCTGGTCTCCGCGCCGATTGCGCTAATCTGTGCCCGCAGGTCATCGGATCTTTTTCCCAAAGAATCCATCTTTGCCCTGGTTTCTTTCTCAAAGGATTCGAGCTTGGCCCTGGTCTCCGCGCCGATCGCGCTAATCTGTGCCCGCAGGTCATCGGATCTTTTTCCCAAAGAATCCATCTTGCCGGAGAGATTCTTTATTTCCATGTTTAGATCGTAAATGTTCCGCTGCAAAGCCAGCAGTTCGTTGTGGGTTTTATCCATGTCGCGCTGAACGGTTTCTAAGTCTCTGGGAGTGGCGCACCCGATAAGGGCCAAAAAGGAAGCAATGATTAGAGCGAGAAGAAGCTCTCTAAATTTTGGTTTCATAGAATCAAATGGATGAAAAGAAGAGCTCTCCCCTCGGCATTGAGAAGAGCTCCTCGTTATTTTTTAGGGTTTATTTTGTCTGGACGAATTCATCCCGGCGATTCTTGGAGCGGGATTCCTCGGTGTGGCCAGGATCCAAAGGCCTCTCTTCTCCGTAACTGATGGTGGAGATCTTTGCCGAGCTAACGCCCAGTCCCTCTAAATACCTTTTTGCGCTATTGGCTCGCCGCTCGCCGAGGGCTAAGTTGTATTCGTTCGTCCCAATCTCGCAGGCGTGTCCTTCGATCTGAATCTTGACTGCGGGATTTTTAGACATCCAGGAAGCAATCTTCTCCAAATTTTCCTTCGCTTTGCTGGAGAGGTTGTAATCATCGAAAGCGAACTGGATCCGCAAGGCGGCAAGGTCGATGGGTTCAGGTTTTTCTACAGGTTTGACCTCGGGTTTGACTTCCGGTTTGACCTCGGGTTTGACCTCTGCTACTTTGACTTCTTCTTTGGGCTTCTCGGGAGGAGCCGCCTCAGGCTTGGGAGCTTCTACCTCGGGTTTGACCTCGGGTTTGACCTCTGCTACTTTGACTTCTTCTTTGGGCTTCTCGGGAGGAGCCGCTTCAGGCTTGGGAGCTTCTACCTCGGGTTTGACTTCCGGTTTGACCTCTGCTACTTTGACTTCTTCTTTGGGCTTCTCGGGAGGAGCCGCTTCAGGCTTGGGCTCAGGTTTGGGCTTCTCCACTACTTTGGGCGGCTCGGGTTTGGGCTCTTCTTTCTTGGCTTCGACAACTGGCTTCGCTTCCGCCTCCTCCTTGATCACCTGTTTCTTCGCGCAACCGGCCGCAAGGAAAGCGACGGCGACGATGGCCATCAGAACGACCAACCAGAATGAAGATTTTCTGCGCATTCCTTTTTCCTCCTTTTTTTAAAATGACGGCAAAATAACAACTCAGGTTATGAACAGACCCTTTTTCTCAATTTATTCTTTAAATCTCGGAGACCAACTTGGATATGTATCACCTCCCTTCTGAAATGTCAACCTTTTTATTCGAGTGCCCTCAGCGTCCATTAAAAAAATATGCGGCCCTCCCTGTCGCGTTGAGCTAAAGGCCAGATGCCGTCCGTCCGGCGACCAGGAAGGCGTTTCACACCGCTCCAGATTGGCCGTTAGAATCCTGAAATCCGAGCCTTCCGGGCGAATCGTGCAGATGTTATGATTCCCCTCGATTAAGGAATCAAAAGCGAGGCGATCCCCTCGGGGAGACCAGGCCGGATGGGTATTATAATTTCCCTCGAAGGTCAACCGCTGAACATTTTTCCCGTCTGCCTCCATGATGTAAATCTGCGGGTTGCCTCCCCGATTGGAGACGAAAGCGATCTTCTTGCCGTCCGGCGACCATGCGGGAGAAACATCGATAGCCGGATGATCGGTCAGGCGGAGGAGGCCCGCACCATCTGGACGGATGGTGTAAATCTCCGGATTTCCATCCTTACTTAAAGTAATGGCAATTTTTTGGCCATCGGGTGACCAGGCGGGAGAAATGTTTAGCCCGGGATAGTGAGAAAGCCTGCGTTCCTCTCCGCTGCGCAGATCTCTGAGGTAAAGATCGGGGTTGCCTGCTTTGTAAGAGGTAAAGACAATCTTTGTTCCGTCGGCAGAAAAACGGGGAGAAAGGCAGATCGATTGGTGGCGGGTAACCTGAGTCACGTTTCTTCCGTCGTAATCCATCAGGTAAATTTCTTTGTTCCCCGTGGCCTTGGAGACATAGACGATCTTAGTCAGGAAGAACCCATGTTCTCCGGTAAGCGCAAAGATGATCTCGTCCGCAAAACGGTGGACCATGCGCGGCAGGTCTGTGATCTCCCCTTTGTATAGGCGGCCGACGATCAGCTCTTTCTTCACCACATCATAGAGGCGCGCCTCCAGGATGAGGGAGCGGTCTTTATAGCTGACCTCTCCCAATACCAGCGCCTCCGCGCCGATGTTTGCCCAGCGGCGATAGTCGATGGACTCGGAGGCCCTGGCAGCGGGCGCTTGGCCAGCTGCCGAGGAAGATCCCCGCGGCAGAGCGCGCACCGTGTTCTCCACGAAGGTTCTGGGGTCGATCAACGCGAAGAAGCCGGAGATGCTTAAATCATCGGTCAGAATCTGCGTGGCCCGCTCTCCGAGCTTCATCTCTTCATTGGAAAAGATGGGAGTCTTGAAGGGAGAGATGGCAATGGGAAACTTGCGAAACGAAGGAGAGCGGATGTCGATATAAACTTTGGCCCATAGAAACTCACCCAAAATACTCGAGAGAAAGAGGATAGCCAGCAAAAAGGAAAAGCTCTTTTTAATCATGTTTCCGCCTTAGAATTCCGAAGGTTTAAACCGCACCCCCAAGTCAAATTTATCCTCAGCTATTCCCGGGGGCAATGGAGGCAGAGGGTTGGCCTTCTTGATCGCCCGCAGGGCAGATTCGTCCAGGTAAGGGTTACCCGATTTCTTCTCGAACTGCATGTCTTCAATCTGCCCATCCTTGGCGATGCGGATGGCAACGATTGTCTCCCAGTCCTTCTTCCCCCCGAGAGCTTCTTCCGGCAGGACCCAGACGCTGCGGATGCGCTGCCAGAGCAGGTTGTAATAGAGCTTGAACTTGATGGACATGATCCCGGAAGATGCCCCACCTGTGGCTGCCTGGCCCGCTTCCACAGCCCCATATCTTCCGATAGTTACGCGCTGGCGAATTCCCTCGATGGCTGAGCTCAATTGGCGGGCTTCCTTCTCGCTGCGGAGGCGTTCGATAGCCGTATCGATCTTCTCACTCTCCTGGCGCTGGCGAATGCGGGCGATCGCTGTATCGATGCTCTCACTCTCCCGGCGCTGGCGAATGCTTTCGATGGCTGTATCGATACTCTTACTCTCCCGGCGCTGGCGAATGCGGGCGATCGCCTCCTCGATCTTCTTCTCCGTATCATCTTGGGAGGGGGAAAGGGAGATCGGTTTTCCTTTTTCTTGGCCTTTCGCCCTCCCTCCCGCTGGAGGCGACTTGGAGGATACAGCTTCGGAAGAAGGCTGGCGCACTTGTGCACCGACGGGGGTAAAACTTGCTGGAGCTTCCACCAAGCGCACGGAATATACCGGAGAGTAAAAGATCCTGGAAGAAGCCAGATTGGGAAGGAAGAACATGGCAGAGATGACCACCATGTGCAGGAGAAAGGAGATGAGGATCATCCCTTCGATTCGCGGATTCTTCGAGAGGCTACGCCAAACATCGATGTTGGGGGAGGTTTTCATCTCCGTGTTTCCAAGGGCTCCGTGACCATGCCGAGCTTTTCGATTCCGGCATTCTTGATCTCACCCATCATCTGGACCACAAACCCGTAAGGAACAGTGCGGTCCGCGCGGAGGAGGACTTCCTTGTTAAGCTTGGCAGCCGCCGTCCGCTCCAGCCGCCGGCGGAGCAAGAGGGGGTCCACTTTCTCCTGATTGATGAATACTTCCCGCTTGCTGGTGATGGTGATGATCAAGCGCTCCTCTTGGCCTTCAATAGCCCTGGAAGTCGTTTGGGGAAGGTCTACGTCAATGCCTTGCTGCATCATCGGAGCCGTGACCATAAAAATGATCAGCATGACCAGGATGACATCCACAAGGGGAGTGACGTTGATATCGGACATGGGCCGGTTTTCACTTTTTGACCCTTGCATAAGACCCACCTTTTAAATCGTTGTGAAGGGTTTAAGACTTTAAAAAATGTCTTTTTACGATGTTCAACAACTCGGCAGAAAAGTTCTCCATCTCCGCGCTCAATACCTTGATCCGGTTGATGTAATAGTTATAAGCCACTACTGCCGGAATCGCCGCCGCCAACCCTGCCGCCGTAGCAATGAGCGCCTCCGAAATGCCCGGGGCGACCACGGCCAGGGTGGCCGAACCTCGCACCCCGATTCCCCGGAAAGCATCCATGATGCCCCAGACTGTGCCGAAGAGGCCGATGAAGGGAGTGGTGGAACCCGTGGTGGCCAAGAATCCTAAAGCCCGCTCCAACTTGGTCAGTTCCGAGGTAGTTGCCTGACGCATGGCCCGGCTGATGTTATCCACCCCGCTTAGCTCGATGTTCAAGGAAGTTGGATCTCCGACTTTCCGGGAGCTTTCCGGGTTAGACATGGCCTGGCTGAGTTTGTTCAGCTCCACATACCCGGCGCGAAATACCTCAGCCGTGGGACTGTAGCGGAGTTTTTTTGAATCCCCATAGATGGTGGAGAGTTGTTTTCCCTCCCAGAAAATGCGCAAGAAGGCTCTGGATTCTTTTTCCGCCCGCTTGATCAGATGGAGCTTGGAGAAGATAATAGCCCAGGAAAGGATGGAAAAAAAGAGCAGGATGATAAGGACAATTTTGACCACCGGGCCGGAGTAAAGGACCAGTTCTACCACACTTCCCCGAAATCCCCCTGCCATGCCCTCCGAGAAGAATTGCCCTAAACTCAAAAGACTAATGGCGTTCAACGATCCCCCCTTTCCGGTCTAAAAAATCTTTTCTTATTCAATATATAAAAAATTGAACCGCCCGTCAACCCTATTCGATGCCCCGTTCTTAGAAGGCGCGCGCCACCTTTCAACCGCCGGCCACCGGAGGAAAGACGCTGAGAACATCTCCGGGTTGCAGGGGATCTTCCGGCTTCCGGTGAATCCCATTCACCAGGGTGATCATGGGTATGGATTCCGGAATCTTCAGCTTTTCTAAGACTCCCCCCACGGTCGTCCCTTCCTCCAGATCCAATGAACAGGAATACTTATCGCTACCCGGGGGAAGGTATTCTCGAAAATTGGCAAATAGCTTGACTTCAACCTTCATGCTCGCGGTCTCGCTCCTTAGAGAGTTCCCTAAGATTTATTATCACCTTTTTCTGAAAAGTCAACCCTCTGGCTACCCCATCTCCTCATCTATTTCTTCGAGGTTTCGTTGACTTGCCCCCTATGATTCGCTATAATTTTTATGGCAAAATGCTAAGATGAATTCTTGTAAATTTCTTACAAAAATTCCTTTCTTGAATCGCCTTTCCCTGCGCACCAAGCTCGTCTTTAGTTTTCTCCTCGTGGTCATCGTCGGTGGCGTCGTCTCTTCCCTGATTGGTACCCAACTCGTTGCCGATACCATCATCCTACAGGCGCAAAATAAGGTTAAATACGACCTCAGCACTGCTTGGCTGGTTTACAACGAATCCCTCAACCGTATCCGCGAAGTGGTTCAGCTCACCGCTTCCGGGCGTACTATCCCGGACTACCTGGAAACTGGCCGCTTGAAAAATCTGGGGGATTTTCTGATCAAGCGTCGCCAGGATTTCGGACTCGACATTCTCACCCTTACGGATGCCAGCGGGAAAGTAATCCTGAGGACCTACCATCCTTTCCACGTTGGGGATGACCGATCGGCCGACCCATTGATCCGGAGAGCTTTAAACAGAGAGACTGTGGCCTCCACAGCCATCGCCTCCAAGGAGGAGCTGCAGTTGGAGGGGAGCGACTTGGCGGAACGGGCTCTTATCCTTCCCGTTCCCACCCCTAAAGCTAAGGACCGTCCAGGAGACCGGGAGACGCCCGGAATGATGCTCAAGGCCGCCTCTCCTATCTTGAGTGATACCGGCCGCCTTCTGGGAGTTTTGTACGGAGGAGTTCTCCTCAACCGCAACTACCAGATTGTCGACAAAGTGCGCGACCTCCTCTACGGGGAGGGACGATACAAGGGAAAAGAAATGGGAACGGCCACCATCTTCCTGGGAGGTTTGCGCATCTCTACAAACGTGCGCAACGAGAAGGGGGAACGAGCTATAGGAACGCTGGTCTCGGACGAAGTCTACGAGGCGGTGATCCAGAAGGGTCAGCTCTGGGAAGATAGGGCCTTCGTGGTCAAGGATTGGTATATCACAGCTTATGAACCGATCCGGGACATTACCGGTAAAATCGTGGGGATCCTTTACGTGGGCATGCTCGAAGTTCCTTACGTTGACTTGCGCAACAAAGTCGTCTATAGTTTCTTCGGCATCGGTGTGCTGGGCGTCTTCCTTGTGCTCCTGCTCTCCTTCTTCATTACTACTGGAATCATCCGGCCGCTCAAGGAGATGGTCAGGGCCACGCGCAAGATTGCTGAAGGCGACCTCTCCCTGGAACTTTCCGTCTCCTCCAAAGATGAAATCGGACAACTGGCCCAGTCATTCAACCACATGCTTTCGCGCCTTAAACGGGCTTGGCAGGAACTGGAAGACTATGGCCGCACCCTGGAAGAAAAGGTGGAACAGCGCACCCAGCAGCTCAAGAAAATCCAGGCCCAACTCGCCCAGTCGGAGAAATTGGCTTCCCTGGGGCGCCTGGCCTCTGGAGTAGCCCATGAGATCAACAGTCCCCTCACTGGCATCCTGACCTTCTCCCACCTGCTGATGCGCAAACTCAAAGACAACCCCGAACTCCAACGGGAACTGCAGTTGATCGTCCGAGAGACGACGCGCGTCTCCACCATCGTTCGTGGCCTTCTGGATTTTGCCCGCGAGAGCAAGCCCCAGAAGAGACCCTACAACATCAATGAACTGATCCTGCAAACCCTTTCCTTGGTGGAACACCAGACAGTGTTTCACGACATCCGCATCTTTAAGAACCTGGACCCAGAGATCCCCATGGTCCTACTGGATGCCAATCAAATCCAGCAGGTCTTCATGAACATCCTTCTGAACGCAGCGGATGCCATGCCTGCCGGGGGGTCCCTGACCATTAGGAGCAACCTGAACCCGGGGGATTCTTTTGTTAAGATTCAATTTTCCGACACCGGGTGCGGCATTCCCGAGCAGAATCTGGATAAGATTTTCGATCCCTTCTTCACCACCAAGGCGGAGAAGAAAGGGACAGGTTTAGGGCTGGCCGTGAGCTACGGAATCATCGATCGCCACCGTGGCCAGATTGAAGTCCAGAGCGAGGAAGGCAAGGGCACGACGTTTACCATCAAATTGCCG
>Ga0315312_1001810_pt1 | contig 15796 bp, 11 predicted proteins | sample TDP7_MG_FD_203629 | JGI IMG/M metagenome (GOLD analysis project Ga0315312, IMG submission 203629) | Freshwater sediment microbial communities from Lake Towuti, South Sulawesi, Indonesia - TDP7 | ecosystem: Environmental > Aquatic > Freshwater > Lake > Sediment | place: Indonesia: South Sulawesi... | reverse complement strand
CTTAAAGAATGGGAGGATTTCTACAATTACAATAGACCGCATGCTGCCCTTGGCGGTCAGACACCTTATGAAAGATTTAGAGAGAAGGCTAAGCTTTGTGTGTAAACGGCCTATTGCAGTCCCACAAACTGCAGTTGCCGGAAAGAAAGTCATGGCTGGCACTTCCTCGCTTCGCCCGGCAAGGCGAGGACATTATTAACAGGCACATCGGGCAGTATGGTATGGTTAGCGCCGTTTATATTAAAGCCAGACTGCTATCTGTCAAGTGTAAACTGCGCAGGTTCAAATACCTTGGTGACACGTTTGCCTATATTGTGTTACTTTGGTGGATATCTGACCCCATCCCCTTACCCCTTCCCCTGCGAGGGGAAGGGGAATGTGTTTTTAAGAGGGGGCTTCGCCCCCTCTTCCTTTTACTCCCCCCTCCTGCTAGGAGAGTCAGCAGGGGGTGAGGTTGATTAACATCATAGACAAAATAAGTGCCACTAAGGTACTGAACGAGTGAATAAACTTGTCTGTTGTACTTGATAAGGCTATAATTAAACGGAAAACCCCCGTACCACAAGATAGAATAAGGAGAAGGTAACATGGCAGTCAAAAGCGTTGACCAGCAAAAATTACTGGCTGAGGTAACCAAAAAATACGAGGACGCTTACAGCAAAAGGACCAAGAAATCTAAAGAAATCCTGGAAAAAGCCCGCAGGTATATGCCTGGCGGTGATACCCGCACCAGTATCTGGTTTGAACCTTACCCCTTCTGGATTGAAAAGGCTCAGGGCTGCCGCTTCAGCGATGTTGACGGTAACGAGTATCTTGACTTCCACAATTGCTATACCACAATGATTCTGGGGCATGCCAATCCGAAGGTAGTGGCGGCAGTCCGGGAGCAATGTGCCCGCGGCACGGCACTGGGAGCGCTCATCCCCACTGTTGTCCGCTGGTCCGAGCTCGTCTGCAATATGGTACCCACTATTGATAAAGTCAGGTTCACTAACTCAGGTACGGAAGCCGTCATGATGGCAATCCGGGTTGCCCGCGGCATCAGCGGCAAAGACCTCATCCTCAAGACGGATGGCTGCTACCACGGGAGCTACGACCCGGTGGTCTTTCCCTCCAATGCCACCGGTATTTCGCGGGGTAACCTGCAGGAGTCTATCATCGTCCCCTACAATGATAAGCCGGCGGCGGAAAAAGCCATTGTTGACAATAAAGATAGGCTCGCGGCGGTTATTGTTGAAGGTGCCATGGGTGCCGGCGGCATGATTCCACCACGAGACGGCTATCTGGAGTTCCTGCGCCGAGTTACCAAGGAGAACGGCATCCTCTTCATCCTTGACGAGGTTATCAGTCTCAGACTAGCGTGGGGCGGCGTTGCCGCTATTTACAAGATAAAACCAGACCTCACCACCATGGCTAAGATAATCGGCGGCGGCTATCCGGTCGGTGCCTTCGGTGGCAGTGAGGAAATCATGCAGCAACTTTCCCCAGCGGTGCGCAAAGTCTATCACGCGGGCACCTTAAACGCCAATCCGATTACGGCTACTGCCGGCGTCGCCACGATGGAACAGCTCAATGCTGGCGTTATTGATTACATCAATAAGCTGGGTGAGTCCTTCGCTGATGGCGTCCGGGCTATCTTTAAGAAACTCAATATCAAGGGTCAGGTAATTGGCATCGGCTCACTGCAGAACGTCCACTTCAGCGACAAGCCAGTAATTGATGGCAAGTCGGCACGAGAAGCGAACAAAGAACTCCTGCACCTGTACTATTTGGGCATGCTGGAGAGAGGCATTTTCTCTGCGTCCCGAGGGCTTTACGTGATGTCCGCACCGATGACGCAGAAAGAAATCAACGCCGCGTTAAAGGCGGTGGAAGACCTGCTCACCGAGCTCAAGCCATGTATTGAGGACCTCTGGCCCGAACTGATTGGTCCGGCACCCAAAGCCTGATATTCTGACTCCATTCGGATGTTTGTTTAATAACCCATCCCCCTGCCCCCTTCCCTTTTCAAGGGAAGGGGGGGATTTTATTTGAGAGGGGCTTCGCCCCTCTTGCTTTGGATACTCCCCGCTTGTGGAAGTATCCTGTCTACTCTCTCGCACGGCAAGAGACTTGGTGGCTTCCGCCCTATTTAAAAGTGGGGCGTTTAAGAGGGGCGTCAGTCCCCTCTTTCTTATTTCCCCACGGGGATTAGGGGGCGACACCAGTTTGACAAACCTTCAATCAGGCGGTACCTTTTAATGTTAGCATGAACAAGTTGATTGACACTCACGTCCACCTGGACGAAATAGCTAACATAGAACAGGCTATTGCTGAAGCCAGGTCAGCAAATATTATCGCCATCATCGGGGTTGGCTCTGACCTTGAGTCAAACCAGAAAATTCTGGCTCTGGCTGAGCAGTATCAAGGCTACATCTATCCATCACTGGGCTACCACCCTTACAATATCAAAGTCTCAGAAGTTGACCATACTCTGGAGTTCATGGAGGCAAACATTAATCAAGCCGTAGCCATCGGGGAAATCGGGCTGGACTACCACAAGCGCGTGAGAGAAAAAGCGGACAAAGACTTACAGAAGAGAGTACTCCAAGAAGTGCTCCAACTTGCCAGGAAGTATGATAAACCAGCCCTCGTCCATTCCCGCTATGCCTGGCGCGATTCTCTTGACTTAGTTGAGTCAGTGCCAGTGGCAAGGGCAGTATTCCACTGGTACGCTGGAACTTCAAGTGTGCTGAGGGATATCGTTCGTCACGGCTATTTCATTTCTGCCACCCCTGCTGTCGAGTACCACGCCGAACACCGCCGAGCGATAAAGGAAATCCCTTTAGAAAGGCTCCTGCTGGAAACAGACGCTCCCGTCGTCTATCACCGGGAAAGTGAAATGGAATACGAGTCCAGACCGGTTCACTTATTGCGGACTTTAGCTGGCGCTGCCGCCATCAAAGGCTTGGACATCGCCCAAGTTGCTGAAGCCACCACCGAAAATGCGATTGAATTCTTTCGCCTGCCGTTATCTCAGGTGTGAAGTATCGTTCAGAGTAATCAGCCGCGCCTTGCCGTCGGTGATGCGCACCGTACTGAGTGAAGCATTACCCAGTTCAAAGCGACGGTAAATGCTATAGGACGCTCCAAGGGCATAAATTGCCATCACCTTGACCACGATTTCATGAGTTACAATCAGGACATTTTTATCCACATTAGCGACGGCGATTTTATCAAAAGTGCGGGTAACCCGTTCAGCTACCTGTTTGAAGCTCTCCCCGTTAGGCACCGTGACGCCGGTGGGGTCGGTACGCCATTCCTGCCACAATTGGGGCCAGCCGCGAGCGATTTCATCAATATGCAGACCTTCCCAGTCGCCCAGCTTTATCTCAATCAAGTCCTGCATTACCTCGGTTTTTAATTGGTGGGGTTCAGCGAGAAGCAAAGCCGTATTGTAGGCTCGCTTCAGCGGGCTGGAATAGATGACGCTGGCGGGTAAGTCCACCAAACGAGCCGCCAATTTGCGCGCCTGGGAGTAACCTTCCTGGTTTATGTCTTCATTTGACCAGCCCATATAGAAACCATTGATGTTAGAATCGGTCTGACCATGACGCACCAGAAGGATGATCGTTGCCATCAATACCTCCGGCAGAAAAATTCGCTTAGAAAAGCCGCCAATCCCGTAAGCCCTGCTGGATGACTGCCAGATACTCCTTTGATGGTTGGGCTTCTTCCAGCAGTCCGGCTTTGATATAGGTTATAGCTTCAATCGGCTCATCATCTTCGCTGAAGACAGTTATTTTCAGTCGGTTATAGCTCTGCGGGTAGCCCTCATATTTGTCCAGCCGCTGGAGACAGTGCTCCGAAATCTCGTAGATTGCTCCCCGCACCCTATCCCCCCTTGAGGCTTTGATGCTGGCGACGGCTCCTTTCCACTGCCGCGACCACCCCACGAATACCAGCTTGTAGTTCGGGAGGATCGCCGTAAACAGGGGCTTGCTATCCGGACAGCGCTCCTGCATCTGTTTTTTATTGAGGTTGCTGGCATAAGCAAAATAATACATCAGCTTTCCTTTTGCTCCCCCTGACCGGGAGGCTGAGGCGCTGGCTGTCAGCAGCCCGGTTCACCTGGATGTCCGCAGCAACTTTGCCCCTTACTTATCTTGATAAAGTTATTGCGGAACAAAAGGTAGATTTTACGGTGAAGAGGCATCGGAGCCGAAAAATTGGTGAAGAAAGCTGGTAAGCTGGGCATTACCTGACTCCTCGTCATTAAATATTACAACTTTACCGCCAATATAGCTAGTCAGTGTACACGTTCAGTACCTTAGTGACACCTATTTTGTCTATAATGTTAGGCAACCTCTCCCCCTGCCCCCTCTCCTAGCAGGAGAGGGGGAACAGAAAGAAAGAGGGGGCTTCGCCCCCCCTCTTAAAAACACACTCCCCTTCCCCTCGCAGGGGAAGGGGCGAGGGGATGGGGTCAAGTAGCCACCAAAGCAACACAATATAGTCAAATGTGTCCCAAACATATCTGAACCAGCGCGGTCAGACGTGACAAAAGTCACAGACATCATAATTTGCTTCAAACTAAAATAAAAAGTCAAAGATGAAAAGAAAGGGGGGTGAGAAATGGTCGCAATCGTGAGGAGAAGTCCAAGCCGAGCCTTGACTTTGATTGAACCAGTCTTCCGGCCCTCTCGGTGGTTTGATGAGCTGGAGAGAATAGCTGAGGAGATGTGGGAGTCTTGGCGGCCGATTCAGATTACCGGACTAACGCCACGCACCGATATTTATGAGGGCAAGACAGGACTTACCGTAAAGATGGAGTTGCCCGGAATCAAGAAAGAGGACATTAGCATCAGTCTTGAAGGCGACCAGCTTATGGTAAAAGCTGAGAAAAAGGAGGAGAAAGTGACTGAGGAGTCAACCTATTACTCCTGCGAGCGGTACTTTGGTCAGTATTCACGACGCATCTCACTTCCATCCCCGGTCAATGCTGACCAAATTTCAGCCACCTTCAAGAATGGAGTTCTTGAGATAAAGTTGCCCAAAACTGAGAAGACCGAGACCAAGAAGATTGAAGTCAAGGTAAAGTAAGGCTTCTAGAACCCAAAGAAGGGAGCTGAGCTAAAAACTCGGCTCCCTTCTCTTTTACCTCGGTTGACACAGGCACTAAACCGATATAGTATTGGATTAAAAGACCTCTGTTTTAATCCGCTTTTATCAGCCTCCGACGAGGGGAGGTGGTTGCATGGACAAGATACTTGCCCTGGTCATGGCGGGGGGACTGGGGGAAAGACTGCAGCCCTTAACCACAATGCGAGCTAAAGCGGCTGTCCCCTTCGGGGGTAAGTTCCGCCTGATTGATTTTACTCTCAGCAATTGTATTAACTCAGGCGTTCGTCAGATTTTCGTTCTCACTCAGTACCGCTCCTGGTCTCTACAGAGACACATTCAGGAAGGCTGGAGCATCTCCAGCTCCGGCTTGGGCGACTATATCTACTGCATGCCAGCTCAGCAAAAGGTGGGGGCAGTGTGGTATCGTGGCACCGCGGATGCCGTCCGCCAGAACCTTGACCTTGTCAGAGGCCGGGATGTGGAAAACGTTCTTATTCTTTCTGGCGACCACATTTACAAAATGCACTATATCCAGATGCTGGACTATCACCGGAAGAAGAACGCCGGTGTTACCATTTCCGCCATCCGGGTAAAGAAAGAACTCGCCGCCGGCACATTTGGCGTCATTGAAGTAGATAAAGATAACCGCATGATTGGGTTTGAAGAAAAGCCCGCCCAGCCCAGAACCATCCCCGATGCGCCAGATTTTGCTCTGGCTTCTATGGGTGTCTATATCTTCAAGACGCGGGCTCTTATTGAGGCGCTCCAAGGTACGGAGGACGATTTCGGCAAAGAAGTGATTCCCAGAATGAGAACCAAGAATTATGATATCTTTGTCTATGACTACGAAAAGGAAAACAAAATACAGGATGTTATCATCCAGGTGACCGAAGGCAGAAGACAGAAGATTCTGGTTGACCGGACTCCTGACTCGGCTTACTGGCGAGATGTCGGTACCGTTGACCAGTATTATGAAGCCAGCATGGATCTCGTTGGTATTGACCCTCTCTTTAATCTCTATGGCGAGAAATGGACATTAAGAACTTACCAGCGTCCCCTGCCGCCCAGCAAGTGCGTTCTAGGCGGCAAGACTCCTGAGTCCATTGTCTGCGATGGCTGTATTATCAGCGGCGGGACGGTCTGGAATTCAATCCTTTCGCCGGGAGTTGTCGTTGAAAGAGACACAAATGTAGAACAGTCAATAATTTTTGATGACGTTATCATTGAGCCCCGTGCCCGCATCAAGCGAGCTATTATTGATAAGCAAGCCAGAATTCTGGCAGACACCCAGATTGGCTACGACCCGGAAGCCGATAAGAAACGAGGCTGTACCATCTCAGATTCCGGCATCGTGGTCGTGCCTCGTGAAATGGAAATCGGACCAATCTAAGCGAGACAGAGAGACTGCTTTTGGCAAGCGAAGAGATAATCAGAAGCCCGGACACCTTGAGGAAAAACAGGATACCTCCGGGACAGAAGTTGACCACAAAATTCCCTGTCCTGCACTACGGCTCAGTGCCCAGCATTGATGTTTCCCGGTGGACATTTGCCATCAGCGGCTTGGTTGAACCGCAGCGAAAACTCACCTACGACGAGTCCCAGAAACTGCCCCGCGTCAAGGTGTTTTCTGATATTCACTGCGTTACTAGCTGGTCAAAACTGGATAACCTCTGGGAAGGCGTCAGCACCAAAGTAATCAAGGACCTCACCAGAATACTACCGGAAGCCAGATTTGTCATTGTTCATGCCGCACCGGATTTCACCACCAACCTTAATTTGGACGATTTCTTTGCCGATGATGTCCTCTTTACCTTCAAGCACGATAATGAACCGCTGACTCCCGAACATGGCTATCCGGTACGACTGGTTGTGCCACGACTATATTTCTGGAAAAGCGCCAAGTGGGTAACCGGAGTTGAGTTTACCGCCAAAGACAGTCCGGGCTTCTGGGAGAGCCGCGGTTACCACAATCACGGCGACCCGTGGTTAGAGGAAAGGTACAGTTAAATCTCATATTTACTTTCTTCTTTAAGCGGGCGCCACTTTCCCAAGGAAAATAACCTAGGGGAAAATATCTTACGCAGTTCCTCAGCCGCAAACAATGAGCCCCCTGCCAGCAGAATAATCCCCCACCGCTCCAAGCTCAGCGGTACTGTTTGGAAAGCAACCTGCAGAAATGGCACATAGACTACCCCCAACTGCAGTAAAATGGCGACCGAGATAGACAATATCAACCACCGATTACGCAACATACCCAGCTTGAAGGTCGTGTATTCATCGGAGCGAGCGTTGAAGGCTTTGAACCATTCAAAAGTAACCATAGTACAGAAAGTCATTGTGCGGGCTTCTGCCAGGCTCATCCTTGCCACACCCCAGTTGAAAACCACAAAGATGCCCACTCCCATCATTAATGCCATAAAGAGGATACGGAGTAGCATCCCCGGGAAGAGAAGTCCGACCTGCGGGTGGCGGGGCGGCTGTTTCAGTTCATCGCCAAATTTTGGCTCAAGACCGAGCGGGATGTCCGCGGCAGTATCCGTCATCAGGTTATTCCAGATAATCTGGACGGGTAACATCGGTGCCTGACCGACAAAGAAGACCGAAAGTGTCAGCGCAATCAGCTCCCCCAGGTTGGTACTGAGCAAGAAGAAAATCACATTGCGCAGACGGTTAAATATGGCACGCCCCTCTTCCACCGCCGCCACCACCGAAGCAAAATTATCATCGGCAAGAATCATATCGCCCGCTTCCTTGGCAACATCAGTCCCGGTAATGCCCATAGCAATACCAATATTAGCCGCTTTCAGCGCTGGCGCATCATTGACCCCATCGCCGGTCATTGCCACCACGTGCCCCCGACTCTTGAGCGCATTGACTATCCTTAGTTTGTGCAGTGGTTCAATACGAGCAAAGACGGAGATATTTTCAATCTCCCGGGAGAGGTCTTCATCAGTCAACTTTTCTAACTCGGCGCCGGTGACCGCCTCTCCCTTGGGCAAGTCCAATTGCCGGGCGATGGCTTCCGCGGTTGCTTTGTGGTCGCCAGTAACCATAATCACTTTGATACCCGCTCCCTGACACAGTCGCACCGCCTCTCTTGTCTCCTTCCGCGGGGGGTCACCCATCCCCACCAGTCCAACAAAAATTAGGTTGCCCCGGATATCCTCGTCCTTCAGGTCCTCTAGCTCATGGGGGAAATCAGCATAGGCGATGGCGATAACCCTCATTGCTTCCTCAGCCATCGCCAGATTTGCTTGCATAATTGCCTGGACGTCTGTTTCCGTCAGCGGGGCTACTCTACCATCCTTGAAGATAAACTTGCTCTGAGATAAAAGCCTCTCCACCGCCCCCTTGACATAGGCAACCCTCCCCCCATCCCGCGGATGTAGTGTCGCCATATATTGCTTTTCACTCTGGAAGGGGATTTCGTCCAATCGGGGATATAACTTTTCCAGCTTTTCTTTATTCATCCCCGCCTTCGCCGCGACAACAACCAAGGCACCTTCAGTTGGGTCGCCGAAGATATTGCAGAACCCATCTTCACAGGTGTGTAAGGCATCATTGCAAAGCGCGCCTATCCTTAACAGCAGATTCAGCGATGGCTCCGTCTCCGGGTTGATTACTTGCCCATCACGGCGGAACTCCCCCTTTGGCTCATACCCCTCGCCGGTTACCTCAATCATCTGACCATTGACGTAAACCTTCTGGGCGGTCATCTCGTTCAGGGTCAGCGTCCCGGTCTTATCGGAGCAAATAACCGTCGCTGCCCCCAGAGTCTCCACCGCCACCAACTTCCGGATGATGGCATGGCGGTGTGCCATCGCCCGCATACCGATTGCCAGGACTACCGTAACCACTGCAGGCAGTCCTTCCGGTATGGCAGAGACCGCTGCCGCCACCGCCAGCAAAAACATATCCAGCCACCCCAGCCCCTTGAACACCCCAACTGCTATCAGAAGAATGGAGATGCTTAGAAAAATCACAATGATATACCGGCTCAATTTGCCGATACTTTTTTGCAGCGGCGTCTTTTCTGGCTTGATTTCCTGAATCACCGTGGCAATTCTACCTATCTCAGTGGACATACCGGTGTGCACCACCACCGCCGTGGCTCTCCCGTAGGTCACGATAGTGCCCATATAGACCAAGTTCTTTCTTTCGGCTACCGGTACTTCCCCATGCAAAGCTTCAGTATGCTTGTCTACGGGCATTGATTCGCCGGTCAGCATAGCTTCGTTTACCTTGAGATTGGAGACTTCAATCAGCCGGGCGTCTGCCGGAACTCTGTCTCCCGTCTCCAGAAGGAATATGTCCCCCGGCACAATTTCCCGAGCCGCAATCAGGTTCATCCTGCCATCGCGTCTGACCGGGGCTTTCGGTGCTGCCAGCCGGACCAAGGCTTCCATCGCTTTCTCCGCCCGTGTCTCTTGAATAAAGCCAATGGTGGCGTTGAGCAACAACACGCCAATTATTACCCCGGCATCTAGGAAGTGCTCCAAGACCAGCGAGATTATGCCGGCAACAAGAAGGACATAGATTAAAGGACTGAGGAACTGACGGAGAAAAACGACTATCGGTGGGGTCTTTTCTTTGCCTCTTAACTCATTAAAGCCATACTGGTGCAGTCTTGCCGCCGCCTCGCTTTCAGTTAGCCCAGCACGGCTCGTTTTTAGCTCACGCAGGACTTCATCAGGGCTGAGGTTGTACCAGTTTTTGTCCATCGGGTACCCGACAAGGGAATCAGACTTTAGCTTGTTGACAGCAGAAGCGTATGATTTCGGCAAAATTATTGACGCGAGCGAGGTTATTAGTCTCAAGGAAACCATCATAGGTGAGGCTGATCCAGGGTTTTTGATAAATGGCGCTGATCTTCTCTGCCATTGCCGCCACAATACCGCCCGGCATACAGCCGTGAGGCATTACCGAGATAACGCCAGCAAAATGGGGGGATTCCATCCACTCCACCCCACCACCAATGCTGAGCACTGCCTCACTGCCACAGCGCGGGGAGAGATATTTCCCCGTTTTTTTCAGTATCACAGCCGTGGACGGCTCCCTGCTGTCAGGAGCATCGCCGTAGGCAGAGGTTATCTGCTGCTCATCATATTCCTGAATAAGCTTCCTGACATAACTCCGGATAATTTTCCTTATGGCGCGGTTCCTAACGGTATCCTCAAGGTTACGATGGGAAGTGTATTTCATCCACTCCCCTATTGGTGAAACGACCACCTCCAGCCCAGCTGCCTCACACACCTTAACCAGATTATTGTTGCTGAATTTATTGGAGCGCAAAAAGATTTCCCCATTAATACCGACCAGAGGCCTTCTGGGCAGGTCAGGGTCCACCAGTGATTTGAAATCAACGACTGCCCGGCTCAGCAGGTCGCGGTAACTCGCCTTATGACGGATGCGGTCGGCGATAAGAGCCACGTATTCATTGAAGAGCTTCTCTGCCTCGCCGGTTACCTTCTCATAGGGGCGGGTGCGCCAGAGTAGTTTCTCCAGACAATCAACGGCAACAATACCTTTCCAAGCAAGGCGCTCAAACGCTGTACCAAGGTTCAAATCACGATAGGCGGTATTGGCGACAGTGGTGCGTATTGGTAGGTCAAAGCCGATTTCCTTCAGTATCCGCCCCTGCTCAATAGCATACTTGCCTAATCGGCACGGACCATAAGAACCGGTCATAAACCCCTCGGCATTTTTCAGGTTGGTGCCATTCTCATAAAAGGCACGCATAAACCCGCCCAATGTCACGCGATAAGGCAGACACTCTGTTCCTGAGGTCACCAGATTGCTATAGAGTATGTCTCGTTCGTCTGGCTCGGGGAGCGCCACGGCACGGACTCCATAGGCTGCCATCGCCGCGGCAACAATCTCAGCGTGAGGCGCCATATGGGGTATGAGCAGAGTCTTCTTGACATTTATTACCGGCGAGGCGCCGCGGTAAATTTCTTCTCTCTTAACTTCAGTCGGCTTCCCGGAGCGGGCATAGCTCGTAATCGTGTCAACAAATGCTTCAAGTCGGGTGACGATGCCTGCTTCCGCAGCGTGCTCGTCAATCTCCAGTTGCCCGAGGGGCTTACTACCCATAATATCTGCCAGCATATTGATAATGAAAGAGTTCGGACCGCAGCCGAAGTTAGTCAGCGCCAGCCCATAGAGCTGGGGGTCTTTTGCCGTGATTGCCGCGGCGGCAATGAACTTGCTCTCGTAAGACCAGTAGGGGCGGTCGGAGTAGTCTTTGGGGTTTACTGAGCTTAGCGGCAGAAAGTCAATCGGTATTGGCACGACGCCGAGTTGCGCCAGCTTCTCAGCAATACCCAGGTTGGCACCGGCGTCCTGCGACATATAAGAGCGCGTGAGTAACACCACGCCAAGCTGTTTGCTTTCTCTCAGTTGCTTCAGCAGTCTCTCACCCACTTCCGCGCGGTCGCCTTCAAATTTCTGCTGGGCGGAAATACCCGCCAGCGCCGCCTCCTTCCCCTTACTCCGACTGAACCCCAGCTTCACGGCAACATCAGCGAGATTCTTGATTACCTCATCATTTCCACGGCTGAGATCAATTATTGGCGCCAGGAGCCGGTCGCCAAGGTCAAACACCTGGCGGATGATAAATGGTGACGCCTGCACCAGCGGACAGGCGTATTTCTGGTTCTCCTCCCCCTCTTTCCTCCCCAACCGGATGAAGCAGGGATAGAGGATGAAGTCAACTTTACCCTTGAGTACCGCAATGTGCCCGTGGACAAGCTTGAGCGGAAAGCAGCTATCCGTATAGCTCAACTCCACTGACTGCTCCATAATTTCTTTGGTCGTCTTGCTGGAGAGGATAGTGCTGACACCGAGCGCGTTGAGAAAACCGAGAAGCAGAGGCGCATAATCGTGTGTCAGAAGCGCCCGGGGAATTCCCACCGTGGGCCCGGCCCCAGTGTTCTCTCCATAGTTCCGGAAGAGCAGTTTTTCTCTTTCGTCAAAGAACGTTTCGCGACGCGCCTGGCTGATGGTGCTATCGTACTTGTCGCAGCGACTGCCGTAGAAGGTGGGCTTGTCATCCGTTGTCTGCATTCGGGTAATGGTACAATTGTTGTCACACCCCTTGCAGATGAAAGTGGATAACCGGCATTCACCGTCAACAACCCTGTGGAACCCCTTGAACTTTGACTTCTGCACTGAGCCTGCCTCTTTCGCCAGAAGGGCGGCACCAATAGCGCCACTCACTTCCCGGTGTTCAGCGACAGTCAATTTCTTACCCTTAAGCTGTTCATAGAAGGCGGAGACAACTGCCTGGTTATAAAATACAGCGCCGGTCAGTATAACTTTCTTGCCCAGCTTTCGGCTCCCCACCACTTTGGACAGATAATTCTTGGCGATGGAATTCGCCAGGCTAGCCGTGATTACCTCTAGGGGGACGCCTTCCTGCTGGGCGGAGGGGACCGCCTGCCCCATAAAGGCGGCACATCTCGTGCCCAGGTCAATGGTACAAGGTGCAGTGAAGGCAAGACGGGCGAAATCACCATTGGTCACTTTAACACCGAGCATCTCGGCAAGTTCATCAATGAAGCTCCCCGTCCCCGCCGCACAGGCTTTGTTCATCTGATAGTCAACCACAACGCCGTTCCGCTTGATGACGAGTTTGGAGTCCTGACCTCCAATTTCAATTATATCGGCTTCAGGGTCAATCTCGGCAGCGGCACGAGTCTGCGCGGTAATCTCATTCTTAATCAGGTCAGCGCCAATTAAACTCCCGACCAGATACCTACCCGACCCGGTAACGCCCACCCCGGCAATGGCAACTTTATCCGCACCGTCCTTGAGCAAGTTACGAAAGACCTGCTTGACAGCTTCAATCGGTCTGCCCGCGGTCATCAGGTAGTTCTTGGCGAGAATTTTCTTGCCAGACTCGTCTAGTATCACTGCCTTGGTGCTGGTAGAACCAACATCAACACCCAAGTAACCCGGACAGGGTTCGGTTATTTTGGGAATGGCGCCATTTCCCGGGATGTCTACGACTTGAAGCCTCGGCATCTCAAAATAGCGCTGGCGGACATCTGCTTCAGGTAAAAGACTTACTTTTGATTTCTTATCTCTGGAAAGAAGGGCTGAACCGAGAGCCTCAATAAACAGGGAGTTCTCCGGAACAATTACCTGAACCTGGTGCCCATTTCGTGCCGAAATGACTTCATTCAGCGCCCTGATGATGGCACTATTTGCCGCCACCCCGCCCACAAAGTAAATTGGCTCGGCAAATGTACCCTTCTGAAGAGAGGCGACCATCCGGGCAATACTTTCACACAAAGCGCAGAGCATCGCTTCAACCGGGGCACCCTTCTGCTGGAGATGGATGAGATCACTCTTGGCGAAGACGCTGCACCGGGCGGCAATCCGCGGTGCCGTGCCCTGGAACTTCAAGGCGGTACTGGCAAAATCAGCCATACTGATACCGAGTCGGTAAGCCTGCTGTTCCAGGAATCTACCCGTCCCCGCTGCACAGAGGGGGTTTGAGGTGACCTTCCACGGCTTCCTCAACCCGTCTTCCAGAGTGATGATCAGCGAGGTCTGACCGCCAATCTGGACAATGGTCTTGACGTCAGAATATTGATGGAGCAGCCCCGAGGCAACTGCCAGCGAACTGCTGTACTCTATCCAGTTAAACTCTTTCGGAATTACCCCCCTGCCTGACCCAGAGACCCCCGCCGCAGTTATCTCGCCCAGCTTAAACTTCTGGCTCAGCCGGGAAAGGAGCGCATTTACGGCGGATTTGGGGTTGGCGGTGATTTTTTCCACGTCAAGATGGACAACTCTGCCACCCTCAGCAACGAGCGCCAGTTTGGCATTGACCGAACCGATGTCCAGACCCAAAGAGTACTTCATCTTAGTAACAAAACGAAATTTTCGGCTGGAAGCTAATACCCCAGCCAGCCTTTCCCCTTTAATAGTCCATGGACGTAAGCAATCTCGCCGGTGTGTTGAAGATTGTCAGTGAGCGCGCTGACGATGCGCACCGCGACTGTCGGCAAAGGCTGGTACCAGGGCTCATCCAGCTCACGTGCCAAGTCCTTCGTCATCAGTGATTTCAGGTATTTCTGGGTGCGCTCCATTACGGCGCGATGGTATGCCAGCAGTGTCTCAATGTCCGGCGATTTAAATGCCGCCACTTGTTCATTGGTATGACCGTAGCCGGTGTCATCGGCGTCGCGCGGACGATTAAACTTCTGGTGCCAGCCTTCCGTTATCCAGAGCTGTTCCACGCCCATTAGTCCGGCAATCTCAGCGTCCTGCACTCTTGAAATATGCCAGGCAAGCCAGCCCATGCTGTTGCAATCGGGTTTCGGCTGCCAGTTCAGGTCTTCCTGACTGAGTCCATTAAGCGACTCTTTTAAGACATCCAATACCCGCCCGTAGCCGTCAATAACCAAATCGCGCCATTCCATAGCTCCCCCTCTTCCCGCATTCATCGCTGGTAAAGTCAGGATAGGTGCGCTAAGTATCCACTGGTCTCTCAACCAGCTTGCCCGCTTTTGCCTTGGCGATAAGCTCGTCCTCCCGTTTGACGTCTTCTATCGTCTTGGGTTGGACTTCCGGCGGCGGCTTCTCCAAGCCATACTTCCACTTGAGGAAGCGAAAACCGGTGATGGGATAAATCGCCGCCGTAAGTATATCGCCAATATCGCTGGTAAAGCTCTTGGTTGCCTCCCGGGCTTTATCCAGTTCTGGTTCCAGCAAATCTGCCGGACGAACGGTGATGGGAGTTTGACCTTTCTTGTAGTATTTCAAACACAACTTCTGTATATCAGGGTCAATGAGTACTGGTGGTCTGCCGTACAGTCCGAAGCAGTAGTCCATCACCTGGCTGGAGACCAGCTTATATCTACCGGCAATCACGTTCTGGACTGCCTGCACGCCAACAATCTGACTCGTCGGCGTTACCAGAGGTGGATAGCCCAACTCCTTGCGCACTCGCGGCACCTCGTCATAGACTTCCTTGATTCGGTGCAGGGCGTTGGACTGCTTGAGCTGTGTCACCATGTTGGAAATCATACCGCCGGGAATCTGGTGCACCAGCACATTGGTATCAATTATGGACATTTTGGTCTGGTCTAAGAAATCGCGATACTTGGGAGCAATAGATTCAAAAAAATCGTCCAGCTTGAGCAGATGCTGCAGGTCAAGACCGGGGTCGCGGAGTGTTCCGCGCAGTGCCGCCGTAATCGGCTCAATGGCTGGCTCAGACGAGCGGAGACCAAAAGGCGCCAGGGCAGTATCAATAATATCCACCCCTGCTTCCGCGGCTTTCAGGTAAGCCATTGCTCCCATGCCACTAGTATAGTGGGTATGCAACTGCACCGGCACTTTGAGGACTTTCTTCAGGGCGGAAATCAGGGTGTAGGCATCATCGGGGGCAATCAGACCAGCCATATCCTTGATGCAGATGCTATCCGCCCCCATATTCTGAAGAATTTTAGCTTTCTTGATATAGTAATCAAGATTAAAGACCGGACCACCCATCTTAGGCTCGGTCAAGGAGTAGCAGATGGCAAGCTGAGCGTGCTTGCCGACTTCTTTAATTGCCTTGAGGGAAGTCTCCAGATTGCGCTCATCGTTCAGGGCATCAAAGACGCGGAAAATGTCAATACCACACTCCGCGGCGTGATGGACGAAGGCAATAACCACATCATCGGCATAGTGCCGGTAG
>Ga0315312_1001809_pt1 | contig 15803 bp, 25 predicted proteins | sample TDP7_MG_FD_203629 | JGI IMG/M metagenome (GOLD analysis project Ga0315312, IMG submission 203629) | Freshwater sediment microbial communities from Lake Towuti, South Sulawesi, Indonesia - TDP7 | ecosystem: Environmental > Aquatic > Freshwater > Lake > Sediment | place: Indonesia: South Sulawesi... | reverse complement strand
TTTTCGAAGAAAAATTATCCTTTAGAAATGAAGGGATAGGTTAATTTTTGGTATCCTTATTTTTAAGTCTCTTTTGCTGAAATTGAATTGTATATGGTTGACTGTATTACAGAAGATTTCTATGTAGGGAGAAATTGCTGTCCAATGATCCCTAAGTAGGTCCATTTGGGCAAAGATCAAGTTTGTGACATTCCACAACGGTTGTAGGTTATAGTTTTTTGAATCGGCATAGCTGGCAATGGTGCTAATGAGCGACAATATAGTTGTCATTTTCTTCTTTACTACTGTTGCTTGCTTGGGGTCTTCAGTGCTCAGGATGTCAAGTATTTCTAGTGTGAGTTTTAGAATCTCATCTTTTTTCTCTACAAGCATCAATCTTTCTTTATCACTTAGTTCCATAATTAAGAGTTATACGAGAGGGTTTATATAAATCTTAATTATAAGGTCACAAAAGCGCGCGCTACGCCTAGTACGTGCTCAGGGAGTTCATGACAGTTGCCTGTGCCCATGGAACCCTGATAGACGTTAGAATTCTGTGCACATAAGTCAATGACGACTGGTAAGGAGTTTACAGCTCAGGAGAGTTGGCGACTTTTTCGTATCGGGGCACATGAACTTTTCGGTTGAACGCTATAAAAAGGAGGGAGCTTGAGGGGGGTGGATGGGAATTTGTGATCCGCTACACCCACCTCAGCCTTGACTTCAAAAACCTGGAGACACCCATTCAAGCTTTCCACAGGAAAAAGCCGCCGAAGCAGGCAACCGATCCTGTGGAAACAGGAGCGAAATAATTATGGGAAATTACGCCCCGAACCCAAACTTTTTTATAGCACAACCGAAAGAATTAACCAGAATCATAGAGGGAAAGAAGTGATATTAGGATGTCTGAAGGAGAGCCAAAATATTATTGTCGAAATTGTGGTGCAAAAGTCAAGTCAACAGATACGGAATGTCCTAAATGCGGAATAAACCTGAAGGAAGTGGGTAGAAGGATAGAACTGGCACTCGTTGAAACAATAAAGTTATCCGATAATGTAGGTTTAGCCAACAGAATTACAGGTTCCCTTGTTAATGTTTCTGGAGGTGTAACTTTTACCTCTTCATTGGTGAATGCTATTCCCAAAGAAAAACGAGAAGAAATCGGAATAAGGGAAGAGTTATTAAGCACGTTGAAAAATATAGACCAAACTTTAAAAGAAAAAATGTCTCAAACCCCCTTTGTTAAAATAGAAAAAAGTGTAATAACGGCACCAATTAATATCTCGCAACAAGGAGATAATATTGTTATTACAACTAACATAGAGGATAGTTTTAATAGAATATATCAAGAAATCGAAAAAATGAATGTTGATTTAAGCACAAAGGTACAAGCAAAATCAAAAATCAAAGAACTCAAAGAAGAAATTGAAAAAGAAAAGCCAGACATCAGCAAGATAAGAAAAATATGGGCTGAATTGAAAAGCCTAGTACCTCTTTTGGCATCTTCAGCCCAGCTACTAACTATCATAAGTAAGTTTTTACTTGGCTAGCAACAAGGCTTACTCATTGATCAAAGTCTCCTAATGCGCACTGGATTAAGCCTGCTGAAAGTCGGGGGTCCTCCATAGGAGGTAAACTTTAGTCTGCATTATTATGGCCATTCTCCTGAGAACTTTAGCTAGGTCCTCTAGGGAGGCTTTCTCTAGGAATTCTTTGAATTCCTCTCGTTTAATGTAGGCCTTGTGGGACGCTTTCAGGCGCTTATAGTAACCCGTGCTGATGCTAAGCAGGGCTTTTCTGCACTCCTCTATCTTCTCAGGTTCCAACCCTTGAAGGTGTAAGAGGTTACTTTTTTCAGAGGCCATGAACACGGGGTTAAATCCTAAACGACGCAGATCCTCGACAACTCCCATAAGGTCTTTGTCCGGGGTGCTCTCCGCAATTTTTGTCATGCCAGCCTTCTCAAAGAAGGGGTTGTACCGGGCCATGACGGCCACCGTCTCCACGTAGGGTCTGCTTATCATGGGAAGCGTTTCCCTAACGAGCTTTACGCCCAGGCCTACGCTGCGGTACTTTGGGTGCAGGACCACCCGGCTGATGAGGGCGAAATCCCGATTCAACTCCACCACGGGGACGTGCCTCTTAAAGGCCCCTCTCCTGCCGAAACAGAACACTTGGATAACTGTAAACGATAACGCCGGCCGTTTCCTCGCCTCTCTTCAGAGCGTAAATCTTTAGGGGAGGCGGAACCCTGCCCTGACGGTAATGCCAAGGCTCCAAGCCCAGCCAATCCTCCTTAGAGCCCTCCACGATCCTCATGTCCCTGGTGAGGCTACACTCCCGATTAACCTCGTTGTGGTAATAGTGAACCTGAATCGCCTTGCCTAGACCTTTATGGATGTGGACAATAGGCTTTAAATCGTCGAAGAGGTCCGTGTGGGTTGTGGCAGCCAAAACCGCCCTCCCCATTTTCCTCGCTAACTTCTGAACGTTAAAGGCCACAATCTTCGCCGTGTCCCTGTCGAGAGTCGCCATCGCCTCGTCCATGACCCAAAACTGTTTCCCCGACTCCATGAGCTTGGCGAGGCGGTAACGATACCTTTGACCATCCGAGAGTTCCCCATATCGGCGAAGAAAAAGGAAGGCGTCGTTAAGGCCCACAAGGCTCAGGAGCTCCAGACCCTCCTCAAAGGTTCTGCCCACCGTATCAATGAGAGGCCTATCCGAGTCTACAGCCACATCGGCGATGTTAAAGGCATTTTCGGGGCCCAAATCCTTCTCCAGAGCGCGGAGCAAAACCGACTTCCCGCTTCCGCTTTCACCCGTGATGAGAACGATGTCCTGGGGCCCGATTTTTAACTCCACGTTATCGTAAATCGTAAACTCCTCGTCCTGATTGATGCCCAGTCCGAAGGCCTCAGCCACCGCCACGGTTCGGGGCGTAACCTCCGTTTGTGCCCTAAATCGGATGTCGTAATGAAACTTGCCAGTAGTGTGGTCCCATTTCTTAGCAATTCTCGTGATCCTGAAGTATTCACGCCTCATTTTTCGTCCTCATCAAAAGAATGAAGGAGATGATGACGGCGATTAACCCGTAGGTTTCATGCCCCAATAATTCCCACTCTGTGTATCCATAATTTATGACGTGTTCGCCGAGCAAAGCTAGCCCCACGCCGAAGAGGATGTAACCGAGCCGTTTTACCTTACTCATCTTATCCATCAGAAAGCCCTCACAAGTTTCGCGGGTTCCTCAACCCTTGCGGCAGCTACACTTAAAGCCACGCTCCAAAAGACATCGTCATGTGCCCCTTCCGGATGGTTGAAGTCTACGCCACCTGCTTTGCGGAGTTGGAAACGTTCCACATTCAGTTCTGCGGTTAAGTCTACATCTCTCAGATTTCTGGAAGGAATGTACGGGATTTTAAAAGTGCCTTCAAACATCTTTTGTTTCAGGTTGTTTGCAAGCTGTTCTTTTATTGGAGCTGTGAATTTGACGCCTTCAACTCCATGAACCCCAGCATTTTTCATGTCTTCCACAATGTATTCGCCCACCCCGGTCACATCGACGAAGACTCGATTCACGCTGCGCCATCTGTCACATAAAGTCTTCACGTATCCGATCACGCTCGCGTACGGCGTCCTAAGCGGAAAACGATGAAGATGCACAAGTTTCACAGCTGGTCCTTCACGCACAACCACGGTGAAAACCGAGTAATCACGGTATTTTCCGAGGTCAAGCCCCCCGTAAAAGCTGCCTTTTGCTTGGTCCTCAAAGGCGTAATAATCTAAGTTGTGATCGATGCAACTTGAGATTAACGACTGAGGCAACCAGACATTCTCATCTTCAGCCCACTCGGCTTCCATCTCTCTCCGCCAACGCCATGGGTCTGCCCTGAGTTGCCTCTGAATCTTTTCAAGAATATCTTTTTTGAGGGGGCCGTTGGGCTCCATAGCATCTTTCCACGTCACGCGGCTACGTTTAAAATCGCCGTAATCTTCGCTATTGAAAATTTTATAAAAAATGGAGTCCGTGGACCAGGGCGTGCTAGAGCAAATAAACTTGCCATTTGTTGTTCCAAGTGTAAAGAGGACAGCATCAAAAAGTTCTTCGTCGTTGGCGATGAAATTGAGTTCATCGGCATAAACTGCATGGAGCGTTGGGCCTCTGATAGTTTCCGGGTTGTTCGGGAACGCTTCTAATATACTTCCGTTCGTGAGCCGGACAATAGTCCGTTGCGGTTTGTGATATAACGGTTTCGGTAGTTTCCTCAGAAAGGCGTTGATGCGCCTGATGATAAGTTTTGTCTGTCTCCAGGAAGGCCCTACGATTCCAATGTAACATTCTGGGTGGATTAGCGCATAATGAAGAAGTAAACCCGCTATTGTTGTGCTTTTCCCAGACTGCCTGCACCAGCATGCCGCCACAAACTGATTTTTCACAAAAAAGTCGATTAACTCGGCTTGATACTTAGTAGGAATAAAGCCTAAGTAATTCCGAAAAAACTCTATGGGGTCCTCCGGTATAACGGGCTTCTCGCCAAAGGCATCCATGACCTCCTGTTCAAGTTGCCTGACTCGTCTTTCCAATGCGGCTTTTGACAAAACTTCTTAGCTCCTCCAGTTTCTCATTAATTTTGGCGAGATCATACTCAGACACCACAGAGTTCAATGTTTGGTAAATGTAGCCCGCGATCCTAGCCCAATCTCGCCTTTCCTTTTCATCCCTGTTTTTATCCATAGCATAACTTTGAGCCTCTTCAGCCAGACTTTCAAGCTTATTTAACGCCTTCTCACGCATGCCGGCCGTGTCAATTTTACGTATGCGAATGATCTTCTGTGTGAAATTTTTCATAGTGATTTTTTCCAATACCCCCCTCCCCCTATGCTTTAGCTCCTATGAGGGTGCCTATTACGGTGCCGATGAGGCCCGTGATGGCGGCGAAGATTTCCGAGTTCCAGCTTTTGAGGAAGGCTAGATGGGCGATTTCTAGGGCGGTTAAGCCCACGATGCTGGCCAGGGTTACGTAAACGGCTAGGACTAGGCGTTCGCTGGGCGGGACCTCCACCCGTTCCAGCTTCCTGCCCTTATACATCACCGTTGTCCTTGTGAGGGCTTTCCTCAGGCTATTTTTCAACCACCGACAGCCCCATGGCCGTCTTTTTGATCACTATTCGGCCAACGTTTTTTGTTATCTGCGTGAGGGTCATGGAGATGATCCGCTGGGCCTCTGGGGCCATGGACCTGTGGCCCCGAAGGGTGACCCCTTGAAGGTTTTCCACGGGGATGGCGGTGTAGGTAAAATCGTAAACACCCTTATCCTCGTCGATTTGGTATATGTCCTGCATAAAGACTAGGTGGGGCTTCTCGTCAGACTTGACGCAGGCAAAATAGCCAGCCGTTCTAACCAGCACCCCAACCCGCTCCTCCCGCCGCCTCCCCCTCCCAGCCCGGAGGGTGCCCGAGCTGGCGTCCCACCACTCCACCTCAATCAGGTCGCCAAACTGCAGCTCCTTCAGGTTAACCTCTTTTCCAAGTCCGTCTCCATTGATCATCTCCTATACCACCCTCTAGACCTACTCCTAGAAAACAGGGCGCATTTAAAGTCGGTTGAAAAACAAACAGGCAAACAAAATGGAAAAATTACAGATAGTTCGCAAAACAAGAGCCGCCCTAAGGGTCCTTCTCTTCGTCGGTCGGAAAGCTTTGATTTCTTGTAAACAGAAATGTTTAAATTAAACTCTTTTGTTCACTAAGAACCGGAAACTTTTACGGAACAAGAACCAACGGTGAGAGGGTTGTCGAGGCTAGGAGGATGCTTGCCGAAATAAAGGCCAGTATAGGTGTATAAGGAATGATTCAAGAGTTCATACTGCCAGTAATTTCCGAAATCCTACCCAGGCTAGCGAGGATACCGAAGCTAATAACGGCCATTCTCTACGGCTCAGCCGCAAGAGGGGAGCTCACAGAAGGGTCAGACATAGACCTAATGCTGGTCTTCGATGTGCCCCACAACCCGGAAACGGGAGGAGAACTAGAGGTTACCCACAGAATCCTTGGCGAAATAGAGACAGAGAGAAGGCTTCAAGTCGTCGCAACAAACCTAAAACAAGCCTTAGACCCCGACTTTTTGGACAACATAAGCCGAGAGGGCCTAATAATCTACGGAAAGCCCCTAATCCTCACCACCGAAAACCTACAACTAAAGCCCTACGTCATCTACACATACTCCGTGGAGGGCTTGCCCCAAACAGAAAAGACTAGGCTTCAGAGGGCCTTAAAGGGCTACAGGGTCGTGAGGAAACTCGGGGGAAAGGCGTACAAGAGCGAAAAAAAAGGGCTCCTTGAAATCCTTCAAGCCAAAAAACTCGGAAAAGGCGTCATAATGGTCCCCCAGGACAACTCGAAGGCTCTAGAAAAGCTATTCACCCAACATAACATAAAACACATAAAAACCAAGGCATGGTGCTAACCGCCAAAACTCATTCTGCTTATCAGCAAACAACAAAACCCAAGTCAAAGTTTTCTGTTTACTAGTACATAAAAAAAAGCGGTTAATCTATTCTGCCAGCTCTACCGCAACTGGCCTTTGCATCTTGGCCTTTTCCTGCTCTGCAATCTGTAGTGAGAGCTGGGTTACGTATTCGTTTAACATCTTGACCATCGGGTTTTCTAGGTTGATCTTGTAGAGACTTGCTCTTCCGATTTTCCGTGAGACCTTCACCATTCCCAGCTCCTCCAAATCCTTGAAGCATTTGTATAAGGTTTGCTTGCTCATTCCAAGCTCCTTCACAAGCTCGTTTTTGCTGAAGTCGAAGAGGGGGTTAGTTAGAAAAATGTCTATTATCATTAGAAGGATGTATACATAAGTATTTATAGCGCGCGCATAGTAGTTCAAGTAATTTCTATATAGCCAGTGAAAGACTTAGAATTAAAGTTAAGCTCACCTTTGTCCATCAAATCCTTAAATCCGATTATTATTGGCACATCATCAGTAGGAGCCAGATAGGCTCGAAACCTTAACTCGCTGGTTCGGTTACCAAACCTGTCAAGTATCATAGCACGAACCCAGCCTATCTTCACAGGTAGCACGCATTCCTTCTTCGGCACAACTCCACGAACAAAATAATCGCCGAGGATTTCAACATCAGACTCTTCCCAAACTGTCAGAGGAAGAATTGAAGTGTGAGCGCCAGTGTCAATTATTGCCATTCTTGGCTTTGACCAGCCAGATTTAGTTTTCAGGGTTATGGTCGATATAATTCTTAAAAACCCATCATAATCAGGGTACTTCCTCAAAAGTTCCGGGTCATACTGCTTGATGAAGTCTATGTTAACTCTAATAGATAGCCGCCCCTGATTCAACGTACATGGTGAAAATGTCCTTCTTTATTATGAGTTTTTCAGCCTTAGCTTCAACTTCCTTCAGGCTTTTGCCATAGCTCACAACTTTTTTTCCGACAATTGCAACCCACATATTCTTGTACCGCTTTTGCAATTCTCCGTAATGCTCCTTGGCCCAGTCAGCATCCTCCCAAAATTCCTTGGAAACCTTAGGCATAGCCATATACATCACTCACTATTAATTGAATTTTGGTATTTAAATTGTTTATCCCTTCTAACCTTTTATGTTCTATGAAAAACGGTTTAGGATACCAGTAAGGACTAAAAATAGAACTCATCTAACTTCCTTTGATTTTTTGATTTCTTGTAAACAGAAATGTTTAAATTAAACTCTTTTGTTCACTAAGAACCGGAAACTTTTACGGAACAAGAACCAACAGTGAGAGGGTTGTCGAGGCTAGGAGGCTGCTTGCCGAAATAAAGGCTAGCATAGGTGTATAAGAAATGATTCAAGAGTCCATATTGCCAGTAATCTCCAAAGTCCTACCCAGGCTAGCGAGGATACCGAAGCTAATAACGGCCATCCTCTACGCCTCAGCCGCACGAGAGGAGCTCACAGAAGCATCAGATATAGACCTAATGCTGGTCTTCGATGTATCCCACAACCCAGAAATGGGAGGAGCACTAGAAATTGCCCAATAAGTTTTTCCTTGGGGTTGGAGGTTATTTTTGTGGCATTCCTTTGCTGGCGTTTATTATGATTTATCCGATGATCTTTCCTTCTTTGAGGCGAACTATTACCCTTACTTGGTTATGTCTGAGTCGTCGAGTAGGCTTATTTCTATCCCTTTGAAACTTGCCTTCCGAGGGTTAAATTTAAGTATACGTTTATTAATTAATGTATATGGGGTTGGTGCCATGCCTGTCATGACCACACGAGTCCCGGAGGAATTGGCAAAAGAGATTGAAAGGATAGCCGAAGTTGAGGCCTTGGACAAGTCAACTACACTAAAACGGTTACTGATCAGGGCGGTGCAGGCTTGGAAGATGGATTACGCCCTAAAGCTGTACCAAGAGGGGAAGATATCGATCGGTAAAGCCGCAGAAATGGCAGGAGTGTCCCTATGGGAAATCGGCGACATCCTGGTAAATCGCAGGATTCCTATCCAGATGGACCGAGAAGAATTGGAGGAGGACTTGAGGGCCGCCGTGGCGGAGGCTTGGTAGAGTTCACCATAGTAGCCAACGCCGGACCCCTAATCCACCTGGCCCGCATAAACAAGCTCCACCTATTACAGGATCTCTTCAAGGAAGTTTACATCCCCGAAGCCGTGAAGAATGAAACACTCAATAAGGGAAAGGCTGAAGGGTATGCGGATGCCCTTGCCATCGAGGGGGCCATGTCCCTGGGCTGGATAAAGGTGGTCCAAACCGAAAACAACGCTGAAAAACTGGCTGAAGAAGCAAAAATCGGCAAGGGCGAAGCAGAGGCCATACTCCTAGCAAAGCAAATGAGCACCACAAAGATACTTATGGACGATGACCGAGCCAGAAGGGTCGCCCGTTCCCTGGGGCTAAAACCCCACGGCACTATCTACATCTTGAAACTAGCCCTGGTTAGAAAAATATTAACAAAGGCGGAATACACCCAAGTGCTGCAGAAGGCCCTCGACGCGGGGCTGTACCTCTCAACAGAGCTGTACCTAAGAGCCCTAAAAGGGAACGAAGGACAAGATTAAACGCACGCACACACTTCTGGCAATATAGTTTTCCGCCCTTAAGTAACAAAATTACCATCCCCAACCTTGTCCACCAGAATCACCTTCTATACCTTGCGCTTTCAATTTCGCTTCGCAGGCGTTCCATCTCGAGTTCCCTTTTCCGGGCTTCTGCGTTGAGGTAAATTTTGAGACGTTCCACGAATTCGGCTGGTTGGCTCATTAGTTCTTGCCAGGTCCAGCCCATGGTGGCGCACAGGATTACGTCATCCAGTAACGGCTCAGGCTTCTCGCGCTTCACGGCCATCACGATTTTTTTCGCGCCTCCACGGACACGTTGTTTAGGCGCTGGGTGAAGGCAATCATTTTCTCCACCAGCTCAGGCGGCTCCAGGGCGTGGATGTTCTCCAGGGTTATGGGTAGGACCTGCCCATTCCCATCCTTCAGGTCCCAGCCCACCAGGGTTTTCAAGAGGAGCTGGTCGTTGAGGGCCCAGGGATCGATGACGGGCTCCAGCCCGTTGGGCTCCACCTTAGACGGGACGAACTTGACGGCCTTGCGCAGGGCTTCCTGCTTCATGCCGTAGGTCCAGGTGCGGAACTTGAAGTGGTGGCCTTCGATTTCGGTCTCTTCTGTGTTCATGGGCTAATCACCTGCTATCCGCTTAGAAGCCGTGGGTCCACTCCATGCTCTCGTAGTCGAAGGTTAGGGCGATGAGGTCCTCCGTCTTGATGTCAACGGGAACCCTTCGGAACTGGCCCCTGGACATGAGAACCCACTTATTATTGGGCATGAGCAGCTTAAGGTCGACGCGGCTCAGGTTGACCAGATGGTCTATGAAGGCCTTGTCCGTTAAATTGGCCGTTAACCGGGCTGTGGCCCTCTCCACGCCAGGCTCCAGGCTTGTGAGCTGCTTGCTCCCGGTGCTCCTGAAGGTGTAATTGGGCTTTAGGCTGTTGTAAAGCTTAATCTCATAGTCCGTTAAATCGGGAAAGTCGCTGAAGTCTATTCCGTTGATGCTGTATTGGATGTAGGTGTCCGCCCACTCCCAGGGGTCATTAATGTGCTCCGCGGGAGCAGTTAAAAGCGCCGAGGTGGCGGTGGCCATGCCGTAGCCCAGGAACTCCGCCGTCCATTGTTGAGGTTCCCCTATGCTTCCGCGGATGGTCACCACGTCAGCCTTAAGGCTGTTCAGCCTAAGCCAAAACTTGTTGGTGTCACTCCTTTTAATCAGGACCTCCATCCATATGCTACTTATGGGGTTGTCGCCCAGAGCTGCCTTTAACAGGTTGGTTTGCCAGTAGGTGGTGGGCGAAACGGGAACAGCCTGCATCCACGCAAGCCGACACCGCAGGATGGGTCTACCGCTCAGGATCCGCTTGGCCGACCGGGCGTAGCCGTCGCTCCTTAGGATGTAGATGAGCTTCAGGTCAGGATCATAGTCAGGAACAATCTCTTGGGGATAGACCCACCTGTGGCCCGTCTGGGCGCTCGGGGTCCCACCGAAGTTATCCTCGTAACGCTCCACGTAGATGGCCTCAATCATGTCCATCCCGCTGTAACGAACGGTCATCCCAACACACCCTTGAAGGATACCCTTAGAAACAGGGCCTATTTAAGGCGGGCTGAAAAGGAAACAAACAGTAAAACAAACAAAATTGCAACATTACCCAGAAATACAGATAGAGATTAGAGAGCTTCACGAACTACATCTCGCTTACGCTTGTTAGGCCAGCCGAGGCGTTCAAGGCTAGAGTTATAGTGTTCAAGAATTGGACGACTACACTGTTCCGAAGGGAAAGAAGAAGCTGAGCACCCTTCTGACACTGTCACTGGTAATGATGGTTCAAAAGAAATTTATTAAAACGGCAGGTTTATATGGATCATTATTCATTTATAATGGATGATGTAAGATGAAAGTGGTTCAAACTGAGCTTAACGAGGCAGAGTATAGGCTCCTTGTGGATTACGCAAGGAAGAGGGGCACAACGATAAAGGAGGCTCTTCGGGAAGCAACCCTCAAGCTAATCATTTCAGACAGGGTTCATCCAGATGATCCCCTTTTCATGGAACCACCCGCGGTAAAGGGCACAGGTAAGAAGGAGCGCGCTTCCGCCGAGCATGACAGGCTCCTCTACGGTGTTGCCCAATGATCTTCGTTGATACAAGCGCCTGGTACGCCCTTGAGGTAGAGGACGACGAAAACCATGCCTCCGCCATGGCCTTCAGGGAGGAGTTGAGAAGAGGCCGCTACGGAGCCCTACTCACATCGGACTACATTTTAGACGAAGTAATAACGCTTCTGAGAGTGAGGAAGGGTGCCGAACCATCCTCCAAGTTCGCGGACAAAGTGCTTCGAAGCAGAAGCGTCAGCATCGTATGGATTGACAGCTTCATCTTTAACGATGCCTTAAAGGTGATGAAGGAAAGACCGGACAAGAAGTGGAGCTTCACTGACTGCACCAGCTTCGTCATCATGGGCCAACTCAGCGTGAAGGAAGCCTTCGCCTTCGACCAGAACTTTGAGCAGGCCGGTTTTACAAGGCTACCACAATCTGTAGAGGATCATTAATATTCATGGAGATTGGTGAAGAGGCATCATTATGTCGGTTTGTGATTTGCCGTGTTCGACCGCTTTTAGGCTTAAAGCCGTTCCGCCTTACGACTTTTCGCTCACGGTCCGCAAGCCTGCTGGGTGGTCGTTGCTGACGCCTTTTGAGACATTCGAAGATGGCACTCTCTGGACCGGGATGAGGCTGAACTCTGGAGAGATGCTTGGATTGAAGTTGAGATCGGCGGGAACCGTGGAGAAGCCCAAGGTATTTTGTAAGGTGTTTTCTCGTGAAAAGCTGAGCGCAGAGGAGAGGAAAGGGCTCTCAGGAACGGTAGCGTGGATGCTAAGCCTTGAGGAAGACGTAAGAGAGTTTTACGCCCTCGCTGAGTCTGATCCTATTCTGAAAACACTGGTGAAGGATCTGTACGGAACGAGGAGAACCAAGCGACCGGACATCTTCCCCCAGTTAGTGTTAGCCCTGACCCTGCAGATGGCTCCGATAAAGAGGAGCAGCCAGATGAGGAACCTGCTGATTAGAGAGTACGGCGAGAAAATGGTGTTCGACGGAAGAGAGGTCCTGTATTGGCCTCCCCCAGAGAGGATAGCCAGAGCCGACGTCGGAGAGCTCGAGGAGAGGTGCAAGCTCGGTTACAGAGCGAGACCCCTAAAAGGCATCGCCGAAGCCCTATGCAGAGGTTTCCCAACTCTGCAGGAGCTCGAAAAGATGCCGGCAGAGGAAGCGAAAGCTAAGCTAATGGAGCTTAAGGGGATAGGCGAATACTCCGCGGACATCGTCTCTCCTCACCCAGGTTTCGCGCTCGACGTCTGGAGCGCCAAAATCTTTAACGCGCTTCTATTCGGAGAGGAGGCGGAATCACCTCGCAGCGTCATCCCAAAGCTCAAAAAGACCGCGGAGGACAGGTGGGGAAGATGGAGGGGCTACGTGTTCACCTACGTACTTAATGACCTGAACAACCTATCCAGGAGATTCAACCTCAACCTCACAGAACTATGAGCGAAAGAAAGGCCTTTGATTATGTCTATTCCGCGCGCCTTAGGACAGACAACTAATAACCGAACTAAAGCCCACCTAATTCTCACCGGTGTTTTCATCACACAGATTTAGGGCTCTACTATCCCCGCTTGAGACTTTTCTCCAGTAGCGTCACTCTTCTTCTAAAATCTCCAGTGAATAGCTTGATTTATACCCCTTGTTGCAAGATACCCAGCCATTTCTGGTATTGTGAGACTTGCCATCTCTGCCGCGCCGCTAATGGATGCCTTCCCCTACATGTAGAGCCCCGCCGCCCTTTCCTTCATAAATTCCGCTCGCCTCGAAGGCGAGGTGTGGGGGCATTATCCCTCACGCAGCTTCGCCTCTATGAATTCATGATACCGTTGGACCTTGTTCTGGGGAAAGGGGTTGGCTACGATTATTTCTTTGACTTTTGAGAGTTCTTGGTCGAGTGAATATATCACTGGTGCTCTTAGGCTTCTGGTGAGCGAGATAAGGTATCCATCCCAAGACTCGACGTCGTAGGCTACCGCATAATCTAGCCCGTCTAATGCGATTTGAGGAGTGATGTGGGGGTAGAGGGCTGGCGAACCTGATCTTAGAATCCCCTCCAGTACTTTCTTTACAGCCATCTTGGGTGCTCCAAGGTATCGTGTGGCTATGTGGTAAGCTCCCAAGACGGCAGAAACTGGTAATGCAGCCCGCTTCTTTTGAGTCAGCACCTCAGAAAGGAAGGCTATGCTATGCTCCTTGAGCGGGTTCTCAAAGCATGCAGGTATGAGTATGCTTACGTCTAGCACTCCCTCAGGATAGGCCAAGCTTCCTCCTCGCATATTCACGGCTCATCCACTTCCAGCTTTCCCTAAACTCTTCGGTGAAGGCTTCTACCCTAAGGCTTAGGGCAAGATTTGCCCATTCTTGAACCTTCCCCTCAAGGTCCTTGGACATCGGCTCAAGGATCACCCGGAAGCCGTCCAGCCTGATGGATACGTGCCCGCCTTCCTTTAAGCCTAGAACTTCACGAATATGTGAGGGTAATACCAGCCTTCCCTGCCTGTCGATGGTAACGGCATTTTCCATACTCTTCACCATATGGAAATAATAATGCCATATATTTAAGCCTTTAAGCTCACAATACCATTTAATTCTTGGCTTTACTGCTTAATGAGTAAATTTACGACAACAGACAAAGAAATAATAATATAACAATGAACTGTGCTTTTTATAGAAATTGTTGTTATCAATATTGTATATCTATATTTTTATTCATAGCGAAATAGTGCTCTTAGAAGTTTAAATAAGCTGTTCAAAAAGTTGAACGACACATTATCGAGCTGTTCAAGAGATTATCAATCTGTTCAAAAGTGTTGTATTAAATAATAGGATATACTTGATTCATTGTGTCGAAAATAGGAGGTGAAAAGGGGAATGGCTTACGATTTGAGGAAGCTAACCATCTTTGGAGCGGTCGGTTTCCTTCTAGCAACTTCCATCATTCTATCCGTGCAGTTATATACGCCTTTTATGCCTATTGTAACGGAGGGAGGCAAAGGGCCTGCCAGTCAAAGCCAAGAGCCTAGTAGCCAAAGCCAAGGACCTACTAGTCAAAGCGAAGCCAAGAGCCTACTAGTCATAAAAGTCAAAGACGCACCTGCGATGCTAAAAGCGCTCTTCTTGAAAATAGATGGGGTGCGAGTGCACAGGGGAGGGAAAGGCGAAGGAGAAGGACCTTGGATGAATGTAACGGTGGTTGCAACTGAACCTTTCGACTTACTGACGTTGAGGGATGTTGCAACTGTTCTGGCCGCGGAAGAACTCCCGGTGGGAAACTATACTGAGATAAGGCTCCATGTTGTCAGTGCGAATGCGACCATCGACGGAGAAAAGGTCCCCTTGAAGATTAGACCTGAAACTGGATGGTTAATGGTGAAGATTCACTTCACGCTCGAGGAGCAAGGGGTGACCACCATATTAATAGACATAGATGTTAACGAGGAACCAATAATACATGCGAAGATCCTTACGCCAGTGGTTAAGGCCACTGTTGAAAAAATAGGAGCATCGATGCCCGTTCAGAACCACTACAGGTGGGCCAACAACGACGACGCAGAATCCCCTACCTGGAAGGCTGATCAAGACAGTCCGATAACCGGCGTCGCCTTAACGGGAGCGGTCCTACGGATGAGACTCTCCATAAAGAATGTCGGATTCTCAATTTGGTCAGGTGTCCAATTAAAGCTTCAATACAATACGAGCCTTACAGGCGACTGGCGTGATGTTGATGCTCAGGGTGGAGCAGGGATATGGCGTTACTCTAATGGTTTAGGAACGGATAAGGCAATAGTGAAGAAGCTCTTCCTAACTGGAAGCTCAGTCAATGAAACCTTCGTGGAATCATCGCCTACAGCAACCATCATTAAGATTCCTATTGGTGGTCAGGGAGAGTGGGATATCTGCATTGTGAGCAATGGGGCGGTTGCAGGGAAAACATATTACTTCCGATTCGTCCTATCGGACGGAACTCCTCTGAACGCATACGAAAAATATCCAACCTTAACAACAGCTACGTAAGGTTAGATCAAGTGCTAGGAAACCCGTAGGCTAACACCTCTCCCCATTTTTTAAAGCGTTAAACCCTGAAGGGAGATGATGAAAGTGAATATTTCGACTCTAGTAGTGTATTGGCTATTAGTCGACTTACCATATCTCTTCTATAGGACCCTACTGTTTCTCAGGCAAGATGTGAAGCGGAAGAGTGAACAATCTTCACCTTACGTATCCGTGTTGATTCCGGCGTATAACGAGGAGGAGACGATCGCCGAGGCATTAGATTCTGCGGCGAGGCAAAGGTATCCCAACTTTGAAATAATTGTCATCGATGACGGTTCTGCTGATAGAACAAAGGAGATTGTTCAGAAGCTCGAAACCTTGCAAGCACACAGAAGCCCCTTGAGGCCTATTAACCTTATCAGATTGGAAAAGAACCAAGGAAAAGCAAATGCTCTAAATGCCGGATTAAAACGTTCTCGGGGGGAGATCATCGTGACGATGGATGCGGACACCTTCTTGGCCCCTAGAGCACTATCAGAAATAGTCAAACCGTTCTCTAATGTGAAAGTTGGTGCGGTAGCAGGCACGATCAAAACGGTAGAGAGGGGCAGTGTGATTTCACTCTTACAAAAAGTAGATTATGAA
>Ga0315312_1001808_pt1 | contig 15803 bp, 11 predicted proteins | sample TDP7_MG_FD_203629 | JGI IMG/M metagenome (GOLD analysis project Ga0315312, IMG submission 203629) | Freshwater sediment microbial communities from Lake Towuti, South Sulawesi, Indonesia - TDP7 | ecosystem: Environmental > Aquatic > Freshwater > Lake > Sediment | place: Indonesia: South Sulawesi... | reverse complement strand
AGCCGCATCGGTGCGCCATGAACAGATTGCCCCTCTCGAGGGCAGGCCGATGCCCGTAAAGAATATCCAGCGGCGCAATCGGGCCGGCAGGCGCTTCATAGGCGATCTCGGTCAACTTGTCCTCAGCCACGAGCGCGCAAACGGACTGAAGGTCCGGCAAGGTAATCACCAAAAACCCATCCGGTCGCAACACCCGCAAGAACTCCTTCAACGCGACAGGCACCTCGTGAGGGTACAGATGCTCAATGTTGTGGCTCGAGAAAATCGCATCGACCGAGGCATCCGGCACCGCCGACATGTCGGTCATCGTGCCGACGATGTCGGGCGAGACATTTGCGTCGATGTCCAGTCGCAGCTCGTTCCAGTCCTGGGTATTGAACGCTCTTGTGGTTCGGTCCTTGCGCTTGGTGCCGCAGCCGACGTGAAGGAAGGATTTCATACGCCTGGTTTCTTTTCTGATGTCAGGTCGTAGAATATCAAAACAGATATTGATTGTCAAAAGTAATAATGGAGGCCAAATGCCTCTACTCAGCTTTTGTTGCCTTTGGTCAGGTGGATTGAATGGAGGAGTGGATGTCTGTGGTCTGGTTTTTTATTGGCAATGGAAGAGGTGAGCCCTATGTCTTGCAATGTAATAATTCAAGACCTGACCCCCTCTTCCCCCCGGATGCTTTTTTCTCTTGACAGGTGCCTTTTATTTACACATATTCACTGGCGCACCAAAGAAAAACCCCGCCCCCTTGTGAGGGACGGGGTTTGAATTACAGCACCCTCGGTGTTTTGAGGGCAAGGGAACTTGACCAATTAATTGATCTGTCCCCTATTATTTTGCGTGTCTTTTTAGAACGCGTAGAAGTTGGCCTCAGACAAGGAAGCAACGTTGACACCGGTGATGTCGATTTGAGCAATCAGAACACCAGTATCATTGCTCGCATCATTATCCCAGTAGATTTCAGTCTTCGAAGTTACGCTGTTGTAGAAGACAACAAACACATCATCACCAGCGCCACCGGCAGTAACCGCAGCAAACGCAACCGCATAGCTAGCAAAACCAGCAGCATCAGTGATTACGTTGACCTTATTAGCCGTCAGTGTCAAGGCCGCCGCTGCAGCTTCGTTATAGTCGCCTGCAGCCAACGTCCCGGGCGAACCTGTACCCGCACCGGATGGGAAATTGATGCTAGCAAACGCACTCTCATCAAAACCTATCTGGTCAGCCGCGATGGTGAAGCCGGTGATCACGTCACGGTTTGAAGTACTGTCACTCGTCAGAAGCACAAGATCCGCACCGCTGCCCAGAGTGATGTTATCGATACCGTTACCAGCGGTAACGGTGTTAGTAACCGTTCCGGCAACGGTGATGGTATCAGCACTACCCGAACCCGTGATAGCGAAGGTGTCGGCAGAAGTTAGCGCACTACCCGTACCCACCGCAGTGAAGTCCAAACTGCCCAGATCCAGCGTTGTACCGGTCATAGTGATGGTAAAGGCTTCAGTGGCTGCGGTTGCATCCGAGTTGATACTCAGTGCAGTGCCGGTGATAGCCTCGTCCAGTGTCTGGGACGTCCCAGCCTTAACCAACAGTCGCTCAATGCTCGCCTCGGTCACCAAGTTGTCATAGCTGCCATCAATGTTGGTCAGGTCGCAAGCGGTTACGTTCAGATACAGCGTATCAGTTCCATCACCACCTATAATCGTCTCGTTGGACGCGAGGTGAGCGGCGGTGTCGACTCTTATAATATCGCTACCTGTACCGCCCGACAATGAATCAGCACCCGCACCACCGACGATGGTATCATCACCTTCACCACCTGAGATGGTGTCAGCAGCTGCGCCGCCATCGATTGAGTCAGCACCGCCAGCCGTGGAGATAGTATCAGCACTGCTACCACCTGTGACGGTGTCAGCCTGCTCGGAGCCGTACACCGTCGGGGCTGCATCGCCCGCACCCGTCGTCAGGATCACACCTTTGCCACTGAGCCCGGTGAAATCGAAGATTTCGAGGGTATTTCCGGCTGTGAAGTCACCGTCTGACAGGAAGGCGTTGGTAGTACCCGAGGCATCGATCGTGATGGCGGAGGTCACCGTACCCGTCACGACCAGGGTATCAGTACCGCCAGAAGCAGCTTCATTGAGGGTGAAGTTGCCACCAAACGAGGTTGCGCTGACGCTCACCGCGTAGGTGTCGTTACCACCACCACCCACCAGGGTGTCAATGCCACCACCGCTGACGATCGAGTCAGCACCCGACCCACCAGTGATGCTATCGTTGCCAACACCACCCGTTATGGTATCCGCGGCGGAACCGGTGGTGATGGTGGAACCACCCGGGTTCGCCGTCACAGTGGCTTTGCCGTTGATCGACGAAGCAGTCAAGTTTTCAAAGCCGGTCTGTATCGTCTTGTTAGCCGACCCGTTAAAGGTGGCCAACTGATCACCGCTCGCGGAGAGGTCAACCACGAAGGTCCCGGAGCCGATGCTGGTCAAGTTCAGGGTGTCGTTGGTGCCCGACTCGCCATCGGCGAAGTCGTCTGCCTGAGCGACGGTGATGGTGTCGTTGCCGGAACCACCAGTCATGGTGTCGTCGCCAGAACCACCCGAGATCGTATCGTCACCAGCACCGCCAGCGATGATGTCGCTATTGGAAGAACCCGTAATGTAGTCACTACCCGCGCCGCCGGTCACTTTGAACGTACCGTCATCCTCGTTCGAACCATCGAAGGTGATGGCATAGGTGCCGGAAGCAAGGGAGCTGGCATCAACCGTGAACGTAGTGGTGCTGTTCACAGCGTCATTCAGGGTGATGCTGAAGTTCGCCGTATCACCAGAGGTCGTCAGCTTTTCAAAGCCCGTGACATAGAGAGATTCAGCGGAGGTCAGCGTACCGGCCGTAAGCTTCAACGTATCACCAGAGCCGGTTCCACCGGTTATAGAATCGCTGGCGTCAATGTCGTCGGCATCAGCCGAGATCGTGATCGTCGCAGCCGACGAGCCACCGCTCACCGTGTCGTTGCCGGTCGAGAGGACTACAGTCAGGCTATCGAGAGTGCCATAGCCCGAACCGACCGTCACGGTTTCGTTACCGGCGACTGTCGTGATCTTCGTGATCCCGGCAACCCGCGCAGAGGTCGACGCCGTGACGCTACCACCGGCGCCAAGCGTGAAGTTCTCCACACCAGTCACCTTGGTGAAGTCAGCATCGACAACCGCTGTCGTACCAGTCATCAGGAGCGTATCGGTCCCAGAGCCGCCAGTAACCGTATCGGCACTGGTAAAGTAGGCAGACGCAATCGTAATCTGATCGTCACCAGCCCCACCGTCAACGCTATCGTTACCCTGGCCAGCCGTAATGGAGTCAGCAGCACCACCGCCGGTGATGACCAGATGACCGTTGGTTTCAGCAGAGCCATCGACCGTCAGCGTATTCGCCGTCATTGCCGAGCCATCGATGGTCAGGGTCGCGCCCGAAGCCACGTTGTCATCGGCAAGCGTGAGGCTCATTGCAGCAGCATCCGAGGCAATGACGATTTCCTCAAAGCCAGTGATATTGGCGCCGAGCGTGGTAGAGCCTCCATCCGGGGTAATCGTTATTCGGTCAGAGGTGCCCGAGCCACCGGTCAAGGTGTCAGCAGCCGCAAGACCAGTCTCTGTGATCGCCACCTTCAACACAGTGCTGCCCTCGACAGTTACCTTGTCGTTACCAGTACCAAGGTTGGTGACAGTCAGAGTCCCGGTATAACCAGACGTGGCAGTAATGACATCAGCACCCCCTGAGTAGCCCTTGACCGAAGTTATGCCAGCAGTCTTGGCGTACGAGTCAAGCACAACCGACGAAGAGCCTGCGGCGCTAATGTCAAGGGTCTCAACACCACTGACTTTGGTAAAGTCAGCATCCACAATCGCAGCAGCGTCATCAATCGAGATGGTGTCCGTACCATCGCCACCGACAACGGTATCCGCATAGGTGAAGTCCGCGCTATCAAAGGCAAACTTATCGTTACCAGCGCCACCCGAGAGGGAGTCATTACCAGTACCGGAGGTGATCACATCATTACCCGCGCCGCCTGTAGCATACAGGTGATCCGTCAGACTGTCAGCAGTGAAGGTAAATACCTGGGACGAACCCATGGCCGAAGCGTCAACCACCAGGTTCTTCGCGGCCGCCGTGACAACACTGGTATCCGTGGTTGTAAAGGTTACGTCGCCACTGGTGGCGGTAACAGTAATCTTCTCGATGCCAGTCAGGTTGTTCACAGCACCCGTACCTGAAGCAGTCAGCTTGATGGTGTCATCGTTCCCGGAACCGCCGGTAATAGTATCAGAGCCATCGAAGCCGTCCGCGTCACCCTGCACAATAAGGGTCGCGGTTGTACCACTCACTGAAATATCGTCGAAGTTGGTATCAGCCTGATCATCGAGCGTAACAGTCAGGGTCTTGCCGTTGTAGTTGGTGTCGGCACTGACGATCAGCGCAGCATCAACGTCGTTCACATCAGTCACATTAACAATGCCCGCCGCCAAGGCATATTTGGACAGCGCAACCGTCATGTCGTCCGAACCGGTTGTGCCGCCCGCTGCCAGAGTCTCAACCGAGGTCACGTTGGTGAAATCAGAATCCGCAACGGTGTAGGCAGCAGCCGCAGTGGTCTTGACGGTATCACTACCATCACCGCCGGCGATGGTCGCGCTCGACAGACTACCCTCATCGATTGTCAGCGTATCGTTGCCGGCTCCGGCCGTTACACTATGGCCCGCCGTGCCCGACAGGGTGAAACTGTCGTTGCCAGCACCACCGGTCACCGCGATCACAGACGTTGCCGCACCGGTTATCGCGGTCACGTCTGCAGTCGAACCTGACGCATCGATCGTAGTCACCGATTTGTGCAGACCGCTACCAAGATTAAGCGCCGCAGACGCATTGATGACAAGCTTCGATGTACCGACGTTGTCGGTCTGGAAGTCAGTGAGGGTCGAACTACCGCCCGAGGCGGTGATCGTGACCGTCTCAGCCTTGTTCGCACCACCCTGATCGTCAATGGCAATAGTGCCGGCCGAACCGTCGATGGTCAGCGCAACATTGTCAGAAGAACCAGACAGCGCATCGTCGGTGAACTTGAACGTGGCGGTGGTGCCTGTCATGTTCGAGCTAACCCCCAGAGCGGTCGTTGCAGCAGCGATCCGGTCAACCGTGAAGTTGGCCGAGTTGCCAGTCATCTTCAGCGTCGTGTAGCCAGACGCATTGACGAGGGAAACCGTACCAGCGGCCTGACCATTAAATTCGAGCGTTTCAATACCAGAAATCGTCGGTGTCACTGTCGCTGCATTTATGATTTCAGCATACAAGGAGTCGTTACCAGAGCCGCCGGTGATATTGTCGTTCGTACCGAGCGTCTGCTTGCCGCCGGAGCTGAGCGAGGCGTCAAAGTAGTCAGCGTAGGCACCACCGGTAAAGTTGTCCGTACCAGTAGTCAACGTGTAGGTCTCTCCGCTTGGCGTGGTCCCGATTGGATCGCCCTCATCTGCGATATTCTCCTGGATGTATGCCGTTGTCTCAGACTGTATGGGAATGCTTGAGGCAACCCATGTAACAGGATTGTAGGTTACGCTATCAATAGTCCCGCCGGACAAAAAGATGCGGCCATTCGCAGCATCGTCATCGCCTGAGTAGGTTGCCTGATAGTCCCTGCCGTCAAGCTCAGGGTCTATTGTTGTTGTAAAGAGTTCTGCGGCAGTAACTTTGTTATTCACTGTTGCAAGGTCTTCATTCTGCGCGCCGTTCAGGACGTCTATCATGATTGTGGCCGCCGTAAACGTGCCCGCGTTAAAGCCATCTACATAGTAGTCGAGACCTTCTTCCTCTGCATCACGGTTAAAGAGGGCATTGTAAATGCTGTTCACAACATCTGAGATGTTTTCGCTCGTGATTTCGCCGTAGAGCGCCGTAGACTCTGCGGAGTTGGCAAAGGCCTCAATCATTACACTGTAGTCGCCACCCCTTGCATCAACCCGAGACGCCCAGTAGATTAAGCCTCCAGGATCAGCAGGACGCTGATAGTAACCAATGTAAAACTTCTGCACAAGTTCTAAATAATCTGTATAAGCCATCTCTTTCTCCTCCTTATGTAAGATATTCTCGCTAAACTTTACAGCCCTTTTCCTCCTCTACCCTTTCACTTCACCTCCCTTCGATGTAATTTAAATAAAAGCCCTTTCCTCCCGAAACTCTCTCTTTCCCTGCTCCGTTAAAGCCCCGTATATCCTTCGGGGCAAATTTTGTGTTTAAATACCATCTAAAAAACCAAATGTCAAGTAAAAAATTTTATCACCTAAATTCAGACACTGGACTCCAGACTTTAAACATCAGCCGCTACTCCTTTACTTAATCTTCTCAATAAATTCTTTTGCAATCTTGAGAGCGTCTTTCACAATATTTACATGTACCAGGAGGGCTCTGTAATACCCCGCTATATGGAGCTCTTCATAAAGGCTCTCAAATTCTCTTAAAAGTTTCCCATCTCGTGTTGTAAGGTGTTTTTGCAACGCCATCCTGTAAGCGTCCACAGATTTCGGAAGCTCTTTCTTGCTCAATCCTTTATTGAGGAGAAATTCATCTATTGCCTTTAGAACAGCAAGATATGCAGCCCCACAAGCCTCCTGGACATACTTAACATCAGCATACCTTCCATCCTCAATCGGGGCTTTTCTCAATATTTCTTTTGCATTCTGCAAATATCTCAACGCTTCTTTCATTTAAACTTCTCGATACCACGCCCCATCTGGTATTTATTTGCTAACTGACCAATCTTTTACATTGATCTATACCATTTTATCAAGAAATACACCTTAAATTCAATCACTTGACTCTTAATATCAGACATCAGACTTCCCCTTTTCCTCCCCTTCAGTCTAATGCCTCCCTGCGGTAGGCAGGTCCGAAGTCTATGGTCTACTGTCTTAATTTTAAGATTTTGTGTTGAAATAACACCAACTTCTAAAAATGTCAAGTAAAAAATTCGAGATTTCTCATTAAATTATTTAATCTTTTCAATAAATTCCTTTGCGGTCTTGAGAGCGGCCTTTACTACCTCAACAGAGTGAAGCATCCCTCTATAATAACCAGCGATATGAAGTTCATCATAAATGCCTTCAAATTCTCTTAACAGTTTCCCATCGCGGGTTGTAAGGTGCTTCTGCAACGCCATTCTATATGCGTCCACAGATTTCGGTAGGGGTAATTCATGAATTACCCCTACCTTGTTGAGGAGAAATTCATCTATTGCCTTTAGAACAGCAAGATATGCAGCCCTAGCAAGCCCCCCCCTCACCCTCTCCCCCCTTGCCTGCCTGCCGGTAGGCAGGGGGACAGGATTAAAGGTGAGGGAGTTTCGGGCGGCCACGGAGGGCCGCCCCTACGCACTTTTTTACCCCGCACCCGATAAATCTAGCACCTTTCAGCAAGGTGCTGGATTTACTTCGATTCGGACCCTTTTGTCAGGCAAAATGTCCTAAAGGAATATACCATCTGAATTCCAAAGCAAAAACCATACCAATTTAAGCAAAGCCTTTGAGTCGGTTTTCAATTTCTTCGATCCTGCCCTGAAGGACTTGAACCCTACCCTTCAGCTCAAGGATCTCCTTTTCGAGAAATTCCCTCTTCGAAATCTCAACGTCCAGCTTCTCTTCTATTCTTTCTAATCTTTTCTCCATTCTCTCGAAGTTTTTCTCCAGTCTATCAATTGCCGCAGAAATGGCATGGTACTCTGTCTCGAGCCTATCAAATCTTTGATAAATTTCATCAAAATGTTTAGAAAGATCTCGAAACTTCTCATCATGCTCTTCTAATTTTTTTTCTACTCTCTCAAACCGCTGATCAACTTGCTCAAACCGTTTATCAACCTGCTCAAATCGACTATCAACTTGCTCAAACCGCTTATCAACCTGCTCAAACCGCTTATCAACCTGCTCAAATCGACTATCAATCTGATCAAATTTGGGTTCGAGACTCTCTTTATAAAACCCTTTCAGGGCTTCTGAAATATCTTTCCTGCTTATTCCGACCTTAACCTTTCGCTCTTTTTTCTTTTCCAAATTATCCCTCCATCTATTCACAAGAGATTATATCGTCTCAGCACCTCTGCTACCTTTGCGTCTGTCTCTGCGAGAGTTCTGAGAGAGGATATAACCTTATCTATCTTGCCTTCCTCAAGTTCTTTAACCCTGCTTTCAAAGGGTCTGATCATGCTTCTTCTATCCCAGAGAGCAAAGCCAATGGTTGTGACTGTGATCGAGGTAAATATGACTGCAAAAATCCAGAGAAAATTGAAGAGCTGGTCAATCTGTTTTCCAAATTGCTCAAATCGTTTGTCTATTTGCTCAAATCGTTTGTCAATCTGTTCAAACCGCTTCTCCACAGACTCTTTAAATTCCTTCATTGTTACCTCGAACCTTATGAGCCGATCCCTGTCCTCCTGTGTAAACCCCGTTAGAAACGCTGGAGCTTTTATTCCACCCTGAACAAGGAATTGATTTCTTATTGTCCCAACCCCTTCATATTCATAAAAGGCGGGGCTTTCTAACGGGGTAAAAGGAATCTCTTTTCCCTGAACCATTGAGGGAATCATTAAAATCACTGCAAACATTATAATTAAAAATACCCTCAGCATAAGGCTCCCGTTTCGGGCGGCCACAGAGAGCCGCCCCTACGTAATCTGGATTCCCCGCATCAAGTGCGGGGCAGGCTCTGCTGGAGTTTACCCCGTACTTTGTTACGGGGCAGGAATGACAAATGGGTGGTCCCTACGATTACTTCTTTTACTTCGATTCCGACCCTTTTGTCAAGCAATTTTTCTGAAATTATTGAAAAATTTTATTTAATTCAACCTTCATTCCCTTGAGAAGTGGAGATTCAAAGGAATCGTCAATCCTAAATATCCCATGAGTCGTAAAGAGATCAACCCTAAGTGTTAAGACAATTATTTCCTTCCTCTCTGGATCTACGATCCAATATTCTTTCACTCCAAATTTTGCAAAGAGCTTGGTCTTTGAAATCTTATCGATCTTTTCCGAGTAAGGGGATAGAATTTCAACCACCAAATCAGGGGCACCCCGGATGTTTTTATCATTTACGATACTTATTCTCTCCTGATTGATAAAAAAAATATCAGGTTGTACTACATCCACCTCGGATAGAACCACATCGCAAGGGGAGTAAAAGACTTCCCCAACTCCGTGGTCTGTCACAAATTGGTCTAAGATCCTACCCAATTTTTTTAAGATTCTTTGATGATCCGGAATCGGTGCAGGAACCATATAGAGCTCTCCATCTATAATCTGGTATCGCTTACCATCTTCAGGAAGGTGGAGATAATCCTGATATGTAAACTTTTCGTCAATTTTAAAAGCCTGATCCTTCATCGTAGCACCAATAAGGAGGGTAAAACTAACCAAAGATATTTGAAATTTCCCCTCACCCTTCCCTCTCCCCGATGGGGAGAGGGTTAAAGAAGGAGTTTCGGGCGGCCACAGAGGGCCGCCCCTACATAATCTGGATTCCCCGCATCAAGTGCGGGGCAGGCTCTGCTGGAGTTTGTCCCGTACCCTGTTACGGGGCAGGAATGACACCCTTTATTTTCATGGTTCGCGGGTGTCGAACCCGTCATGTAAAATTTATTTTAAAGTAACGAAGTTTTTAATCTCGCCATTAAAATCTTGGCAGCAGAAATCGCCCTCTCAGTATCCTTCTGCGATGGCTCTCCATGTGGCAAAAGCCCTTCTTCCGTTGGATATCTGCCCTTGTAAATACTGCTCAAAAACACAGCCTCGTCAATAGACAAACCACTCTCAAATTCCAATTTTTTTACCCTGTTGAGCAATTCAATAATATCATGGATTCTGCCTGGTCTTTTGCCTTTTTCCAGAATTACTGCTTTCAGCCCTTTCTCAACGCATTGCTGAGTATGATAGCAAGCCCCGCGATACTTTCCGTGTTCATAAAGGATTACTGCTGAATCAAGTTCTTCCTCCGCATCCTTCACCCAAAATTCTGTCGCCTTCCTCATATAAAGCAGCCTCCCTTTTTCCATAACCTCTTCTATAAAAGGACTGCCAATCGAAAATAGAAACCTCACCTCTTCAGGTGTGTAAACCATTATATCAAGAGGTAACGACCTTTCAGCAAGAATCCTCTCAACCTCCACCCGCCTCTCGATAGGTCTTTTTTCTGTATCTTTAACAATAAACAGGTCAAGGTCACTGTCTATTTGAAATTGTTTCTTTCCATAAGAGCCAAAAATTATTATCTTCTCTGGCTCATAATATTCAACAAGTCTATTTCTGATATCCCTTAATGCTTTTTGCATCAGCATATTTTTTTATGCTTGATAATTCTCATTCACACCCGCGGTTAGTAAGCGTATTATACCTAAAATCGTAAATAGTTCAAAAAAATTTTACCCGCCATTACCCTCAGAAAGGGAGACCAGTTTCACCTGGCTATAGGGAACGACCTAAATTTGTTGACATTACCGGAGTGTCATTGCGAACGCCTGCCTGCCGGCAGGTGTTCCGAGCTTTTTTGAGATTGCTTCGGCTGACTTCATCAACCTCGCAATGACAAGCGAGGAATCTCGCTCCTCGCAATGACTACTTTAATTAAATCGTTCACTATAATATTTGATAAATCCTGTCGGTAATACTCCTAAGCTTTTCATCAAACTCGTCCAATTTCTTTTCCAAATCATCCCTCCCTTTTTATTAGCTAAATTGAGCAGTTTTTTATGAAAAGCCTTTAATTACCTGTCATTGCGAGCACCCAAAGGGTGCGTGGCAATCCCCTTTTAAAACGAGATTGCTTCGGCTTCGCCTCGCAATGACAAGGGAGAATCGCTCAATTTAGATGGTAATCACTCAAGAACCGTGTCACCCTGAACCCCACTCCTTAAGGAATTTTTTACATGTGTCAAATACGAAACCTGCGTCTGTTATGGCCTTCATTCCATCCTCTGAAGAAAATAGGGCACGAGCTGGCTTCATCTCCATTTCAAATCCATACATGGCTGGCCCTCGTTTTGGGGTTATCTCTCTCATTATTTTAGCCATTGCCTCAACTCGCTCAATGAACCAATCGGGAGACCCAATCTTCCTCCATTCCATATTCATAAGAACATCGCTAACATCATGCTCTCTTGGAAATTCTATAGCTCCAGCCCTTAAGATTCCCTTGATAGAGAGTTCAATACATTCCTGGGATCGTCTTATTGCCATGGGGTAATCGCCATCTCTTAGGGCATTTTCTGCCTCAGCCAAACATCTCCCTGCCCTTTTCAAATAATCTTCTGCCATTTCATAAGTGTTCATATAACCACTTTTTCTCCCCATTGAATGTCATGCTTCAAAACCCAAAACCATCGTCCTTCCCCCAAAATGATCTTCTCTGCTCCTTTCTCCTGAAGACGTCTTTTCAGCAAATCCATTTCTTTTGTGAAGACATTTTCTTTATCAATAAGAATTTTTGCATCGGTAGTAAGGTCAAGGAGAAGGGGTGGATGGGCTTGAAATTCTTCCAGGTCAAGGATGACCGGTTCAATCCTATGGGGAAATCCTTGACTCTTTGCCATTGCATACTGTTGAGATTTTATTATCTCCCTATCTATCCTCATAAATTCATCAATCCTTTTCCCGATAGAGTTTTCACTCTTGCCAAGAATTATCAAGAGGTCAAGGTCACTACCCTTACGAAAATCCCCTCGGGCCGCCGAACCAAATACTATAGCAGAAAAGAGGTTCTCTCCATAGAAAGTTAGCAGATCATCTTTGATCTTTTCTAAAAATTTTTCCCATACTGCCATTCTTTCCACCTAAGTCCTCTCTATTTGCTTAAAAATGAAGCTTCCCCTCATCCTCCCATCTCCCCCTTGGGGAGAGGATTGAGGTGCCCTTCTTGGGCGGCCACAGAGGGCCGCCCCTACCGCACTTTTTTACTTCGATTCGGACCCTTTTGTCAAATAAAACCTTGGGTAATTCATGAATTACCCCTACCTCATTAATACCTTAATACCTTATTAATAACCTTGGAAAGGGTAATTCATGAATTACCCCTACATTATGATAATCAAGCCCCCCTCACCCTCCCCTCTCCCCGATGGGGAGAGGATAAAGGTGAGGGGAGGAGTCGATTCCGACCGCCAGGGGAGAGGGGGATAAAATGTCTGAGGTCTATGGTCTTACTGTCTGAATCACAGCTCTCTAACCAGAAGGTCTGAGGCAATAAGAGACCAGTCATACTTAGATGAGGCAAATTGTCTGGCATTTTCTGCCATATGTTGAAGAGACAGAGGATCAGCAGAAAGGGAATCCCTGAGAATGGAAGGGAATTGACTGATTTCAGCCAGGAGGAGATGCGCTTTATCCTTAAAACTGAAGCCCCTTGTTCCATGAGGCGTTGTTATCACAGGGATGCTGTAAGCGATGTATTCGAGGAGCTTGAGGTTGCTTCCAGACCCACCCAGAACAGGGTTTAAAGCAATATCAGAACCATTAAGGACAACGTTCTTTTCATCCTCATTTAGAACACCGAGGAGTTTCACGTTTTTAGGTATTTGAATTTTGGAATTTGGAATTTGGAATTTGGAATTTTGGTCGGCTTCCTCATGAAGGCATACGCTTCCCACAATAAGGAAGAGAAATTGAGGACACTCGGAGGCCATCTTTTTTATAGCCTTCAAAGCCTCTATGTTGGGTCCGTGATAGCTTCCTATGAAGAGAGCCACAGGAAGGCTCCCGAAGCCGAGCCTCTCTTTGAGCCTTCTCTTTTCATCCTGAAGCAGTCTGTTTGATGAGGCGGTGCGAAAGTCCATGCCGTTGGGCACAACCATGATCTTCCTCTCCCCCAAGCCATAGAGCTCCATAAGGCGACTTTTATCTTCCTCAGAGACAGAAAGGATGAGTTCTGCATCGAGGGAGCACTGACGCTCCACCTCTCTGACCCGTTCAAGATATTCTTCCCTTTGAGGAGACTCGGGCAGGACAGCTGCCTTCATGTCATACTCCACATTTTGGGCTTCGTACCAGAGCCTGCCCTGATAGACATCCCTGATGGCATGATAGAGATAGGGATGGGATGCAATGACGAGGTCTGCATCGCTGCATTCATTAGAAAGGGCGGAAATAAAGCCGGGATTGAGCCTGTAGCCGTCAATGGCTGCTATGTCCTCAACCGCGGGAGCCATCAGTAAGGATTGAAGCTCACCGATGTGGACGTTCTGTTTTTGCGACCTTTCAACCGCTACTTCAACAAACCCCGAAGAGATGGTAACGCGCTGTGCCCCGCACTTTTGCAAAAGTGCGGGGTGAACTGAAAGGGTCACTAAAACAACATCGGCCTTTCTTGCCAATTCCCTGTTGAGATGATAGATCCTCTTCTGTCCGCCGCCTGTGGGTGGATAGACCTGAAAGGTGGTGGTTCCAACGATCTTTTTTCTTCTGGTCTTGATGCCTGGACCGCCTGGTACATCCTCCCTGAGAAGACCAAAAACCGTGTTAGGCCAATTGATGTGTGAAACAGATTCCTTTGCATTCAAACCCATCTGAATAGTGCGCTCAGGGTCAGAAATAAGCATTTTCATGGCCTCGGCAATGGCTTCTACTCCGGGCAAAACCACACTGCCGTTATGGCCGTCCTTTACAAGCTCATTCACACCGCCTGAGTCAATGGTTGTGAGCACTGCCTTGGATGACTGCATTGCCTCCAACGTTATGAGACCATAGTCTTCATCATAGGGGATAAACGGCACAAAAAGAGCGCCTGCATATTGTTGGAGGAGTTCGGAGTCTTTGACAAAGCCTAAAAAGCGTATGCGACTGTCCTTGGCGGCAAGTTTTTTGAATCTTTCCTCCTGTCCGCCTGTGCCGGCAATCCTCAATTCAATGTCGGCATCGATCGATTTAAATGCCTCTATTAATAAATCCAGGCGCTTCATGTCCTCAAGACGGCTTGCTGTGAATAGGTAGTCGTAACCTGTGGAACGGAACCCTTCAAGGTCTGAAGGATGATGGATGATCTCAATGTCAACCCCCGGCGGGAAATACCCCTCCCTCAGGGCTACATTCTTCGATATGGCACTGTAGGTTTTTATATTTTCAGGTGAAATGGCAATGCGATCAAGCCACCGGATGACCGTGCGTGTAAAAGGTCCGGGAAAGATAAAGATTTCAGGGGGAAGATCCTTGAGGTCACGGAGGCGGAAGAGTTCTTTGAAGAAGGGCTCAAGCAGGGAACGGTCGGGATGGGGATGATTTAGCATTCTGAAGATAGGCTCTAAATCCCTGTGGGTTGGAACAAACGCAAGGGGTTGGCCACTTAAATGGTAGAGGTCATAAACACCTCTACAGGGGTGCTGCATATAGAGGTGGTGGTTTTTGTGAGGGGCCATCCATGCAGGGTATTTGGTCGTGATGACCCTGTCAAAATAGCTGAGGTCAAGCTGGCTAAATCGATGATAGGCCTCCATGAGGGGCCAGAATTCCTGATCGTAGCAGGGAACCTTGATGAGTTCTACCTCGTGGGCCGTAAGCTGATTCATATGGCGGTGCAGCCCCCAGTAGAGTTTTTCAGCGCCGCCTATGAGAAAGGGTACTGGAGAGGGAGCCAGAAGAGCAATTTTCATTATAATTTCTAAATCCTAATGTCTAATTTCTAATAAATTTCTAAATCCTAATGTCTACTGAAAATCAAAATTCCTAAATCCTAATTTCTAATGAAATGTCTAAATCCTCTAAAGGAAAATGCCCAATGACTAATTTGACATTTGAAATTAGACATTTGGATTTTCATTAGAAATTAGGATTTTGTCATTTGTCATTTTCCGTATTCGACCTTTTGATTTATTAACAATTGAAGAAAAAATCAGGTTTAATTCATTTGCTTCTTGCCAAAGAATTCTGGCTTCATCTTTGAGTTCGGGCACAGATACGGAAATCATCCTTAACCAGTGTTTAGATTCCTTGGATTCTTTTTTGCAAATACCTAATTTGTGTTCAAAATCTTTTTTAGATTCGGCACAATCCGCCTCACAATAATTTGCACCAACACTTGTGCCAGCTTCAACCAATTGGCTTATTAAAGGAACCGTTATTGGGGTTTTGGGTATCTTTTTTGCAAATTCAACAATATTTTCACCAAACTTCGCTGTTCTATCTTCTAAATCATATTTTGTTTTTTTGACATTTGGCATTTTATTAGAAATTAGGATTTAGACATTAGTCATTTGTATTAATCCTCTATTTTTCTTTGAAGGAGACTGCAAGCCGGTCAAAGAGGGGTTTGATAAGATAGTCCATCATTGTCCTTTGACCCATCTTTACAATGACCTGCACAGGCATACCGGGCTGAAGATGCCTGTTGCCAAGTTGTTGAATTCCATCCTCTGTGAGCCTGATCCGGCAGAGATAATAGGGTATCTTTGTGGCCTCATCAATGAACCTGTCTGCGGAGACCAGAATCACCTCTCCCTCAATCACAGGGGTCTTTTTTACATCAAAGGCAGTAAACCTCAAATCAGCCTTAAGCTTATCATGCACCCTGTCTATATCTGTAGTCATGATCTTCGCTTCTATGATGAGTTCCTCATTGAGTGGAACGATGTCCATGATATGCTGTCCAGGCATAACCACTCCGCCAATGGTGTGCACATTAAGGCCCACTATAAAGCCATCTTCAGGTGCCTTGATCTCTGTCTTTTTCAGCACATCCAGGGCAGCGGCGTATTGGTCCTTGAGGGCCGCAAGCTTTTTTTGAACATCGCTGA
>Ga0315312_1001807_pt1 | contig 15806 bp, 22 predicted proteins | sample TDP7_MG_FD_203629 | JGI IMG/M metagenome (GOLD analysis project Ga0315312, IMG submission 203629) | Freshwater sediment microbial communities from Lake Towuti, South Sulawesi, Indonesia - TDP7 | ecosystem: Environmental > Aquatic > Freshwater > Lake > Sediment | place: Indonesia: South Sulawesi... | reverse complement strand
CCCGCTCCCGAGAGTCCATAGCATTCTAATTTCTCCGTTCGTTGTTTAATGTTTAATAGTCCAAGGGCCATTAGAATAGTTCTAGAGTCCACGGATTTATTGCATTGCAACCTTATTACTGCACAAACCGCGACTGTACGTCTATAAGGTTAACCAAAGGAATGCTTGTGGGGGAGGAGTAAGTGGATGCTAGGGAGGCATCCAAGTTAAGTTCCCAGACGCCTTCGGTAAACGGTATGAGAGGGATAAGGGATACCCAGTCACCATAGAGTTTGAGTATAGGAGCAGCGACTATGAGAGACATGGACACCCTAAGGAAGGATGCGACTTTATTGTATGTTGGGAGCATGATTGGAAGGAATGCCCAATACAGATTATCGAGCTAAAAGCCTATTAAAAGAGATATCGAGTAAGTGAGATATCTAAAGTCCTAAAGAAGTTGAGGGATGATATCGTGTCAAAAGTTGATTTGCCGTCTCTGTTGATGGTTCTGTTCTTCATGATCAACATGGCCATTGGCTTCTTTGACCCTACTGAAATACCAGTGATGAAAGAGATTGGGCTAGTCATTCTTATTTGTGGAAGCGTGTTCTTTGTCTACGTGCTCCTCTATTTGAGAAGTGGTTTCTTTGGAGAAACTGGACTCCCTTATTACAAAGGGTCCTTACGGATTTTGCAGACACCCACAATACTTAAGTTTCATCACAATGATTTTTGGCTTTGACTTAATGTTTAGAAGCCTCGTAGGCATCTTGTTCACTCTTACGCTCTCAATTCCTAGCGTGGTCTACAGGGCAAGAGTCGAAGACAAGTTGCTTAGAAGCAGATTTGGTAAAGAATGGGAGAATTATGCTAGTAGAGTCGGGTTCTTGTTTCCAAAGTTCAAAAAATAAATTCCGTGTCCGAAAACTCATTAAATTGAATGATCCTACAAAAATGAAACTTGTTAAAGGATGGATGAAGAACTCAACGAACAGGGAAAGATTTTGAATGTCTGAGAAAAAAGAAACGAAATCGATGATCCTGTTAGAACTCATATTCATAATGGGAATAAGCGTGTTTCTGTTCTCGTTCATACCTAGCCTGGCATGGGTTTACACCATTTTGCCCTTGATTTACCTTCTGATAGAGCGGAGGATCAGACATAGGCCGCTTAAGACCCTAGGTATAAAATATGCAGGGATTATAGCCGACTTAAGAACGAGTCTCCCTATAATCATCTTAGTAGCAATTGGAATGCAATTTACGGTAATCATCGGGAGCTATTGGCTATGGCCGCCTCTTTTCCTCCGCCTTGAAGATCGTGTGGCATTTTTACAAACACATTTCGGTTCATTTGCCCCGGCCATTTTGTTCCTGTCCTTAATCGGATTAGCTACGCTTCTTGAAGAACTGGTGTTTCGAGGGTTTGTACAGGAACGTGTCAGTTGGTTCTACAATGATTCTATTGCGATTATTACAGGTGCTCTCTTAATGAGCATTTTTCACTACTCCTCTGGGGAGTTACCTGTTGTAATGATTGATCTCTTCTTCGTATTCTTTGATGCTTCCTTATATGGTCTGATCTATATGCGTTCACGGAACATTTTCGTAGCATGGGCAGCTCATCTACTAGCCGATCTAGTCGGTCTATCCCTTATTTGGATACTCTAATTCAGATTAAAGATTGCAGAGAACCCCTAGAAAAACCAAAACTGGAACGAAAGAGGGCTCTCAAAACAGAAAAAGAGGATTTGTGGAGGGTGTCGCCACGATATAGCCTTTTAAAGAAAAGGTTGTGTTTTCCATGAAAGGTTATTATTATTTCCGTCTGCGGAAAGTCTTGGAGCCCTTCATGTCGGTGACGTATTCAAAGCTGACTTCCAACAGCCGGCATGCCTATCCAAGGTTTTGGCGACGCGGACAGTGAACTTGTCGTTCTTGGCGATCCGTAGGTTGCCCGCCAGTGGCGCAGGGTTTGGAAGGTACACCTATGCCAGGGGCGGCTGGAAAAGATGCCCGAGGATTTGGGTTCAAATCCCATGATGCCCTAGGCGATAATGGGAACGGTAAGCCCTCCTACAGGAATCACGGTAACCTTTGCATCCCCTCCTGCTACTTTTATTGCCTCGTCTAGGGCCCTTTGAATGGAGTCTCCGTGGTCAAAGCCCCACTCTCGGGCTTCTTGCCCTGATATCAGATCTGAGATTAGGACCACCTTATTCCTGTGGACAACTCTTGAGGTGCACCAGTCGAAGACCCCGCCAGATGGCGGCGTCCTCCCCTTTAAGGCGCTCTCCTTTATCGATCTCATGAGTTCGTCTGGGGGTATGGACAACGTTCTCCTGAATCTTTGCCTCTCTTCTTTGCTGCCGGGTCCTGTGAGGCATGGGGCTACCCATATGATTGTCCCCTTTTCCTTCACCATGGAGACGGCGCAGGGGAGGGCGAAGGTTCCGTGGTAAAGGGTTGCGTCCCTGGGGCTGGCGCCCAAGACTACTATATCCGCTTCCTTCCCGACCCTTACGCCGTAAATTTGGTTGTAGATTTCCACGCCGGTCCTGTGGGCCTTTATCACGTCGCCCGCAACAACTTCGATGACCTCCTTTTGGGGGTTCAGAATTACATTTACGACGAAGTCGAGCCCTGCCATTCTGGCGATGTCCTCCATGTCTTCCCTTATGGGGTTACCGTCGGCTACTCCAATCGCTGCCTTCGGGTCATCCGCCAACGAATGGTTACGGTTGATGGTCTCAATACCGGCGACCTCCGGGACGATGATCTTGGCGCCGCCTCCGTACCCGGCTATGGGATGGGTGCATATACCTCCTATGGCGATCTTTATATCCGCCTCCATAACAGCCCTATTAATCCAAACCGGCGTTCCCTTCCTAGAGGCTCCAAGGTGCATAAGGTTTTCTCCAGGCTCATGATTCTGTACGCGGAATCTCTCAATGATCCTTCTTCCCAACTTCGCCTCCAACTGCCCTCTGTTCAAGGGTGCGTGGGTGCCCCGGGCAATGATCACCTTAACATCTTCGTCCTTGATCCCTGCCCCACTGAGCTCCTCAAGAACTAGGGGCGCGACTTTAAATGCAGGCGTAGGCCTCGTCCAGTCATCCACCAGCAGGGCAACCCTGTCCCCTGATTTCACAAAATCCTCGATTCTTTCGGTTCCAATAGGGTTGTCCAGGGCGCCTCTAACCTTATCCTCCTCTTCCGCCGTAGGTCTGGGAGGAAGGCTGGGCATAATATTATACAACAGTTTCTTCTCGTCTATCTTAAAGCTCTTCTCGCCATCGCCGTATGGAATCTTAATCAGCTTATCCATAAGGCGTGAATTCCCCGATACATATTTAAAATTTTACGGTTGATGCAACTTCTCTTTAGAGACCCTATGGAACAAGTTTACCATTGGCTTTTAAATAAACTGTGCCTTACCCACTTCCGCATGGATCAAAGTGTGGGCCACAACCCGCATAAATTCACCAGTTATTGAAATTAAAATCTACGTACTTATATTTTAATTTAGGTTGCGTAAAATTAGGTGGGACATTGAAGTGGAAGTGTTTATTTGAAGAAGATAGTCAACTTGAGGATTTGTAAGGCAACTAGAGAAGACGTTTATCGCGTCGCGGAGGTATCCTCAGGGGCAGCAAAAGAAGGAATGGTTAAGGAGTTCAGCCCCGAGGAGTTGATGGAGATTTTCTCAAGCGAAAAATATTATGTCGCAGTCGCAGGGCTCGATAAAGAGGTGGTTGGCTACGCCATGTCAGCCTACTCATGGGGCAAGCTTCACATTCTAGATATAGCTGTGGATAGAAGTAGAAGAAGAATGGGTATTGGCAAGATGCTTATCAAGCACCTAATTTCCCACGCCCTTGAGAAGGGGCTTCCCGAAGTGTATTGCGAAGTGGGAGCTAAAAACATACCCGCGCTGAACCTATTTACAAGCTTAGGGTTCAGATTCAAGATATTCTCTACACTCGTAGCTGGAGGATTTTACGGTCTTTACCTGCCCATTAGAAAAAGTCGATCTGCGCCTTGATTTTATAATCCCTATATCTAAAATCAAGTCGACGATTTCATCTGGCGTTGTCACAAAGCCTACCTTATTTGATTTCTTCAGGAGGAAGGAAATGTTGATACATAGCTTTGGAGGGGCGGCGAAAGCCTTCACGTCCTCATTGCCAGCTTTAGCCCTTAGATAGTTAAGCTAGAACTTCAAGCCCTGGAAGCCACTCAGTATCGTCGGGGAGGCTTATGCCTTTCCCAGCATTCCTTACAATAGACTGGTTTCCCCGGAGTAGGTTCGAATGGTACTTCACACGCTTTGCCGCAGTCACTGCAAACTGCCTTGTACATTTCTCTGGGGCCACCAAATTCGCGTCTACGTCCGAATCCATATCTTTCTCTCTCCACTCGCTCACGTGGACGCCTATGCTTTGGGAGGCATTCGCGGCAATAGACCGGTCGCTCCTCAGTCGGCTGAAATGGCACTTCACATTCTTTGCCACAGTCAGCACAAGTCGCCTTATACATCCGCCTAGGTCCACCAAACCCACGTCTTTCCCTCTCCATTTCACTCACCCTTTCTCCTTCTTAATACAAGACCTCACGCCTCTGTACAATCCAATAAACAAGCTAGCACCTCTTAAGAGTTGCCTAACCCATTAGTCCACCTTTCTACACAAAATACACGAACACAAAAAAAGTGCCCTGTTTTTCATTCACCGGGCTTTTCTTCACATGGTTTCTCTTCGGCGGGTGCTGGTGCCTCGGCTGGGACAGCTTCGCATGGCGCTACTTCGGCTGGAGGTGAAGCACAGGGCTTCTCCTCTAACGCCTTCTTCTCTTCCTTAAGCTTGACTATATCAGTCTCTAGGGCGGAGACCTTAGTCTCCAGCTCGGGAATTGCCTTAAGTGCCTCTATCTCTGCTAGGAGGCAGGCTCTTTCCTCTTCCAAGGCCTTGACCTTTGCCTCAAGCTCGGCCTTCTTCTTGGCGGCTTCCATAACCATCTCCTCTAGCATCCTAATCTTTTGTATCATTCCTTTTATAGTTATCTCCCCGGCTGGAGCTTCAGGAGCTGCTTCCCCCGGAGTAAGCTGAATCAGGGCCCCTTTAATGTCGGCTAGTTCCCGCTTTGTGACTTCAAGGCCCAAGGCGATGGCGTTGCCCTGGTCTTCGTATACTTTCTCATCGACTTCTTCCGCGGCGTATTGAATCTCCAAGTTCGCGAGGAACATTTCTAAGGTTTGGACCTGCTTCTCGAGTTCGTTGGCTCTAGTTGTCATCCTTTCTGCAAGCGTTTTCTGATCGGCCTCAATCCTGGCCATGGCTTCAGTTAGGTCTTTGTTGAGGCAGTCGTAGGTCGACTGAGAGATTTTGCCAGCATCAAACAAGCCATCTAACGCCCCTTTCTTCCTCTTCCCCAAATCTAATTCTCTGCGCACCAGCTCAAGGTAACTCTTCCACGAGTTCGTTTTATAACACCCCCATCCTAAATGTCCATAAAAGATTAAATACCCCTCATATAAGACCTTTACTTTCAGAAAGTCGACACTTAGCATGAATTAGGCTTAGGCACTTGATTTACCGACAATAGAAACGACGCTTCAAAATTCAGTGTTTTGAAAAAGAAAAAGGGAGTTTGCGGGAGATGTCTCCACGATATAACCTTTGATGAAAAATTGAATTAGCGTACACATAAATTTTAACCCTAAACATTTTGAGGATGAAAATTGTGGGATTTTGAAACAGTCCGTGAATGCTGGGATATGAAAAGGCTAGGGTCTTTGTTACTCGAAGTTGGAAAACTTCTGTTATCCACCATATATTAATTGTTAGCATATCCTGGGGACAGGGTCTCCGAGTGGAGGTGCTAGAATTCTTCTACCGCCTACTAGGGTTTCGAGGACGACGCCTTCAAATTTTTTGGTTGCCTCCCCGATTATTTGGGCGTTCCTTCCCTCCTCTGTTTCCTTTAGCGCAGCCAACAACTCCTCGGCTTTGGGCGGTACGGCGCCAATGATCACCTTTCCTTCATTTCCAACTTCTAGGGGGTCGATGCCCAGCATCTCGCAGGCGGCCCTCACATCCTCCCTTATGGGTATCTTCCCCTCGTGCACTAGGATTCCAACCTTGGACTTTTCACCCCACTCGTTCAGGGCGTTGGATAGGCCGCCCCGCGTGGGATCCTTCATGGCCACTATTCCTCCGGGACCTGCGAGGAGGCGCGCAATCATCTTATTTAAGGGAGTTACGTCCGACACGATTTGGCTTCCGAAGTCATAGCCTTCCCGGGAGGAGAGGATGGCTAATCCGTGGTCCCCAAGGGTTCCAGAAACGATGACCTTGTCGCCCTCCCTTAGGTTTGAGTCTAAGAGCCAGCGGACATCAAAGGAACGATACCTCTTAACTTCGGCTATATTTTTTTCCAACGCTTCGCTTCGTTTCCCTATGCCGGAAGTGTTTATGATGCATCCGCCCAATTCTCCCCGTTCCACCACTTTAGTGTCCCCAGTAACGATGTAAACGCCCGCTTCTCGGCAGGTTTCCCCCATGCTTTTCAAGATTCGCTCAAAATCATCCATTGGGAGCCCTTCCTCGATGACAAAGCCTGAGGCTAGGGCCGTGGGCTCGGCCCCTAGGACGGCTATGTCGTTAACCGTGCCCGCGACGGCCAAACGCCCAATGTCGCCGCCGGCGAAGAATATGGGCTTCACCGCATGGGAATCCGACTTCAAGACAATATCGTTGACCACAGCCGCGTCATCTAGGGCCTCCAGGGGGACCTCAAAGCCACTCCCGCCCAGATACTTCAAAACATAGTCTTTAATCAGACCCTGCATGAGGGTCCCGCCGCCACCATGGGCCAAAGTAATCCTCTTCAAGGCTAAAGCCACCTTAAGCTACTTAAACGCTGGTTACTCAAATATTAGATTGTAGGCGAAACTTTTAGAGGTTTGTTATTACTATTGGAATGGAAATAAAAGTGGGATAAATATGCCCTCCATAATTACGCTTAACAAGAGGAGAAGGATCGTAGTTCCAAAGGAGATTAGGAAGGTGATAAGATCGGCGGGTTTCGTTAACGACCCCCTCTGGTTAGCGGTGCATAATCCCGCCAAATCTAAGGTTCTGTTGACCAGAGAAAGGCTGGAGAGGTGGGAGGAAGAGCTCTGGACCAAGTAGAGTCCCAGATGGCTTTTGTGGATTCAAAATTCTTAGGGCTTTAGGAGTAGATGAAGCACGGTATTGGATTAGAGCTTTTGGATACCAAAGACCTCTGTCAATGAACACCAACGGTTTGCCAACGCAGGCTGTCAACGCTTAATCAACGAAAACCTTTTTAATATTCATCAATATTATATAACTTATGGGAGTTGAAAAATTGGAAAACGTTCCTTTCAGCGTGGCAAGAAGTCTATTCTATTCAAGTCTAGCGCTTAGTATAATACTCCTTGTCTTTCTTTCACCATTTAATTACCCTCTCTATCCAAATAAAGCATTGGAATATTTAACATATTGGCTTGATCCCATTATTTTTCAGATTGGGACTTTAGGAGCACTCTTACTTCTAGTTTATATATGGCTGGGAAGAAGGCATCCTGAAAGAAAATTTTACGATATTCGTTCACCATTTATGTGTGTATCAGCGTTTATAGTCTTGCTATTTTTCTTAGAAGTTAGATTTGATAACTTCTTTGCATCCATGTTTTTTGGAATAGAAAGCTATTGGCAACCTTTGGAAGAACCGTTTATCACTAGTTGGATAGAGAAGGTGAGTGGAATCCAAATAATTGTAACCGGAGATTCCACTCCTTCTGGATTCGCATTAAGACAATGGATATTAACCCTTGGAATCTTTTTAATACTTGATCAACCCGATCTTTACCTGAAAAAACGCTATGGCAATGCCGTTAGAAGCATTAGTTCTTTGGCGTTAATCTATGTATCTTTAGCAAGAATCATTAGGTTGGCTCATGTTCCAACAGACATTGCTGTTTCAATAGCTTTAGGAACAATTATTTTCTGGGGGGTATTCTTTTTGTCTCTGTATTATTAAGAATCTTAATCACTACAGAGATTTCTACGTTCTACGCGTTGTCAAGTTTTTTGATTGTGGCAATTCTCAGCATGATCTCAAAATATATAGGTTTATGGATTATGCTGGTGATTTTCTCCGCCGTAGTTTCTTGGTTAGTTCCCAACGTATTTGAAAAATTAAAATCGATTCACTCATTGCTTAAGAGAGCAATGCACAAGATCGCAGGAGTTAGATAAATAATGGAATTTACACCAATTCCCCTTGATCTCATACTCTGGCTAATACTCACATTAGTTTTCTATATTGCATGCGGGAAGCCAACTAACAAGATATGTTCTGTTTTTGTGTGTCCTCCCATCATTAAAAAGCTTTTCGCGCCTAAATATACGATTAAGGAAAAGATGGTAGCGTTTTCTAGTTTAGTGATGAGTTATTCGTTTGTAACAATCATTTTTTCAATAAGTGTATGCCCTATTGCTTCGCTCATCTTAAGGAGTACTAAACAGGCCATCACCACACTAGATTTACAAATGGGAATCACGTCTTCTGTCATAATAGGCATGTCCGCGTCCGCCCTTATGCGAGTTTTCGTTCTTTCTCACTCCATGAAAATAATAAAGGCGCTCTATCTTAATACAACCATATCCTTGAGCGGGCTTTTATTGTTTGTGTACCCTTTTCAAGTGTTTCCTGGTGCTAAAGAGTTTTTTGGCCCGATAGGGGACTCTTTAAGAGAAATGATTACGTTCTTCTTCTTATGGGAAGTATCATTTTTGCTTATCGTTGTAGTCCTCCTTACCGAACTCGTGATTCTCGCATCAGGAAGAAGCGCTTCAATTAGTCTATTTAGAGAAAGAAGGGAATCTGTCGAAGTGGGGACTCAGTATCTGACAAGAGAAGAACTTATAGAAGATGTCAAAAAGATGATCGACCAAGATGATCTGCATGAGATAAGATGGCTAACGTGGGAAGGTGATCGGGATGTAGGAAATCGAATAGTAGAATGGAAAAGCAATCTTGAAAAAAAATGTGAACCATATATCCTAAAAATACTTATTACACCCGAGGTCGAGAGAAAGTGGAATCAAACGGGCCTATTAGCTAATTTTCGTAGAGATCATTACAAAGTTACGAATGTGGGAATCTTGAGATTTCTGATATTTGATCGATCGACTTGCATCGAAGCCTTGCCCATGCCCCCTAGTCTCACCACTGGTGCCAACACGGGATTAAAAATAAATGAGCCGTCAAGGGTTCGCGAGTTATTTTCATTTTTTGAGGCTTGGTGGAACGACGTTACTTAACCTAAGCAGTCACCTTAACAATCCAAACGATAAACTTTTCTCGAACTCGTGGTTTACAATCAAGGTTTCTAGAGTAAGATATTAATGATGCCTCCCAAGAATATAGCAGCCTCCGAGTTCCTGAATAACTCCATCAAAGGTTGACAATTATTAACCTTCGAAGTCTTAAACGCCCTGTGGAAAACCGTCGAGAGGAAAATGACGAAGGCTGAAGACGTCCTTGCGGTGTGCGAGGCGTTTGCTAAGCTCGCCCCGAAAAGCTTGGGCCTTAACCTTGAAGACCTCGAAAACGCTTTAAAAGTTGCCATGGCGAACCACATTACCTTCTATGACGCCTCATACATAGCCACTGCGTTAAGGACCGAGTCTACGCTAATAACTGCAGACAAGGACCTCTATGAAGTGGCAAGAAATTACGTAAAAACCATACATCTAGAGAACTATTGAAAACTTCTGGACGCCAGCCTAAAATGGTGACACTGCTGAGGGCTCACGCCCTTATTGGGTATCTACCAAATTTTTTCGTTGCGTTAATCATGGCTTGATAGTTTTCTAGTTTTACGTAGTGGGTTACTGTGTTGCTTGTTCCGACGGCGTATCCTCCGCCTGGGGCCACTTGGCTGATCTTTTCCTTAACCTCTTTGATTACATCTTCCACGGACCCTAGGGTTAGGGTGTAGCCTAGGTCGATGTTTCCTATGAGGGCTAGTTTGTGGCCCCACCTTTCCTTCACCTTGGCTATGTCCATGGCCTTGGGCTCTATGGGATGGATGGCATCCACATGACAGCCAATGATCTCGCCCATAATTTGGGTTAGGTCGCCGTCTGTGTGGTAAATTACTGGGAGGCCGTGGCTTTTGGCTAACTCTCCCACTTGTTTGAGCCAGGGGAAAAAGAACTCCTTAAGGTCCCTTGGGAGGATTAGGGGTCCGTCTATGTGGGCTATGTCGTCGGAGGGCCAGACGGCATCCACCCCAGTCTCTATTAAGAGCTTGCATTCATGGAGAGAAATCTCCGCGGATACATCCTGTCCAAGATTTTCCTCAATTTTTCGGCAGTGGAAGCATGAATATCGGCAAGGTTGGGGAAGGGAAAGTTTTCGAGGTCTTCGCGGGTTTTTATGAGCCCTTCATGCTCCTGAGCCCAGCTGCGGGTAACCTGCTCACTGTATAGGCTGTATTTGTGCGATTTTTCCATTTGGCCTGTTTCAAATTCCCTTCTGTCGGCCAGGACCCGCACATAATCCATCCCGGCTTTAATGTGAAAACTTATGTCATCCTCCAAGGTCAAGGCGTCCTTCCCCAGCATGGCCTTCTTTATGTCCACGTCCGCCAATAGTTCGGCCAAGGGAACCCTGTCAGGCTCCTCTAAGTCCACAAAAGATAGGAACCTCCTGAAGTCGGGCCCATCCCTCAAAACTTTCACCTAAAACCCTTTTATTATCGATAAGATAAGACCCTTCCGTAGCTACCAATGGTCTTGGTTATGGCTCCGGTGTTCCTCTATATCGCAATCAAAAGGAAAGGTCTATTTGCTCAGAAATGGGGGCAAGATTAAACTTGAGAAAAGTATATAAAATTCAAGTAAAATGGTTTATTCGGTGTGTCTTATGCCTACCACCGTGGAGATAGCAGGAGATTTGGAGGAAAAGTTGGAGAGGCTGATCCTTGCGGGGCACTATGCCACGAAGAGTGAGGCGGTGCGGGATGCCGTGCGGCACTTATTGGCATCCTATGACATGGTTGACATCGCCGTTTCTCTCTATAAGCAGGGGAAGGTCTCAGTTGCCGCGGCTGCCCACATCAGCGGAATTTCCCTGAGGAGGATGATGGACATCTTAGCAGAGAGGGGTGTCCAGCCCGCCGTGGGGGTGGAGAGCCAAGAGATGCTTAAAGCCGATTATAGAATCCTGCGAAGGGCTAAATAATGCTTATCATGAACAACAGCGTAATAAGTGCCTTCTGTGAACTTGAAAGGTTACCGCTTCTCAAAGAGATAATTCATTCTCTTGGTGAGAAGGCCGCCATTCCCCGGTCGGTCCTATCTGAAATCATTTATCCCGAAGCCCTCAGGGCCGTCTGTACCCAGGAGGAGCCCACAAATGAAAAATGGCTGCTTCTCCTTGACCACTTGGACCTTAAGGGCTACGCCTCCAGGAGAGGCGTTCATGAAGGGGAGGCAGCAGTAGTTACCTTATCGAAGAAGTATGATGCCATAGCAGTGTTAGATGACTTTAAGGCACGACAAGTCGCTAGGGAAGAAGGCGTTAAACTCACAGGGACCATCGGGCTCCTGAGAATAGGATATGAAGAATGCCCCATATCTGCAAAGGGTGATCTCCTTCAAATGGTTGAAAAATTGAAAACCATGTATTTCTACCTACCCAGAGAAGCAGAAGAATATTTACTTCAAGCCGAAAAAACCAGATAGAGAAGCTTTTTATAACGCCGTTATAAAATTACTGTTATGATCCAGTTGTCTAGCATAAATGAACTAAGGGCACCAATTGACATAAATATTAAGTTGATATGGTTTAATATTCCCAAAGGGAAAACCATCCAGCAACCTTCTCGGAGGGAAAGGGCATGCCCATGAAACTGATCAAAACTGAAAGGGATAACCAACTTATTGTTGAGAGAATACTGCACGCCAAGAGTTATTCCTTAACCCTGGATAAGGCATGGTGCACGGGATGTGGAATCTGCGCTGAAGCTTGCCCGCGGGAAGCCATCGAGATTATAAAGTTTCCTAAAGGAGAAGGGGAAAAGGCGAAGCCTCCAACCGTGGATATCGACGAGCAGAAGTGCCAATACTGCGGGATATGCAACACCCTCTGCCCCTTCGGAGCCTTAGCACTTAGAATCAACGGCGAACCTACGATTCCCGTGGTCGAAAAGGAAAGCTTCCCTAAGTTTATCCGTGATATCCAAGTTGACTCAGAAAAATGCGATGTAAAATGCGAAGAACTCTGCCCATTAAACCTTATCAAGGTTAGCGTAAGTGCTCTAGAAAGCGAAGGGGCAAGGGTTCTTGTTGACTTGGACAGGGATCACTGCCCCTGTTGCCGAATGTGTGAGATTAAGGGCCCTGAGGGCGCCTTCCACGTAAGCAAATTCCTCCTCGGGGTCATTAGGATAAACCGCGAAAAATGCCCCGAAGGCTGCCACGATTGCCTAGATGTTTGTCCCATCACAGGAACTTTGTACCTCTCGGATGATGGAAAAGTTTACGTTAATAATGCCTACTGTGTCTACTGCGGCGCCTGCAAGATTGTTTGCCCTCAAGAGGGAGCCCTAGAGCTTGAAAGGACCTACATACGCCACACGCCTGTCCGTTCAGGAGCGTGGAATAAGGCCCTGGAAAAGCTGACCTCCACCAAGGAGATGACCAAGGAACTGAGGGCTAAAGGCTTAATAAAAACTCGGGAATCCCTGGAGAAAAGGCTTGTACCAACGAGGAGGGCTTAAAGTGTCTGAGGAGCCGCGGGTAGGAGTCTTCGTCTGCCACTGTGGCCTCAACATAGCCGGTGTCATCGACATAAAGGAGCTGGTGGAGTACGCCAAGGCCCTGCCCAACGTTGTCTATGTGAAGGACAATCGGTACACGTGTGCCGACCCTGGGCAAGATGAGATCAGGAAGGGGGTAAAGGAATACAACCTAAACCGCGTTGTGGTCGCAGCCTGTTCACCCCGCATGCATGAGCCCACCTTCCGAAGGTGCGTAGCCGAGGCTGGGCTAAATCCCTTCTTCTTCGAGATGGCCAACATAAGGGAGCACTCCTCCTGGGCTCACCCGAGCACCCCTGAAGAAGCCACCAAAAAGGCCAAGGAAATCGTAAAGATGGCGGTGGCCAAAGCAAGGCTCCTAAGGAGTCTTGAAACGATTAAGGTGCCCGTGACCAACAAGGCCCTGGTCCTAGGCGGAGGAATTGCTGGAATAAACGCCGCCCTAAACTTGGCGAACATGGGCTTTAAGGTGTACCTTGTTGAAAGAGGCGAGAGCATCGGGGGCCACATGGCCCAGCTGGACAAGACCTTCCCCACCCTCGACTGCTCCATATGCATTGAAGGACCCCTCATGGTCGACGTTTCCCGGCACCCCAACATTGAGATAATCTCCTATACGAATCTCCTCAGTGTGGAGGGCTTTGTGGGGAACTTTAGGGTTCGGGTTAGGAAAAACCCACGTTATATCATAACCGAGAACTGCACCGGCTGTGGCGAGTGTCGGGATGTCTGTCCCATTGAGATTCCCAACGATTGGGACATGAACATGGGCGTCAGGAAGGCCATCTCGATTCCCTTCGATCAGGCGGTTCCCCTCACTTACACCATTAATAAGGATCATTGCATCGAGTGTTACAAGTGCGTGGACGCCTGCGGCGCCCGCCGAGCCATCAACCTTGATCAGAAGCCTGAGGAAATCGAGCTGGAGGTGGGGGCCATCATTGTCGCCACGGGCTTCGACATCTACCTACCCACAGACAACCCCCTTTACGGGTACGGCAAATACGATAACGTCATCACCGCCCTGGAGTTTGAGAGGCTCATCCTGGCTGCAGGTCCAACGGCTGGCCATGTGGTGCGGGCCTCTGACGGAAAACAACCTAAGAGTGTGGTCTTTGTTCAGTGTGTGGGCTCCAGGGACGTGAACAAGTATGAATACTGCTCCGGGTTCTGCTGCATGTACGCCATAAAGGAGGCTATCCTCCTAAAGGAGCATTATGGCAAGGATGTGGAGGTCTACATCCTCTTCATGGACATGCGCACCCCCTTCAAGGGCTTTGAGGAGTTTTACCGAAGGGCCCGAGACTTAGACATCAACTTCATCCGAGGCAGGCCCTCCCAGATTGTGGAGGACCCTAAGACCAAAAACCTCATCGTCCGCATGGAAGCCCTGGGCATTGGAGAGCCCATCGAAGTGGAAGCCGAACTTGTGGTCTTGGCAACCGCCGCCATTCCCAGCAGGGGCTCCGATGAGGTTTCAAGAATCCTAAACGTCACACGGGGCACCGACGGCTTCTTCATGGAGAGCCACCCCAAGCTCAAGCCCATCGACACGCCCGTGGACGGAATCTTCCTGGCGGGGGCCTGCCAAGGACCCAAGGACATACCCTACAGCGTGGCCCAGGGAAGCGGAGCCGCCGCGCGGGCCGCCACAATCATCTCGAAGCTTGAGTGGGAAATAGAACCCATTGTGGCCGTGGTGGACCCAGCCAAGTGCCGAAACGTTACGAGTAAGTGCGGAATCTGTGTAAAGGCATGCCCCTACGGCGCCCCCAGGGCTCCAGAGGGAGAACCAGCTACGATTATGACGGCCATGTGCCACGGATGCGGAACCTGCGTCGCCGAATGCCCCGCCGACTGCATCACCCAGATGCACTTCACAGACGCCCAAATCCTGGCCCAGGTAAGAGCTGCCTTGGAGGAGAATCCTGAAGAGAAAATTTTGGGTTTTCTCTGCAATTGGTGCAGCTACGCGGGGTCTGACTTGGCGGGGACGAGCCGCTTCGAGTATCCGCCGACCTCGAGGGCCATAAGGGTCATGTGCTCGGGGCGGGTGGACCGGGACTTCGTCTTGGAAGCCTTTAGACGGGGCGCGGGCATGGTTTTGGTGGCTGGCTGCCACCTCCCCTACGACTGCCACTACATTTCAGGAAACTGGAAAATGAAGGCCAGGATGGAAGCCCTGGCAGGCATGCTCCAAAAACTGGGCCTCAGCCCCGAAAGGTTCCGAATCGAGTACATATCCGCGGCCGAGGGAGTAAAATTCGCAGACCTCATTAAGGAAATGACAGAACAGATGCAAAGCCTTGGAAAAGAGAAAATCATGGCGGAAAACAAGAAACTTTACCCAACCCTTGACAGAATGCTCTCAAGAAAAGGAATCTAAGGCGTGAGTTATTAACCGCCATTTCACTCTCTTATCTGCTTTCTTGCTTTTGTCTTATTGAAACCGTAAACCTTATATTGTACTTCATGTAAACTAATTGTGGACTTGAGGTGAACTCTTCGTGGAGGTCCCGCTCTTAGGCAAGGCATACGCCTATGATCTCCTGACGGCTCTTGGGAGGGGAAAGCTGACCTTCACTGGATTACTGAACGAGATGAAGGTTTCTCGCACAACCCTCAGCAACACCCTTCAAGCCTTGGTCGATGAGGGTTATGTCAGCAAAGAGGTCGTTGGACGGTACACCGTCTATCGCCTTACTGAGAAGGGTCTCGAAACCTTGCAACCCGGCTCACAAATTGAGGAGGGTCTTTTGGAGCGTTTAACCGATTATGTCCTCAAACGACTTACGGAGAGAGGCCTGCTTAAACAATATGAAATTGACAGAAAGGAGCTTTCAGAAGACATTCAGAAACACGCTCAGAAACTACTGAGAGAAATAGTTGAAAATGTTGAGAAATCCATTAAAGAGGGAAAATGATCATGGAGGATAACTATCCCGATATTTTGAGCCTACCTCTT
>Ga0315312_1001806_pt1 | contig 15806 bp, 16 predicted proteins | sample TDP7_MG_FD_203629 | JGI IMG/M metagenome (GOLD analysis project Ga0315312, IMG submission 203629) | Freshwater sediment microbial communities from Lake Towuti, South Sulawesi, Indonesia - TDP7 | ecosystem: Environmental > Aquatic > Freshwater > Lake > Sediment | place: Indonesia: South Sulawesi... | reverse complement strand
CCACCCTAATGCTCAGCCTTACCACCCTTCCTACTAATGACCCTCTTGTCTTTCTTCCCGGTCATCCATCGTGCCCCTGTTCTCATATCTCATTCCCTGCTTTTCATAAAACTTTTGACATTATCTCACCCCCATTTGGTGTACTGATTGGGATCAGTTAAAGCCCTCCTCTAACTGATCCCCTTTGAATTTTTTAGGAAATTTAATGACTTATCCATTTTTTTCCACATTCTTTGTTAAAATCCTGTGGATAACCTGTAAATTTTGATGCGCGATCCGGCTTATTCCCCGATTTTTGACCCCAATGCCTAATCTTTAATCAATCAAAACTTTAATATTTCCGACAAGTTAAATAGAAGATCGATATCCTATACGGTTCTCTTAATCCCTCGGACCACTTCCGAGGGGAATCCTAATTGTGAGACAAATTCCCGCCGAACTTCTTCAAATCCAATCTTTTCAAGAAATGGCTTTACAAAGACACCCCTGCATCCTGCGAGGAGAGGGGGCTTTAACTTATAGATTTCCTCATAGATCTGATTCAGCCATGTCTCTCCTTTCGTCATATTGACCAGCACAATTCTACCCCGATCCTTCAATACCCTTTTGAATTCCGAAAGGATGGGTATGAAATCTTCTACGGGCAAGATATCGAACATGTATTGGTTCATCAAAACATCAAAACTTCCGTCTTCGAAAGGGAGATGACGGCAATCGCAAAGATAGAGGGTGTAATTCTCCTTCCCTGTCTTGGAAATTCTTCTTTTTGCTCTCTCCAACATCTTCATGGAGATATCAATTCCCTCCACCCACCCACAGGAATTCTTCTTTAAAATCTCGACAAAGTTGAGGCCCGTTCCGAGGGCGACTTCCAGCACTCTCTCTCCATCTCGGAGGAAAGCAAGATCTAAGGCCCGTTGACGGGCCTTAGATTCCATTAAAATTCCGAAAAGGTCATAGATTGAAGCGATGCGGTTATATTTCCGGATAATCTCATCTCGGGTGAATCTCGCCTCTAAGATCTCTTTGCCCATCGCCTAAATACCCTTTTCACTAATTGAAGAAACGAAAGCTAAGATAAATTACAGGATTCGACCGAGAAGAGTCAAGGATTTTTTTTGAAAAAGATGAGGCAATCGAAGGACTGTCGGCCTATCTATGTGGGATTAAAGTATTCTCTTATCCTTCCGAGAACGATGTGCGGAATGTCTTCCCTCCGTTTGACCGTAAAGATATTAATATTCCTCTTTTTCTCAACAGCCTTTTCGAATCTGGAGGCGTAGGGGTTCTCCCCAATGTGCACCGCTGTGATTCGATTTTCGATCTGTCCAAAAAAACTGATCAATGCCTCCAAGTTGGTTATTTTCATGTCCGTGATGATAAAGAGATCAAGGTTCTTCTTCCCTTGGATCAGCGGTATCAAATCCTCCAAGTCGAGCGCGGTTCCGCCTCCAAAGTACTTACATAGGACCCGGTAAATTTCTTCCCGTTTATTCGTATAGTCCAAGATATCCTTCCCACCCATGGGCGCATCACTAAAATTGTAAACGGCCACCTTTGCGTCGTTTCGCAGATAGGCATTGGCTGCACAGGCTGCTCCCAGGACAGCATAGGAGAGGTTTTTCCGAGGATTGATCATGCTTCCAGACGAATCGATAGCGATTAAGCAATCGGGGATCCCTTCGATCTTTCCCCTGCCTTTCCCTTCCCTCTTCTTCCAAATCTGAGTAATCCCCGGCATGACCTTCCCGAAACTTGTCCAGACGTCCACGTCTTGGAAAGGCGACCCGACCTCCCAGGGAGAGTGGGAGTGCGGATGTAGAGAGCCCTTCTTCTCCAAAGGCAATTTCTTCAGGGGGATGGAGTAATTCTCTGCTAACTTCATATAGAAAAGAACATCGGCGTCGATGGGAGCACCCCGGCCTCGGCCCATCCCCCCTTCCATTCCATAACCCGCTTCTTTCAGTTCTTCGGAGAAGTCCTCAATCACTTCTCTGAATTCAGATAACGCCATTATCTTTCTGACATAATCCCTTAGTCCTTGGTCGATTTCTTCATGGGAATAATGAGTGAGATCATGGTCCCCTCGGGGATTGGACTTCCCCCTGCCGCCCTTGTTCTCTTCTTCCCTCTGTTCTTCATAGAGAAGGGGTTTGAGAGAACGGGCAAACTTCTGAACGCTCTCCGGCCACCGGGAACGATCCAGGTAAGGGATTCGCGCAAGCCTTCGGATAATCTCCTCATGCCTCTTTCCACTGGCCCCGGATTGAAGGATCCCTAAATCGATCCCCCAAATTTTCTGGCAGAGGGAAGCGATCACTTCCTCAACCATCCCTTTCTTCAAATATCGATGCAACTCAGGGATCTCCGTGGACTTCTTCTTCACACAGTGCGTATCGGCAATGACATCGATGAAGTAGTTCGCCACTTGTTTGGCCAGGGATTTATCCACGATGACCTTCTTAGCCTCGGCATAGAGCATAAGATGCGTGTGAAAATCCCACGGACAGAACGTATAGTGAGTAATCCCGTGATCGAGAAGGGCTCCGATGACCTGCTCTTCCGCCATCTTGTCCTTCATTTTATAGACGAATGCGGAGTTGACCCTCATCTGTTTCTGCTTCATCTCCAGCCCCACACCCTCATTCTGTTCAGAATCCTCTTGGCCGGGGTCAGGGAACTCCCCTGCCTTCGGCATGGGAAGCTCAGGATAGAAATGCTTCTTCTTCAATCGGGGCCAGATCTCTTCGATGATCACTTGCAGATCCGGGTCTTCTGTCTTTAAGCTCATCGAAATCTTCTCAGCTCTTCATTCAATAATAGAGGTTGGGAATCCTTGCCTTCCCAGGGTAAACCAGTTTATCCCTTTCAAAGACCTTCCCTTCCACAATATTTCCTAGACCTCTTACCCTTCCCCCAACGTAGATCTCCCCTCCCATCATCCATTCACCCGTATGGAGGCCGATGTTTTTCTTCACCAAAATCTTCCCACTTCTCATTCCTGCCCCGGTCCAGTTCTTTGCATTCCCTTCGATGACCAGTTCTCCTCCCTCGAGACCGATGCCTGTGAAATCTCCAGTATCTCCCTCGATCGCCAACCGTTTCCCTTTCGGAAGTCGGAACCCGATAAGATTGATCTCTGTTTTGAGTTCAGAGAGTTTCAGGACAATCTCTTCTTCCCGTGCATAGTTACACAAGGCGGAGATATAGATCCCTGCAGGACCAGGAATAAGGTAAGGGATCCTTTGGGTGTTCTCTAAAGCGAAGCAGAAATCCTCAATATCCTCTGCCGAATAATCGATCTCCCTGATATACTTCTCTGCCACTTCATAAGCCTTGATGATGGTATTATACTGCACCATCCAGACAAGCTCCTTCGCCTCCTCCTCCAAAAGCTTTTCATATCCCCACCGAATCCGATCCATCACTTCCTCGGTCGATTGAACAATCTTATCCAGGGGAAGGACACTCTTCTCCGGGGTGAAAACCCTAAATTCCTCGAAAGGATTTTTGGTCGCCCAATGCACCCCATCGGGTGAAATGGCCGTGCCTTTCTTATGTAGCAGAACACTCTTCATCTTGAAGTCTTTCGTTCAGGTTCGCCGGGCACGGATGTCTCTTTCGATCTCCACATAGAGAGGGTGATCTCCTTCCAGGGGCTCCAAGGATTCGCCCTGAAAGATCTTTGATCCCACAGCCAAGGCATCTTTTAGGTGTTCGCTCTGTTCTCGATACCTCTGGGAGATTAATTTTACTCCTTCTTTTGAAAGGAAGATAGGGAATGGATCATCCCTTTTTGCCCTCTCCTTCTGCGAAAGGATCTCCTCTTTCCATTGAATGCGGTGGGCCAAGGTATAAGGGAGAACAGACTTGATGTGTTCGATGTCAATTTCAGAATCTTCTAACAGCCATGCCAATCCTTGGGCATATTGTTTGATTGAAATCGGCAGTCGATTCGAAGCACAATTCTTGATGTCATGACAGAGATACCCCGTATAGTGACAACCGTCCTCACAGTGTTCCACAATCCGCTTCTGCCCATAGCGTTCACAAAAAGAGCATTCGGCAAGCACCATTCGAGTAAAGGCACTCGCATCCAGATCCATCTCTAAACTTCCCATCTCGGTCCGAATCTGTCCACGGTCCTGTCGTCGAAGCGGCCTCACCCCCAAGGTCTCTTCAACATAGACCCCGAAGGCGTTGCAGACCTCTTCCATTTTTGAAATTTTCTTTGAATAAGGGGCCTTGGATTTGAAGATGCGATGGAGTCCCCGCTCATACTTGGGATGCCTCAAGATCTGATCCTTTCGCCTATTCTTGCCAATGAGAAAAGAGAGATTCGCTCCGGGATACCTCGACTCCACCATCACATCGAATCGATCCATCAGAGGTGCGATGATCGTGCTGGTCCCTCCATCCTGATAGTTGGAGGTGGCGAAGAGGCAGTATTCCTCGTTGATGATCATCTCATTGAGGTATTCCCAATTCCCTCGATCCACTCCGTCCAAAATCATGCTCTGTTTGGTCTCTGGGAGGCGGTTGATCTCATCCACAATCTTCACAGGGATTTGCGAAAAATTGGTCCAGACCACATCCTCTTCCCCCCGGTTCAGTTTTCCCAAATCCGGCCTGCCAATAATCTTCTCCTCCGTCTGTTCTGGGTGGCCTGACACCTCACTCCCCCAAATCACTCCCAGTGGGAATTGATAGACCAACGAGCAAACAAATTCTGCAGAGGTCGTCTTCCCCAACCCTGGTTCTCCAATGATCAACTCCTTCCCTTCCTGCAGTCCGGTTAAAAGACTAAGAAGGATCGCGGAATTGAATCGCTCCCCTTTAATTTCTAAATCTGGACGGTTGAAGTAAAGATGGTCGCTGATAAACTGGTAAATCCCCATCACCTGTCTCTGATATCCATTCTTTTCCACGCCTTACATCCTTTCTCTTTATTCCAATTTTATCTCGTTAATATCCTCAGAATTTATATTATAGAGTAACATGGTCTTTATTTTAACACAAGGTTTAAACATTCGTCTCAAAAGCTTCTAAGTATCCCTCTGAGGCGAGGGCCCGGCGGGCTACCCGGCTGAGCTCTTCATCGTAACGATGAGTGGAGGTGTAGACTCGGCAGATGGCGACCTTTGCCGGAATATATTGAAACAATCTCCTCAGGGGCTCTTTTGAAATCCTTTTTGAACCCGGATCGTAGATGAGAAGGGTCGCTCCCTCTGACTCATGCCACGGGTTCAGGGGTCTGGGATCATGGTGAGCCATATCCACGTGGAATTCAATTCCCTTCAATCTCTTTGGTAAAAAAGCCTCCATTCTCCTTTTCACCTCCTCAGGTTTCAGAAACGTGGGGCGTCCAAACTCCATCTCTCGAAGGGTCAGCTTCTCCTCAAAGGCGCTGCTCCATTTCAACTTTCTTGAAAGGACGTCCGCCCACTTCTTACCCAACCGTCTTTCCTTGGTTGACAGGGATCCCTTCCACTCCAGGACCTTTTCCATGAGGAACCAGTCTGTGAGGGAAAGGTAGCGGTCTATCTCTTCTAAAGGATGAAATGGACAGAGGATCTCCATCGTGTCCTTAAAGATCTCTTGAAGTTGGAGGTCGATGGAACGGGTGGTGCGGTGGTAATAGACATTGGAAAAAAGATAGAGGCGTGCATTGAGAAACATCGCCAATGCATCCAAGCCCCGTTTATCTAAGATCAAACCTTCCTTGCGATAAGACGTATAGTGTAACAATCGCCTCCAGTCGATGGGACCGATGGAGACACCCGTCATATAAGCATCCCGTAATACATAGTCGATGTTGTCAAAGGTGAAGATGCCGCGAAAGAGCTGCTGGAGTAAGTTTAACCACCTCGGATGCCTTCGCTCTTCCCCCTTATGAGGCCGCTTGATGAGGAAGGCAACTTCTTCTGGATCGAGAACCTCTCCTTTCTTAAATGGACCATGAGGACTTCGCCGAGTTCTTTTTAAAATGGGAGAGATCTTCTCTCGGATGATGTGCTGACCGATCTCCTCATGATTCGTTTTGAAACGAGAAAGATATTGCTCATCGAAGAAGTGACAGAAGGGACCGTGTCCGATATCGTGCAAGAGCCCAGCGATTCGAAGCAGTTCTTCGATATAGAAAGAAGATGGAAGATCTAACTTTTCGATCTTAGATAGGGGAGGATAAATTTTTTCTGCAAAAGCGCCCGCCACATGCATGGTGCCGAGGGAGTGTTGAAAACGGGTATGTTCTGCGGAGGGATAGACCCAGCGAGCGCTTTGGAGTTGGAAGATACGACGAAGTCGTTGAACCCAGGCGCTATCGATCACATCCCTTTCCGTCTCCTCCCCTTCCACCCGGTCAGTCATCAAGATATAGTGGTAAATGGGGTCTGCGATCAATCCAGTTCCCTGAGTTTCGACCATACCTCTCACCGCTCTGACCCCCTTTTTCAAGGCTCATTCTCAGAAGGCTCGCCCTTTTTCTCTTTCCCTTTGGGATCAACGAACTTCACCTTCCCGACAGCCACTTCCCGAAGGGCCGTCACAATGGGCCGGTTGTCTGTCTCGACTAATGATTTTGCTCCCCTCATGAGCATCTTCGCCCTTCTCGCACCCAACATGACCAGTTCAAACCGGCTCCCCACCTTTCTGAGGCAATCCTCAACGGTAATTCTTGCCACGATGCACCTCCCATTCTCTCTTTTTCTCTTCAAAGATTGAGGCCTTTCCCTTTCGACACCGCTCGGCGATGATAATCGCCTTCAGCTTCTCAATCGCATCCTCAATCCTTTCATTGACGATAAGATAATGGTACCAATGGGCCTCTTCCATATCCCTTTGAGCACTCGCCAATCGGAATTGAATCAATTCGAGTGAATCGAGACCCCTTTTCACCAATCTCTGCTGAAGGGCCTCCAAGGAGGGAGGAAGAATGTAAATCAATACCGTCTGGTCAACCTTCTCCATCACCTTTTTGGCTCCCTGCGTGTCGATGTCTAAAATCAGGTCAAGCCCTTTTGCCGCCAAGTCATCCAGATTGACCAGAGCCGTTCCGTAACGATTCCCCAACACCTCTGCCCATTCCAAAAATTCCCCTCTTTCAACCATCTTCTCAAAGAAAGAGGGAGAGACGAAGTGATAGTCCTCACCTTCCCGCTCATTCGCCCGAGGAGTGCGTGTCGTATAGGAGACGGAGAAATGGAGGCCTGGTAATTGTTCCATGACCCCGCGCACAAGGGTCGTCTTACCCGTTCCTGAGGGTGCCGAGATAACGAAGACTAACCCTCTTCCTTCTTGTCCGAATCCCACGTCTTTCCCTTGATAGTCATTGGGTCATTAGGTCATTATGTCATTCGATATTCTGTACCTGTTCCCGAATCTTTTCCAGCTCGCTTTTGATCTCGACGACCCTCTGGGAGATCTCTGCATCGTTCGCTTTTGCGCTGATGGTGTTGACCTCCCGATGGATTTCTTGAAGCAGAAAGTCCATCTTGCGGCCCACAGGTTCTTCCCCATCTAAGAGGAGGCTGAATTGGGAAAGGTGACTCTCCACACGGACAATCTCTTCCGTGACGTCAATCCGTTCTGCTAAGAAAGCGACCTCTTGCTGGAAACGAGCAGGATCGGCTTCGATGCCGCCCAAAAGCGAACGAATTCTTTCATAGAGTCGACTCTGATAGGATTGAAGACTTGAGGGAAACAAGCGTTTAATTGTTGCCAGCTCTTGATGGATTTTTTCCAATCGAAGCTGGAGATCCTTTGCAAGAGCCTCTCCCTCCGATCGCTTCATCTCGTCCATTTCCTGAATGGACCGTTTTAAGATTGGCATGATCTCATGCCAATAAGGTTCGACATCTCCAAGCTCCTCTTTTGCAGTAATCAAATCCTTTGCTCCTGCCAACAATGGAAGGGTGATCTCATCTCTGAGCTGTAGCTTCTCCTTCAATGTCTGAAGGGCCTGGTAATACTGTTCAGCCAGGTGGAGGTCCACATCGAGTTTAGTCTTTTCCCCCTCGCCACTGTCCACCTTCAGCGAGACATCGATCCTTCCCCTTGAAACCTGAGAGCGCATGAACTCCTTGATACGGGTCTCGAAGGAAGCGAGTCGCTTCGGGAGCTTGATGTTAATATCGCAATAGCGATGATTCACAGAACGAGCCTCCACGAACACCTTCCCTAAGGTTGTCTCCCCTTCTCCCCTTCCATAACCCGTCATCGATTTCAGCATAGATCGGCTCACCTCTCTCCCAAATCTTCAACATATTTCTTTCGAAACCGGTTAAAGAGTCCGATGATCCTCTCTTGTCGGTAATCGGGATAGGTCCACTCCGATGGCTGAAAGGACTTATTCCGATAGATCAGTGTTAAGTCGGCATAGATGCCATCCCGGAGGTACGGCCGGTGGGAATAGCCCTTTGTTGTGGCAAGGATGACATGTTCAAAACAGATATATCCTGGATCAATATTGAGTCGCCGGTTTCCACCGGGACTGGCATATTTTTCTTCAAGACGATTGGTGGCGTGTTTAATATCCGGAAGAAGTGGCATAGAGATGAGATTCTTAAAAGTAATGAAGTGCCGAAATAGGTTTCTTCCCATCTCCTTGGTGTAGTAGTCAGTGAAGTCAAAGGGTAATCTCTCACTGGTAAAATCGATCTCTCCAAACGCCAACCCCAGGTCTTTTAGGCCTGGTTGAAGGATCTCATCCTCTGAGGCAATCAGGCTCATAAAGAGTTTAGCTAGTTTGGGCTCCTTAACCTTGCCCATCCTAACTGGTTTCCTTTCTTAGATAGATGAAGAACTCTCTGTTTCCTTTCGGACCGAGGATTGGAGATTCGGTCATCCCAAGAACACTCAATCCCAGTCCTCTGCTGAACTGGGAAATCCGGTCGATGACCTTTTGGTGCAAGGTGGTATCTCTCACCACCCCTCCCTTCCCTACCTCACCTTTTCCGACCTCGAATTGGGGTTTGATCAGGCTGATGATGGAGCCTCCCCTTTTCAAAAAGTTGAGGAGGTTGGGGAGAAACTTCTCGATGGAGATGAAAGACGTGTCGATGAGGATCAGATCCACCTCCTCCTTCACCTCTTCCCTCTTGAGATAGCGGATATTTCTCCTCTCTAAGTTGATCACTCTGGGATCTCTTTGAAGCTTCCATGCTAACTGGCCATATCCGACATCTACGGCATAAACCTTCTTTGCCCCTCTTTGAAGGACGCAGTCTGTGAAGCCGCCTGTGGAGGCACCGACATCCATCACGACCAATCCTTTGGGGTCGATCCTGAATGCCTCGAGGGCTCCCTCCAATTTGATACCTCCCCGGCTTACATAAGGCTGATCCTCCCCTCGAAGGCTGAGCACAGCTTCCACCTCGACCTTCGTCCCAGGTTTATCAATCGTCCGACTTTCGACAGCCACCCTCCCAGCCATGATCAAAGCCCTTGCTCTTTCCCGGCTTTGGACGATCCCCTTTTCAACGAGCAGCTTGTCAAGACGTTCTTTTTTCGCCGCCTTATCGTCATCGATTCGATTGCATCCAGGGGTTAGCACGCAGGCCATATTATTTCGGGTTAGGAAACACTCTCCTCGCAGAGGTCTTATTCTGATTCGGACGGGTCGAGGTGGAGTATCCTTTTTCAACCGTCTCCATCGCGGCCTTGAAAATTCCATCCTCGTCAATTCGATATTTTGCCCTCAGGAGAGATTGCGCACCATGTTCCACGAAGAGATCAGGGATGCCCAAACGTTTCACTTGAATTGAAGAGAGACCCTCCTCTTGAAGGAGTTCGAGGACTGCGCTCCCAAAGCCTCCCTGGAGCACATTTTCCTCAACGGTGAGAACCTTCCCCGTCCGTTTGGCCCAGTGACAAATGAGGTCCTCGTCTAACGGTTTCAAGAAGCGGCTGTTGATGACTGCCGTGTGGACCCCCGATGCTTCTAACCTCTCTGCAGCATAGAGTGCGGGATAGACTGTTGAACCGATCGCCAGGATGAGTAGATTGTTTCCTTCCTTTAAAACTTCGCCCTTCCCGATTTCGATCGTTTTGAGGACGTCATCCCTCTTCACCCCCACCCCTTTCCCCCTCGGGTATCGGAATGCCGCTGGCATAGGGCACTCTATGGCGGTCTTGATCATGTGCTGAAATTCATCCTCATCTTTTGGCACCATGATGACCAGGTTTGGGATGTGACGGAGATAAGAAAAGTCGAACAGTCCTTGGTGGGTCGGACCATCCTCTCCCACAATCCCGCCCCGATCCAATGCGAAGACCACCGGAAGGTTCTGGAGGCAAACATCCTGAAGAATCTGGTCATAGGCCCTCTGGAGAAAGGTGGAGTAGATAGCAACAACTGGCTTCATTCCTTCAAGGGCGAGGCCTGCCGCGAAAGTGACGGCATGCTGCTCGGCGATACCAATATCATAAAAACGATCTGGAAACTCTCTCGAAAATTGCTCCAGTCCTGTCCCACTCTGCATCGCAGCCGTAATGGCGATCAGCCGTCGATTCTCCTTTGCCAATCGGCAGAGTGTCTCTCCAAAGATCTCTGTATACGTGGGAGGATTCGCTTTCGGATCACTGATCAGTTCGCCAGTCTCTATCACAAAGGGGGCGACGCCATGAAAAAAAGCGGGATGCACTTCAGCAGGTCGATATCCCTTTCCCTTTTTGGTGATGACATGGACGAGGATCGGCCCCCTCAATTTCTTGACATTATGGAAAGTCTCGGTCAAGTGGTCCAAACGATGGCCATCGATCGGGCCAATATACTTCAGCCCCAACTCCTCAAAGAGGAGACCGGGCATCAAAAAGCCTTTTAAAGACTCCTCCGCCTGTTTAGCAAAACGAAGCACCGATTTTCCAATCCCCGGCAGGGTTTCAACAAAGGCCTTGATCTCGTCTCGAAAGCGATTGACGAACTGACCGGTCATCAATCGATTGAGATACGAAGAAAGGGCGCCGACATTGGGCGAGATGGACATCTCATTGTCATTCAGAACGACGATGAGATCCCGGTCAATGTTTCCTGTCTGATTCAGGCCTTCAAAGGCTTCGCCCGATGTCATCGATCCATCTCCGATCACGGCGATCACCTTTCCCTCCTCGCCTTTCTGCCTTCGGGCCTCAGCCATTCCCAGAGCAGAAGAGATGGAGTTACCGCTGTGGCCGGAATCGAAGGTGTCGTAAGGGCTCTCATCCCTTTTCGGAAAACCGCTGATGCCTCCGTACTGCCTAAGTGTATGGAAGCGGTCTCTCCTCCCTGTTAAAAGTTTGTGCGTGTAAGTTTGGTGGCCGACATCCCATATCAGTCTGTCCCTTGGGAGGTCGAAGACATAGTGGAGGGCAACGGTCAACTCCACCACCCCCAGATTCGAGGCGAGGTGTCCTCCGTTTTTTGCGACTGTGGTGATGATCTCTTTTCGTATCTCCTCACAGAGCCGTTCCAGCTCCTCGAGATCCAATTTTTTAACATCATGAGGCGACTGGATCTGATCCAATAGGGGTGTCATCAATATTCCCTTGCAATGATGAACCTGGCGATCTCCCTGAGGGGATTGGCCTCTGGTCCAAATTGACCCAAGGCCTCAACCGCTAATTCCACTAACTCCTTAGCCCTTCTCTTCGATTCCTCAAGACCCAGCAAGGAGGGGTAGGTTGCCTTTCCTTTTGAGAGATCGCTACCTGTCTTTTTACCAAGGAGAGCGGCCTTTCCTTCAACGTTTAAAACATCGTCCACAATTTGAAATGCAAGCCCGATCCTCTCGCCGTATCGGGTGAATGCCTTGAGGCGATCTTCGTCGGCCGAAGCCAACTTGGCTCCTATCCGAATCGAAGCTAAAATCAAGGCTCCGGTCTTATGCGTATGAATATATTGAAGAGTAGAAAAATCTACTTCCTTCCCTTCCGATTCGATATCTATCACCTGTCCACCAATCATTCCCAAGATGCCAGCAGCCTGGGCCACCTCGTGAATAATGTCGAGAATCAGCCGCTGGTCATGACAGAGTTTCTCATGGAGATGCCGGCTTGTCATCAATTTGAACGCCTCGGTCAGAAGGGCATCTCCAGCCAGAATACCGATTGCCTCTCCGAATACTTTATGGCAGGTCGGCTTCCCCCTGCGATAGTCGTCATTGTCGATAGCAGGGAGATCATCGTGAATGAGTGAATAAGTATGGATCATCTCCAAGGCACAAGCAAAAGGCAGGATTGCATCGCCTTTGCCTCCCAGTGCTTCGAAGGTCGTTATGGATAGAATCGGCCGGATGCGCTTACCTCCGTCAAAGAGGCTATGCCGGATTGCCTTGTGGAGGGTAGGAGGGAATTCTGTCTCTTTAGGAAGATATTTATCAAGAGCTGCATCCACGATCTCTTTTTTGTCCCGAAGATATTTCGTTATATCCATAACAACCACTTAAATCCGAAATCTCCATCCTCCGAAGCAGAGCTTCTGCAGAGGACGGGCTAATATCGAAATTCGAAACAATTTCTTTGGCGTCAGGCGTGAGGTGTAAAGCAAAAACACCTTACGCCTAACGCTTTACGTAAGTATTTCGTGCTTCGAATTTCGGATTTTCATTTTTTATCTTTTTATTGGTCATCTTCTTCCGAGGAGGCCTCTCCTGAATCGGCAGAAGGGACTTGTCCTGAGTTTATCGAAGGAGCTTGTCCTGAGTTTATCGAAGGACTGAATCGCTGTGCCTTTAAAGTCCCATCCTCACCTTTTAAAAGGATCTCCACTCTCTTCTCTGCCTGGTCCAATTTCTGGTTACAGAGGCGTGAAAGCCGAATCCCCTCTTCAAAGAGTTTCAGGGACTCTTCCAATGAGATATCCCCTTCCTCCAATTGAGAAACGATCTTCTCTAATTTATTCAGAGCGTCTTCGAACCTTTCCTTAGCCATCCTCTCCTCTCAATAGGCTTAACTATAAAAATTAATTTTATATTGTTAAGCGCTCAATCGTCAAGATATTTTCGTTTTCTCTACGCCGCAGAGCAAACTCCCTTTGTGAAGCCTAACCTCTACCCTATCCCCTTCTTTGACATGGGCTGAATCCCTTAAAATTTGCAGGGAAGGCAGCTTTCGAGTAATACTATAGCCCCTTTGAAGAATAGAAAGGGGACTCAACGAATCCAGTTTCCCAAGAATCCCGTTCACCTTCTGCCTTTTAATCTCAATAGAGTGTCTGATAGATTGTCCAAGACGCCTCCTGTTCTCCGAAACGGTGAGTCTAAGGCTCTTCACCCTTTGAACAGGAGTTTGCAGGTAGAGCCTCCCAATAAGATGGACCGACTCTTCTCTTCTCCTCTTGAAAACCCAAGAGGTTAGGATGCGGAACCTATTCACAAGATCATCCACCCTAAAAAGATATTCCTCTATCTTCCTTCTTGGGTCTATCAACCTCATCCTGAGATGGGATAAACCCGTTCGATTTTCTTGAAGAATCTTTAAAATTTCACTCTCCAAACGTTCTTTCAAGTAGCGAAGGCTATTTTTTACTTCTCTTTTATCTCTAACCACTAATTCTGCAGCAGCGGATGGTGTGGGTGCCCTCAAATCTGCGACAAAGTCTGAGATCGTGTAATCGGTCTCGTGGCCCACCGCCGAGATGATAGGGATTTTAGAATCGTAAATCGGCCTTGCAACAATCTCCTCGTTAAAAGGCCATAAATCCTCCAGCGGTCCGCCTCCCCTTCCCACAATGATCACATCCACATTCATCCTTCTATTGAAATACTCTATAGCATTTGCAATCTCCAGCGACGCTCCCTCCCCTTGGACACGAACAGGATAGAGGAGGATGTGTACATTTTCGAATCGCCTATGGATGATATGGAGCATATCTCGGATCACCGCTCCCGTGGGAGATGTCACGATTCCTATGGCTTGAGGGATCATCGGGATCGGTTTCTTATGAGCCACATCAAAAAGGCCTTCCCTTTCGAGTCTGTCCTTCAATTGAAGAAAGGCAAGTTGAAGAGCTCCAATCCCTTTTGGCTCCGCCTCCTCTAAGATCAGTTGATATTCTCCCCGCTTCTCATAGAGACTCACCCTTCCACGGCAGATGATATGAAGGCCATCTTCAACAACAAAACGGAGGGCACGAGCTTGGTTCTTAAAAAGGACAGCCCGAATCTGGCTGAAATCATCCTTTAAAGTGAAATAGATATGTCCAGAGGGTGGGATCCTGAGGTTCGAAATCTCACCCTCAACCCAGAGATCGGAGAACTTCAGCTCAAGAACGTCCTTAATCTCCTGGGTAAGTTCTGAGACCGTCAGGATATATCGAAAAGGGAGCTCCATGTTGCGATCCATTTTGGCCACCGACTAACGATTCTAATATAACAGAAAAACTTTAAAGAGTGAAGCCTTCTGCTCAAGCCAACACGGGCCATTTAGGTGATCTTCCTGAAAAAGTGGGTGACTGACTAATTGACTAAAGGATAATTTGATCTTAAAATCCATACATCTTTCTACGGTTCCTGATACTTCTACTTTTGAAGAAGCTTGGGAGATCTTGGAGAAATATGACCTTATCAAGAAGATTCCTTTCTCTATCCAAAAACATCTCTCTTTGGGAAGAGAAGGCAGAGTCGAAGAGACATCCAAACCTGAAGATGCTGTCTTTAAAAAAATTTATAATATTATTAGCTCAAATATTCTTGCTCTTCGATCAGCAGAGAAGGAAGCCGTTGCAATAGGTTTTAACACCATTACCCTTTCCTCTTCCATCGTAGGAGAGACAAGAGAAGTAGCCCGATTCCACGGGGCGATAGCAAGAGAGGTGATTTTAAGCGGGCATCTTGTGCCGAAGCCAGCCTGTATCCTTTCTGGTGGAGAGACGACAGTCATCGTCAAAGGCAAGGGTTTAGGGGGAAGAAATCAGGAATTTGCCCTTGCCGGAGCTTTTGAGATCGATGGGTTTGAAAGGGTAGTCCTCCTCAGCGGAGGGACAGATGGCACGGACGGGCCTACGGATGCCACAGGTGCGGTTTCAGATTACACTAGCATCAGCAGAGCGAGAAAGATGGGATTAGATCCGAAAGGCTATCTAGAAAATAATGACTCCTATACCTTTTTCAAAAAAATGGGAGACCTCTTAATCACCGGGCCCACCCATACTAATGTCATGGATGTGAGGATTCTGTTAGTGGATTAAGAGGATTCAAGGGGTCAAGGGGTCGAGTGACAAAAAACCAGATACTTAAATACTTGAACTCTTAAATCCTTGAATGCTAGAACCCTTGTTAACCACTTGTTAAGAAAGGAAATTGCCGATGTTCGAAATTACCATTCTATCTCATTTTTCTGGGGCCCATCGGTTACGTTACCTTCATGGAAAATGTGAAGAACTCCACGGCCACAATTGGAAAGTCGAAGTCTCTGTGGTCTCGGACCGACTGAATAAGCAAGGCGTGGTCATCGATTTCCAGGTCTTGAAGCAGAAGGTTGGGAAAGTCTTAAAGCCTTTGGATCACACGTATCTGAACGATCTTCCCTACTTTTCGGGAAAGGAGCCTTCTTCTGAAAATATTGCAAGATATATCTTTGATCAACTGAAGAGAGAATTAAAAGGGTACCACGCAACTCTAAAAAGGGTGACTGCATGGGAGTCGGAGACCGCCTGTGCCACCTATTTCGGGAGATGAGAATGCACAACATTCAGAGCCAGAAAGATCATCGGAAAATTGAGATCAATAAAGTCGGGGTAAAGAACATCCGTTACCCGATCACTGTTTTGGACAAGGCCAAGGGCGTCCAGCATACCGTGGCGAGTGTCAATATGTATGTAGACCTCCCCC
>Ga0315312_1001805_pt1 | contig 15810 bp, 13 predicted proteins | sample TDP7_MG_FD_203629 | JGI IMG/M metagenome (GOLD analysis project Ga0315312, IMG submission 203629) | Freshwater sediment microbial communities from Lake Towuti, South Sulawesi, Indonesia - TDP7 | ecosystem: Environmental > Aquatic > Freshwater > Lake > Sediment | place: Indonesia: South Sulawesi... | reverse complement strand
AAAGCTCAATTCTAATGGCCTCTTTTCCGCACCGGGGGCATAAGAATATTTTAGGTAAGTGCCTTTTGGGAACGCGAACTACCTTTCTCCGTCTTCTACCCATATTAAGGCCCCTACTACCCGACTAGTTCTGCCATCAATGTAATACAAACTAACAGCTTAAATATTTGCCCCAACACCAAGCCTTTTCTTTAACAATGAAGAAAGATAAAAGGGGTAAATGCAATGCTGGAAGATATCACTGTTGCCCTTGCGCAGGTAGGCTGTAGGGCAGGGGAGAAAGAGTATAACACAGAGTTAATGGAGAGAAAAATCCTAGAAGCAAAAGAAAGAGGCGCAAACCTCATCCTCTTCCCGGAGCTTTCCTTAACTGGGTATGTGACCCCTGCTCATCTACATGAAGCAGCGGAGCCCATTCCTGGACCATCTATTCGTTATCTGGAGGAAATAACAGAGAAGGAGGGCGTATACGTTATTCTAGGTATGCTGGAACAAAGTAGAGAAGGTCATACTCCATTTAGTGCAGCCGTTTTATTAGGCCCAAAGGGGTTTATCGGTAAATATCGAAAAGGGCAATTTCAACCCGAAGATCAAGCACCAGTTTTTGAGACTCCCATAGGAAAAATAGGCTTAATCATATCTTACGACATATTTTTTCCCGAAATTTCTCGAGCGTTAATGTTAAAGGGCGCCCAATTGATTACCTGCATCTCAGCTTCACCACCTGTTCAACGCAAACTTTTTGAAACATTTACCGTTGCCAGAGCCGCTGAAAACAATGTTTTTCTGGCGTACGTTAATTTAGCTGGGTCAGGAGATGAATTGCAATTTTATGGGGGAAGCAGAATCATAGCCCCAAGCGGCGATATAATCCTTCAAGCCAAGTATAACGAGGAGGACTTGGTAGTGGGCAGAATTAACTACTTACATTTGGAACAAACCGAGATGCTTGCCTCTACCATTACTGGCCGTAATTTAAAATTAGAAGCGCTCAACCTTCTAAGGAAGCGAATAAAAGAGCATCACGTACGTGATTCGTGATTTGGAGGTGTGATGAGTTCAATCACAAGAATATCACAAACTAGGAACTCAAGTCACTAAAAACTTCACTGAGTAAGTAATAACATAGAAAAACTTAAATCCTTCACCCACGTTGTAACAATCCACCCCAACACCTGCGCCCCTCCATCTCTCTTAACCCTATGAGGAGCCAAACGTGCCAATTTGTGCAAACCCCGTGACGCGTCCGGTCTTGCAATCAAAACTTTCCATTTGTAAAGGTATATTATAAAAATATACACCTTATGATATCATTAAGAATTAGATGACACCCGTGCCTTAAGAAAACCTACCGTAAGCTTTTTCTCTTAGTATACAAAAATGTATTCTTAAAATGTATGGAGAGACTGATGGAATTGCGTCTAAAAGAGGACGTTCAAAGCTGGATAAAAAGCTCTTTAGACGATCCAATTGTACAAATATTATTAGAAAATAGTCAATTAACCAAAATACAATTAGAAACGTTCTTAATTGATATTTTAGCCGAAAATATAGCCCGAAAACCATTAAGATATGATGAAAAATCCAGGCTACGCATATTGAGGGACGGGGTAAGCCGTGGCGCGTTTAACAGAACGTTGAGGCAGGCCAGAAGGAACGTTGTTCGATCAATTTACACAGTCATGCTTCTCGGCTACCTTGGAATCTTTGAGGAAACAACCTTGGACCCGTATGTCGAGGTGGCAAATAGGCTACAGACCTACGTTAATACGTATAGAAATGTTTGGGAGAAAAAGGAACTAATGAGCGAACAGATAAGGATTATAAGTATGCTGCGCTCAGAGTTCGAAACAAGCCTGGAACGCCTATCTAATCCTAGAGCGATATCAAAGAAACGTGATATCACAGGTCACAAGGTCACAGGCGCCGAAAAAGCATCACACCCCGGTTAATAAAATTTGGAGGAGGAGTCAGTCGATTTTCTATAAAACAAATATTTACAAGCCCCCATGTTTGCCCCTGGTTAGGAGCCTGTTGTTACCATTTTTGGCATTATTTTACCCCAAAACTTCGCGGGGAGACCGACAAATGGCTGAAAAATTCGTGAAAGAACGTTCAAATTCTCCACCAAAGGAAACACCAAGAACGTGACACAGAGCCGTGTTTGTTACGTTTAAGTTTATCCCTAATCCATCTAGTTTGAACCAAACAATGAGAAACGTCTGTGATCATCATGTGTGATTTGTGACATCACATAGTGTGATTTGGGGTGCAACATTTATCTTCTAGTTCGTATAAAACAATTGTGGGGATTCATGTGGAGTTCGACCCATTCCTAGCGGCGACAGCAATCCTGTTAGTTTTGACCATGGGGACAGCTCTTCTGTATTATAAGAGAATAAGGCGAGTTCACGAAGAGTATGAAAAGGCGAAGGGGGTTGTAGGAGACATTGTCATTAGCTTTGATAGACAGTTGGAAAGGCAGGAAGGTAAGCTAAATGAGATGACACGCAGAACAGATGCCCTCTCTTCCAAAAATGAGATGGTTGCAGACAAAATAGGAGATGGCGAGGCTCGGTTGGCAACCTTCGCCTCGGAGATAAAGGATTTATCGAAAACAGTGCAGGAAGTTTCAGGGCGTTTTGAAGGTGTTGATAAAAAATTGGAGGAAATGGCCAAGGTGCAGGAGGGAATTGCACAACGAGTTGATGAAATTGAGAAGGCGGGACAGAGGGCACCGCGGCTGAAGGCCTCTGAGACAAAGATAGAAACTGCTATCCCAATAAAGAAGGAAAGGGCGTTGGCTCCTTTGACGGAAACGGAACTTGGGGTCCTCGAAATCCTTGCCGTTGAAGGAGAAAAAACCGCGTCTGAGATTAAGAAAAGGATACAGCTTAGTAGGGAACACACCTCGCGTTTAATGAGGAAACTGTACGAAGACGGTTATTTGGAGCGGGACACAAGGAAAATCCCTTACACGTATCATGTTAAGGAAGAAATGTTAAAAATTCTAAAGAAGAAGAGCCAAAGCGAAGCTTAATGTGATATTTTTGCGAGCCGGGTTACATCGGTTATGATCCTATAACGCCGTTGATTTAGGGGTCCACTCCTATCAAGGATTCCTCGGTCAGCCAACCGAGATAGGTAGGTGGAAATGGTGCTTAGATGGGTGGGTTCCTTAAACTCCTGCTCATAAACGGATTGAACATCCTTCGAAGAAAACCAAACAAGCGGAAAGTGTTTCTCAATAATTAATTGGACCCTATCAACTTTTGATAAATCGGGACTCTGTTGAGTCCAACCGGAACTTGATCCAGGCATGCCTCCTAGCAGTTCGACGAGATCCAGGAGGCGGACAGCCTTATCCCGCGTCACACGCCCCTCAAACGTTACCGTGTATCGATTCCCTGTTTCGTCGTAGACTTCCACCCGCATTTTTCTAGCCGGCATACTGTATGCTCCGATGCTGACTTCACAACTTAACACTTCGCAAGTTAAAGAGGTTTCGGTGAACAGAATATGGTAGAAAACTTAGAAAATAGGTTAAAATGTAAAAAGAAGATAAATTTGCATCTTTTTTATTTCACAAGCTTTACTCTCAAACGGATTTAAGAAAAAGGGAATGGATATTAAAATTGTCTAATTTCCAATGGAAACTGAGGGGTGGTTTATTCACTGATAAAAAGACAAAAAAAGGTAAATTTCCGTGAAAGAAAGCCATATTAAGAGCATTAAAACTTCAAGTTCACAAACCTTTACACATTAAGTTAAATTAGGTCTTTGAAGCTTGGGTGCGAACAAAAATATCGAAAGATTTTGGACAACTTAATTCAGGAAAGACTTCAACCTTAAAGAAAACATTTCCCACAGGGAAAAAGATCACGTAAAAGAAGAGGACAATGCCAGCCCCACCCCTCAGTTTCGTATGGATCACCCCGGATAGCCGAACAATTATGGGCAATAGCTTTCTTCTAAAAGTTTATAGGGAAACTTAAAAATACTTTATAATAATTGTTAAATTATCGATAGCGATTTATCCAACGGAGACTATTCCTTTCAATAGAAAGAATAAAATTTTCCTAAATTTAAGGACTATTCCATAAGAAATAGAGGGGTGGGGGGGGGTACAACTGGCAGTTTTAGTTTTTCGCATTTTTATCTAGTTTTTTGTATGGAAGTTTTTATCTGTTCGAATGGAAATCAGGGTGCTGCATGTGCAGTTTTATACGATGGAGGTATTGCCATGGTGGTAGGCAGCTCGGATGTTTTGGATGAAGTTTTTGAACGTTTTCTGAAGGGCACCCGCATTTTTAGGGATAGGGAAGTGTTGAGACATGATTATGTTCCTGAGAAGCTTCCGCATCGTGAGGAGCAGATTCGTTATCTTGGCGAGGTTACAGCCCCCGTTTTGAGGAGTTCCCGATGCTCCAATATTTTTATTTACGGAAAGACCGGTACTGGAAAAACGGCCGTCGTCAAATATGTATTGGGGAGGTTAGCAAGTAAGGCCCGCAAGCTTGGGGCACCTGTTAGGGTTTGTTACGTAAATTGCCGTTTGGCCGGTACCGAGTATCGTGTGCTATCCAGTTTATGCAATACCTTAAGGGTGGATATCCCCTTCACAGGCTTGGCTGTGGGAGAAGTGTTTGACCGTTTTAAAGCCACTATGGAAGCCCGGAGGCTCCTCTTTATCGCGGTCCTTGACGAAATTGACGCGTTAATAAAGGAACGCGGTGATGTGCTGCTTTATGAGTTGACGAGGATAAATGAAACTTTAAGTTACGGCAGGACATCTGTTGTGGGGATTTCAAACGATCTTCGATTTAAGGAGCTCCTTGACCCCAGGGTTTTAAGCTCCTTAAGTGAGGAGGAGATTGTTTTTAGACCCTATGACGCGTCGGAGCTTCAGGACATTCTTCTGGATCGCGCCAAGATGGCCTTCTATGATGGTGTTTTATCCGAAGGGGCTGTGAGTTTGTGTGCTGCGCTGGCGGCTGCAGAGCACGGTGACGCCCGGAGGGCCCTAGACCTGCTTCGTGTTGCGGGTGAGTTGGCTGAGCGTGGAGGAGCTGAGGTTATCTTAGAGGACCATGTGCGGGCGGCAGAGAAGAGGATTGAGCATGATCGAATTGCGGAAGCCTTGAAGAATCTTACTCCTCATTCCAAGTTTGTTTTGTGTAGCGTCTATTTGTTGGGTAAAGCCAAGGTTGGCTGCGCAATTACGGGAGACATCTATGAGATTTATCGGGAACTCTGTGACTATGCGGGGCTTACACCCCTAACGCAGCGGAGGGTTAGTGGCCTGATTGATGAGTTGGACGTAATCGGCCTCTTAAACACGCGGGTTGTAAGTCTAGGCAGATACGGTCGCACCAAGAAGATCCGTTTGGGGATTCCGCGCAGCCTTATTAGGGAGGTTTTCTTTGGTGATGACAGGATTGGACGCCTGATTGATTATGTCCCAAAGTGTCTGGCAGCACTTTCGAATAGTCGGAGTTGAGGACGGAGGCTTCTCCAGGGCACCGTTAAACTGTGGCATTCGGAAGGCCCTCCTTGTTTGCGTTTTGCTGCAGGGAACGCGAATTGAAAATTTTCTGGCGGACATGGTAACAGTTGACGGCCTAGACGCGTCGGAGAAATTGGCTGGTATGCTTAGGGACGTCCCCTTTGACGCCGTAATGCTGGCAGGCGTCTCCTTCGCGGGCTTTAACCTCATTGATCCTGTGCTAATTTTTGAAGAGTTTGGTAAACCCGTGGTCGTAGTTTCAAGGACGCGTCCCGACAACTTAGCTGTAAAGGGCGCTCTGCTTAGACATTTTGAGGACTGGCAGATTCGTTGGCGCGTCTTTGAGAAACTTGGTCCCATATACGAAGTTGTTTCCATGCCCTCTGAGCCTCCTCTGTACGTGGAAGTTATCGGCGCCGACTTAAATTGGGCAAGCGACCTGATTCGCGTATTTACCTTTTGCAGTAGAGTTCCTGAACCCATAAGGGTGGCCAGGCTCATAGCCCAGGGTCTAACGCGTCAGTAGGTATGAGTAACTAAAGTTTTAAATTAAGGAGGAAAGGCCAGGGCACTTTTGTTACTCAGAAAGTTTATCGTCTTAAAGATGCTTCCTCCACGTTTATAAAATTCCTTTTGACATTTACTCGGCTGATAAACTCGTCCAAGATCCTTTTTCAGCTTCACAAACTATCCTCACGGTTCCATCCCTAAGATTTTCAATAAATCCCTTAAGACCCATTTTCCTAGCCAAATACTGCACAGGGTCCCTATAACCCACCCTCTGAACGTCGCCCGCAACAGATATTTCCGCCAGAAATGGGAGGAACTGCCACTCTTATGTGTCCCTTGAAGGGTATAAAAGCTTAGCGGGGTATCAGGATTTCGAAATTGACAAAGCGGAAAACCACGCGCGAACTAACACAAAAACGAGGATGTGGCCCCCCATCCGGTTCCATATTTAAAGCATTAAAGCTTAAAGACTAATGTTATCTATTAGGGTTCTAAGGCATAAAGGGCTCGGAGACAAGGACCTTGAGTGAGAGGCTTCAGAAAGCTGTCACTTTTACCCTAACGGCAGGATACCAACTGGACAAAGAGGCCTTCGACTTCCTACAAACCATAGCCCAAACGAGGGACCCAGTCAAACTCATGGAAGAAACTATTGAAAGGACAGAAAAGCTCCTCGAAAAACCCATGTTCATTAATCGAGACCTCCTAGAGGGAACAGCAGAACAAATCTTTCCTGAAAAAGAGGAAGGCGTGGCACTGCCTTCACCCATGGCTGAGGCAAGGAAGATTTTCAGACCCTACGCCAAGGGCGTGGACGCGGAAATAAAGGTGGTCGAGGATCCAACGGACAAGGTGTGCGGGACAGGGTCTGTGGAGGAGTATCTGGAGTATTTTCGAGACCGTTTTAGGAAGCTCCAAAGGATCCTTAGGCAAAGAATGGACACAAAGGACGCGTCGTCCATCTCCGACGCCCTTAAGGCGTCCCTCAACTCCAAAGTCAAAGTCGTCGGCATGATAACGGAAAAACGGGAGCATCAGCAGAAACTCTTCTTCAGAATAGAGGACTTGGAGGCCGAAGCCACGGTTCTTGTGTCTCCTAGAATAAGCCAAGAGTTCCTTGAAAAGGCGCGGCAACTAATGCTGGACCAAGTTGTTTGCGTTAGCGCCATTAAGGGAAGGAATGACCTCCTTATCGCCGAGGAATTCCTCTGGCCTGATGTGCCCCAGAGAAAACCAGAGAAGGCTTCAAGGCCCGTTTACGCGGTCCTCACATCTGACCTGCATGTGGGAAGTAAGTTGTTCATGGAGGATGCCCTAAGCCGCTTTGTCCTCTGGCTGAACGGCAAGTATGGAGACGAAAACCTGAGGAAGATCGCAAGCCACGTAAAGTATGTGGTTATAGCTGGCGACCTGGTGGACGGCATAGGGGTCTATCCGAACCAGGTGAAGGAGCTGGCCATGAGGGATGTACACAAGCAGTACAAAGCCGTGGCAAAGTTTGTTGAGCAGATTCCGGATTACATGGAGGTAATAGTTACACCTGGAAATCACGACGCGTCCCGAAAGGCTTTGCCTCAGCCCGCCCTGCCCAGGGATTACGCGGAACCCCTCTACGAGGCTAGGAAGATCATCTCCTTGGGAAATCCTTCCACGGTGCAACTTCACGGTGTGGAGCTCCTCCTATACCATGGACGAAGCTTAGATGACGTAATAGCCACCGCACCGAATATGCGATTTGGCGAGCCGGAAAAGGCCATGAGGCTATTGTTACAAGGCAGGCACTTGGCACCCGTTTATGGAAACAGAACGCCCATAGCCCCGGAAAAGAGGGACTTCATGGTTATAGAAAATCCCCCGGACATCTTCCACGCGGGTCACATCCACGTTATAGGCTATGAAACCTATAGAGGAACCCTCATAATAAATTCAGGAGCTTGGCAAGGGCAAACGGAGTATCAGAGGAAGCTTAGGTTGAATCCTACTCCAGGCATCGCGCCAATAGTAAACCTTCAAGCTTTAGAGGTAATGACCGTTAACTTCGCAGCGGCGTAGAAAAGTTCGTTTGATATTTTTATAGAGATGTAGGAAAGGGGGAGGCTAGACAAACAGGGACGGAAGGTGGATGTGGACAGTGACTCCGCGGGAGCGTATACTCGCCGTCTTTAGGGGAGAAAAGATTGACAAGGTCGTGTGGCAGCCCAGGATCGACCATTGGTATGACGTGAACAAGGCGCTTGGGACTCTCCCCGAAAGATATGAGGGGAAGGGACTCTTGGAAATCTATGACGATTTGGGCGCGTCACCCCGCACCTATCGTTTCTTCAACGATACCATAAGGTGCATTCAAGGTGGGGAAGTGGAGGTGAGGAAAAGGGATGATGAGAACAGCATCTCCACCACTTACGTAACTCCCAAGGGGAAACTGAGGGAGGTGCGCAGGAAGACCGTTCACGGCGCGTCCACTTACCACACGGAATACTTCATAAAAGGGGTCGAAGACCTGGAGATTCTCGCCTATGTTCTAAGGGAGCAGCAGTTCGAGTTTGACCGCCAGCTTTACTCGGAGTTGGTGAGGAAGTTTGGGGAGCGGGCGGAGCCCATCGTTAACCTTCCCTGGGTTCCCTTCCAGAGGCTTGTAATCGAGTACATGGGTCTTGAGAAGACCATTCTTGCCCTTTGGAAACACCCTGGGGAGGTGGAGGGTTTTATCCGCGTCATGGAGGGGAACGACGATGAGAGGCTGAGGGTGGTGAAGGAATCCCCCATCCGGATAGTTAATTTTGCGGACAACATTCATCACGATTTGTGCTCCCCTCCCCTTTTCCAGCGGTACATACTGCCCTACTACAGGAGGAGGACCAGCGAACTCCACGCGGCTGAGAAGTTCTGCACCTCCCACTGGGACGGCCACATAAGGCTCCTATTACCCTTCGTCAGGGAGACGGGCCTCGACGCTCTGGAATGCGTGACGCCTAAGCCCATGGGAGACATCACCCTAGAGGAGTTACATGAGGCTCTTCAGGGGATGATCCTCGTGGACGGAATCCCCGCCAATCATTTCCTACCCTGGGTCAGCGACCAGGAGCTTCGGGCCTTCACCCTCCAACTTCTGGACATGTTCACACCCCGCCTCATAGCAGGCATATCCGACCAGCTCTCCCCCAACGGAGACATAGAAAAAGTCCGCCTCGTAGGAGAAATAATAAACGAATACACACCCCCTAGAACAAAAACACTACAGCATTTCTATTCTCCACTTGGTGCGTTTACAGCAACTTGAAGAAATTGAGAAACATTTATTTTTTGCTTCTAAACACTTTATTGAAGAAAAAATTTTATGACTTTTTCTTATCATCCACGAAACGACCTTTTGCTCTCAGCCATCCAACTTGGTTTCTCTTGCATCGCCAGATAACATCGCCTCTTTCTTCGAATTGGAAGTCCCAAAGTGAAATTTCACCATAGCCCTATCAGCACCAACAGTTTCTCTGCTATGCCGAGGACGTCCGTTTTTCAGACAACACCATAGGCTTATACTCTTCTTCGCTGATAACCCTTCTTTTTACCCAAACTAAGACCTCTCGCAAGCTCTATATAGGGAGTAGCATCCGCCGCCAGACTATTGAAAGGAGCAGGAATTTGAAGAAGAGAAGCAGTAACGTCTCGGTTGCGGAGATAGAAAAGGTTCTAGCAAGCAGTGGACGGCTTGCGTAGACCCAGGCGGTTAGTGTTGTGAATTCCTTGTCAGCTTCCACATTAAGACTTCGGTTCCTACTGCTATAAAAAGCCTAAAAGTATTCCATAATCTCCTGATGCTCCCCTCATGTGAGATCATAGCAATAAATCTCTTTACTATCGTCATCTTCGATTTTTGACTTGGTTCGCTCATCCATTTCAGATCGATGTCAAAGTTTATTGTCGAATCGTCCTGTCTTCCATGTATAACTCGGATGTACTCAACCGTCCTTTTGGTGGTCTTGAATACGAAACTGATAGTAGCGTCGTCGAGGCTTAATGTGCATTGAATTGTTTGAGGACCAAGGATTCGGAGAAACCTCGACATCTCCAAGACATTATGTACGCCCACCTTTCTAGTGTAGGTCTCCACACGGGGGTCTGGGTAAGCCTCCAAGAACATCTTTATGTGCTGGCAAAAATTGTCTTTCTGTAATATTATTCCGTTGTTACTCATGAAACGCACATTAAACGCCCTTTCACGGATGAAATCTATTAAAGGCGTCTTCCTTTTGGTCCTCTTCTGAAAGACTCTCTCATGATCAATAAACGTGTCTACATTCCAGAACTTTGCCATGCAATAGGTCGCTAAGTCTTCAATCTTCTCTTTTGATAGGTGTTTCGTCCCATAGACGGAGTGCATCTCGTCAAAATTGTCCCAGTTAGTCTCAAAAATCAATCCTTGCCTTTCCAACTCATTATAGAACTCCGTTCCTGGAAACGGTGTCGCAATTCCAAAGGCAGCGGCCGTCAAGCCTATCTCCTTGGCATAGACTGGAAACCTTCTAATCTCTTCCTCCGTTTGGTCCGGAAGACCTATCACAAAGGTGCCGCCCGCGCTGCCGCCGTTTTCACGTATGTTCCGCACTGCTTCCTTATGAACCTTGGTGGTCATACCCTTTTTGGTTGACTTCAAGTCCTTAAGGTTTGGGCTCTCTATGCCCATCTCGAACCATATAATACCCGTTTCACACATTTTCTTCACGATCTCTGGGTTTCTGGCCATGTAGTCTGGTCTCACCATGGCGCAGAATTTTACGTCCAAGACATGCTCTTGTAATAAGTCACAAATGCGGCTGACTCTTTCTGGATTGCCCATGAAATTAGGATCAGCGAAAAAGACGTTAAGCGGTCTTCTATCATGGTATCTCACCATCTCCAGAATTTCTTCCATGACGTTTTCTGGGGAGCGGCACCTCAAACTACCATGGCTCATGCTGGGCTCGCAGCAAAAGCTACACTGTCCATGGCAACCCCGAGACATCACCAACACATCACAGTCGGTTGATCGGTCGGCGGCCTTGTATGAGTACTGTCTCAAGTGTCGGGCGGGGAAGGGAAGGTTGTCCAAGTCCTTAATCTTGGGTCTATCCTCATTATGGATTATTTTTCCATCTTTTTTGTAAGAGACCCCGAGCACGCCTTCAGGGCAACCTCTTTCCACGAGTTCCCTCATAGTAAGCTCCCCTTCACCGCGAACAACCATATCCACCTGCGGGTAAGAAAGCATCAGCTCTGGGACACCCGTCGGATGATATCCACCAACCACAGTGGTGATTCCATTTTTCTTGGCAATTTTTGCAAGGTGCAGCCCCTCGTTATGTTCCGTCGCAGACATCGTGGTGCCCACCAAGTCTGGACGATAGAGTTCGAGCAAATGATGGAAGCTTCTCTGCTCCAGCTCCATATCGACAATGTGGATCTCTTCCACAGCATCTTCAATGTACGCCGCGATATACTCTAGACCAATAGGTATTAGATCAAAGGCAAAGCTCAAACCCCTCCTCCCTGAAGGCTTCACCAACAGGATTCTTCTAAATGGCATGCAAAACATTAGTGATTTAGCCTTAAAAAATGATCGCTTCCTGCAGGGGCTCCTTGATACGGTTATTCCCTATCAACCTCTTTATTTAGCCTTCTCCAGAAATCTATAAGTCAGTAGTTGATCAATGAATAGAAACTTTTGGGTTTCCGGTAATAGCTCCTGACAAGATTATAAAGGGGACGAAAGACCATCTAGAAAAATGGTGATGGTGGAAGGTTTTAAAAATGTTAAAGAACTTAAGCACCGCAATAGAGAATATTTAGCGAAAGTCATACAATTTAGAAGACGGATGGAGACGATAATAAGAAACTGATCTGCGCACATGCAAAAGCATTTTTCTGATGAAGGACCCCTAATTTGATAGTTGGGATGGGTGGTAAGTTGCCTTTAGTTGGAATTGATCTGGCCGGAAAGCCTGAGAGGCCTAGTGGTTGGGCCCTTCTGAGGGGGCGAACAGTTACTGTTAAGGAGCTTTACGCTGACGATGAGATTTTGTTTGAAACCCTTGGGGCTAAGCCATCTTTAATTGCCATAGACGCTCCCTTAACGTTGCCAGAACGCGGAGCTTTGAGGCAGGCAGATCGTGAGATGCAGCGGCGCGGTTATCCTGTTCTGCCGCCCCTTTTCCCTGCCATGAGGGAGTTGACGCTGCGGGCCATCAGCTTGACCGAGGCCCTTAGGCGGGAGCAGGTTAGGGTGATTGAGGTGCATCCCGCGTCTGGTAGGAAGGCCCTTCAGATGCCCCCAAAGGATTGGCGTCGAATCCAGGAGATTTTTGTGGAAATGGGGTTAGGTGGCGACTGGGAAAAACGTCCCTTATCTCCCCACGAGTCGGACGCCATAATCGCGGTGATAACTGTCCATTTGCACGTAAGGGGTAAAACTGAAGACTTTGGAGAGCAGAAAGAAGGATTCATAATAGTTCCCTTGCCCATGCATTGGAGTAAAAGTGTGGCAACCTTTGCCTGCAACAATCGACTTCGGAGTTTTCCTTCCAAAATCATTTCAACTGTTAAAGGATTCTTCTTCCTTTAGGCGTTAAAAAATGGATCCTCACGGACTCTTAAGTCGCCAATGCTAGGGGTACCCTTCGCTCTTGCCTTTTGAATCATTAACTTTTAGACGATAGCAGGTTCATGTCAGAACCTCCATGTTATTGTTGGGCGATCTTTGCCAAAAAAGTCTGGAAACGGGAAGGTATTTATTAGGAAGTCAACATCAGAGGTGTCGCTTGAGGTGAATGTGATTTGAGTATTGAGGAGTTAAGAACCGTAGCTCAGATAGCAATTGTTGTCAGGGATATCGAGAGAACGCGAGCTATTTGGGCAGACCTTCTAGGAGTCAAAGAACCTGCCATAATAGAGACTGAAGACTGGGAATCAACCCATATGATGTTTAAAGGCACACCGTCAAAAGGTAGGGCTAGGCTGTCTTTCTTTAAATTTGAAAACATAATCTTAGAGCTCATTCAACCAATCGGCGGTCCAAGCACTTGGCAGAGTTTCTTGGAGAAACAGGGTGAAGGGATACATCACATAGCCTTTCAAGTTGGAAACTTAGAAGAAACACTGGAGAAGTTCAGGGAGTTAGGAGTCGGAGTGGAACAGAAGGGAGAGTTTAAAGGAGGCTGCTATGTTTACACCGATTTGAGGAGCGAACTTGGAGCTATTATAGAACTGCTACATAGGTACAGTTGATCAACTTCTTTCATGAACGCCAGTTGCGGTCTCTGCTGAAGAAAATCGCCTTTATGGGAAGGCGAAAACCGTGTTATCGCTAAACTGAAGTAATGTTTTCAATAATTCTTATCTTAGGCGATTTAGATATCTCTGTTAAGGGGTCAAATATGGAACTTCGTAGGGTTCAGAGGACTGGTGGCGGAACCTTTCTCGTTTCTTTACCCAAGGGTTGGGCTGAGAGGAGTGGGCTCGACCGTGGCGCCCTGGTCGCCGTTTCTGAGAGGGTTGATGGTCACCTTGTTATCGCCCCAAAGTACGGTGTGGAGCAGGCTCCGAGGACGGCGGTGGTGAAGCCCACCTCCTTTCTCCACCGAGAAATCATTGGGAGATACCTTCAAGGATACGACGTCATCCGAGTTGAAGCCAAGGGGAGGATAAGCCCAGAGGAGCGGGAAAGGATCAAGGAGCAGGCGTCAAGCCGCCTCATCGGCTTAGAAATCATCGAGGAAGACTACTCAAAAATCGTTATGCAGTGCCTTCTGGAGCCCACCGCCTTCCCCCCTGAAAGGATTCTCCGCCGCGAATATTCCATCGCCTCCAGCATGCACAGGGACGCGGTGACCGCGCTAACCGAAGGCGACGTTCTGCTGGCTGAAAACGTCATCGCCAGGGACGAGGAGGTGGACCGCCTATACTTCCTCCTAGTTAGGATTCTTCGGACAGTGATTCAAAATCCAAACCTTAGCGATAAGCTGGGAATCCTGCCCATCGACTGCCTAGACCATCGCCTGGCGGCGAGCCTAGTGGAGTCCATCGGAGACCAGTCCACCCAAATCGCCGAAAACGTAATCAAGATGGCAGGTAAAAAGATAACGGAGGAGCTTTCTCAGCTTCTTCTGAGGCTTCATAAAATTGCCTATGGGGCCCACGAAGACGCCATGGTGGGCCTTTTTTCCCGCGACATATCCCTGGCCGAGAACATTCGAGAGAAAAGGGAGACTGTGGCTAAAATCTTCCATGAGATTGAGAACATAACCCGCGCCCAACCCGTGGAGCTGGCTCCCTGCATCCTCGCCACGTCCTCCATTGGTCGAATCTACGACTACAGCATAGACATAGCCGACTTGGGAATGCCGAGACCCCTCTAGGCGTCAACATTTTAAGATTACAAACGTGAATTATGTCTGGATGATGGGTGAAATGAAGGTTTACGTAATGACAGACCAAGAAGGCGTGGCAGGGGTCCTCAACTTTGATGACTATGGTTCTCCTACAGGGCGCTACTACGAGGTCGCCCGGGAGTTGACCACGCGGGAGACTAACGCCGCCATTGAGGGCCTCCTCGAGGCTGGTGCAACGGAGATTTTGGTGGTGGACGGCCACGGCCACGGGTCCATTAACCCCCTACTGCTTCATCCCTCAGCCAAGCTCTTGGCTGGAAGGCCCTTAGGGTATCCCTTCGGCTGTGACGAAAGCTTTGACGCAGCCATAATCATAGGCCAGCACGCCAAGTCCAACGCAGAAAGCGGCCACCTTTCCCACACGGGCAGCACCTCCGTTGAGGATTTGTCCATTAACGGTGTCTCCGTGGGGGAGATGGGGTGTAACATGCTCTTCGCCGCCTACTTCGGCGTCCCCACGGTGATGGTGAGCGGCGATAGGGCCGCCTGTGAGGAAGCCCTCGCCTTGGTTCCTAACATTGAGGTCGCCCCTGTCAAGTATGGCGTCAAATACGGTCACACTTCCGGCCTCACAGCTGAACAATATAGGTGTTTAACCGGCGCGGCCATCCACCTCCACCCCGAGGCCGCTCGAAAACTCATTAAAGAGAAGGCAAAAAAGGGTTTGGAAAGGCTTGGGGAGATAAAGCCCTTCTGGCTGGAACCCCCCTACGAGTTGGTGAGCAAACTACGACCCGTCAAGGAGGGCGAGCCCGTAAAGGTAGCCCGCTGCAGGTCCAGCGACATCATAGAGCTGCTAAACATGCCAAGAAAACACGAATAAATTTAAAAGCCCTTTGATCTAACAACGGTTGATGGCGAAAACGAATTAAAGAATTTTGCTCATATTAGGCTAAGAATTCACGGGTCTTCCTTATGTTGTGATGGGACTGATTGGTATAGCTGGGCTAATTGTTTATAAGTATTCAAATAGTTTTAATGGAATTATTACGGTGGGAGCATGCCGAAAATAATTCTTATAGAGGGGTTGCCAAAATACGAGAGAGTTAATGAAGCAAAATCAATTGCCGAAGCCCTTGAAGTGATGAAAAAATCTTGCGATGGAAGAAGGGCCAGACATCTGGAGATAATCCCGTACACAGTAAGACGCAAAGCAGATTTCATCAATTGGCTAGAAAAAGAGACAGACTTTCTTCACGTATCAGCCCATGGAAAGAGGAAAAAGGGGAAAACGGTGCTAAAAATCACGCGAGGCAGTATAATAACTTCCGAAGAAATCGAGGAATTAGATATAAAAGCAAAGGTGATATTTGTAAGTGCGTGTCAGCAATCCCGAAAAGACATGGCGGACGCGTTTTTGAAAGCGGGACAACC
>Ga0315312_1001804_pt1 | contig 15813 bp, 17 predicted proteins | sample TDP7_MG_FD_203629 | JGI IMG/M metagenome (GOLD analysis project Ga0315312, IMG submission 203629) | Freshwater sediment microbial communities from Lake Towuti, South Sulawesi, Indonesia - TDP7 | ecosystem: Environmental > Aquatic > Freshwater > Lake > Sediment | place: Indonesia: South Sulawesi... | reverse complement strand
TATAGGCCCCCGCTCTTTTTGGTATTATGCAATGCATTTACATTTATATCTTGCAAAAAGTTTTTCTTGACGAGAAGGTAGCTGATTTGGTATAAATTAATATGTTGAGGTCTATGAATTTTAGTTTACCAAGCATCGTTGGTAGATAAGTTCGTAAGTTTTAGTGTGTACTTTCTGCCGCGGAATTAAGATTTTCCAATTTAGCCCCCGCGTACGCAGGGGGAAGGAGGTAGAGCCAAATCCTGAAAATTTTACAAGAATTCAGAAGCCAGGAGTCAGCATTCAGAATTCTTTATTCTGTCTTCTGCTTTGGCGAGTGGCCAAAGCATGGTTCTATTAACCTCTTTTGAAGGAGGACTATTATGTGTAAAAAATTGATTTATTTGGTTTCTTTTGTTGTGGTGCTGGGCTTGATTCTAACGAGCGCCGCTGTTGGTGCTGATCCCAGTCTTGTCGGCTGGTGGAAGTTAGATGAGACATCCGGCACCATCGCCAAGGACTCAAGCGGCAATGGCCGCGATGGTACTCTCCAGGGTAACCCACAGTGGGTGCCAGGGAAGATAAACGGCGCGCTGCAGTTCGATGGTAATGACCATGTGGACACCGGCTATACAGAAGATTTGGTTAATTGGACCATAGCTTGCTGGGTGACTAGTCCTGCCGCACCTTCAAGTGCTTCACCAAGTGGACCGGTTCATCGCGAGCAGAATTATCAGTTTAACTGGAACCATAGCGACGCGAATTACCGAGGAGCAGCAGCCTTAAACGTTGGAGGAACATGGTACCCCGCCAGTTACATGCCATTAGAGGCCAATACCTGGTATCACCTTGCTGCAACGTATGATGGAAGTGCGCTTAAGGCATACAGAAATGGCATGTTGATCACAACCAATACAGCTCCTGAAGGAAACCCATCTTCCGAGAACGACAGTCTAAAACTTGGTAGGCACGCACAAGCCGTGCAGTACTTCACTGGCACCGTTGATGATGCCCGCGTTTATAATCGGGCGCTGACGCAGGAAGAGATTCAGCAGGTCATGAAGGGTGTTCCACCTGGTATAGCTGCTGACCCAAGCCCTGCTGATAAGGCAACAGATGTCCCACAAGATGTGGTTGTCAACTGGACGCAGGGAGAGTTTGCCGACAAACATGATGTTTACTTCGGCACCAATTTTAACGATGTAAACAACGCCAGCAGAGCCATTCCACTGGGCGTACTAGCTAGTTTTGGCCAAACCGCCAGCACGTATGATCCTGTCGGCCTTCTCGACTTTAGCCAGACCTATTACTGGCGGGTTGATGAAGTCAACGCGCCGCCCGACTTTACAATCTTCAAAGGCGATGTCTGGCAATTTACGGTTGAGCCATTCGCTTATCCGATAGCCGGCACGTCTATAACTGCCACAGCCTCCAGCCAGTTCAACGCAAGCACAAAGCCAGAAAATACCATCAACGGCTCAGGACTGGATGCTTCTGACCTGCACTCGACAGCGGATGTAGCCGTATGGCTTAGCAGTATGACCGGGCCGCAGCCGACCTGGATACAGTATGAGTTCGACAAAGTCTATAAACTGCACCAGATGTGGGTATGGAACTATAATACCTCTATTGATCCTGTTGTCGGTTTCGGGATAAAGGACGCTACCATTGAGTATTCAACCAATGGGACTGATTGGGCAGTACTGACTGGTGTGCCACAATTTGCCCGGGCACCCGGTACGACTGGTTATGCACACAATACTACCATTGATCTTACTGACGTGGTAGCTAAGTATGTCAAGATTACTGCCATCAGCAACTGGGGAGGCATCCTGCCTCAATATGGTCTCGGTGAGGTTCGCTTCTTCTACGTACCTGTTGTAGCAAGGGAGCCCAACCCAGCCTCCGGCGCAAAAGATGTGCCTATAGGAGCGATAGGCGCGTTAGCTGATGTGACCCTAAGCTTCAGAGCTGGAAGAGAGGCAGCTAAGCATAATGTGTACCTTAGTGACAACAGCCAAGCTGTAATAGACGGCACTGCCCCTGTTACTACCGTGACCCAGGCCAGATATGGCCCCTTATCACCCGATTTAGGCAAGGTTTACTACTGGCGTGTCGATGAGGTCAATGAGGCCGAGACCCCCACCACCTGGCGAGGCGATGTCTGGGACTTTACGACACAGCAGTATTTTGTTGTAGATGACTTTGAGGACTACAACGACTTTCAGCCTGATCGGATATTCGATACCTGGATAGACGGCTGGGGCGTTCCTGCAAACGGCTCGCAGGTAGGTTACGCTATGCCTCCTTTTGCTGAGCGGGCCATCGTTCACAGTGGCAAGCAATCGATGCCGTTTGATTACAACAACACCGCTGGCGTGGCATATTCGGAGGCGGAACGCACTTTTGCCAGCTCGCAGGATTGGACTGTCAGAGGCGCTAAGACATTGACTTTGTGGTTCAAAGGTAATCCTGTAGCCTTCTTAGAATCGCCTCCTGGCACTTTCACGATGGGCGCTGACGGCGTAGATATCTGGGGTACTGCTGACGAATTCCGCTTCGCCTACAAGCAACTGTCCGGTGATGGCTCGATCACAGCAACGGTCAAGAGTATCCTTTGGGTTCCCGGCTCCAGCGACTGGAGCAAGGGCGGCGTGATGATGCGTGAGACGCTGGATGCTGGCGCAAAGAATGCGTTTGTAGCAATTACTACTGGCGCGGGCAATGGCGCAACTTTCCAGTGGCGTCCTACTGCAGGTGGTAGCTCCAGCTCATCGCGTACACTTACTGGCATATCGCCGCCTGCTGCTGTCAAGCTTGTGCGTCAAGGTAATGTGTTCACCGGCTATGTCTTTCTGAATGGTCAGTGGCAGCAGGAAGGTACGCCGGCTACGATTGCCATGGGCAGTGCGGTGTATATAGGTCTTGCGTTGACGTCGCATAGCACCGGTGTAATGACCGAGGCTGTATTTTCTGACGTCACGACCACCGGCACGGTTACGGGTGCCTGGCAGGTGGCGGAGATTGGCGGGACTCATCCTGCCAACACTGCTGCCCCGCTGTATGTAGCTCTGGCAGATAGTGCTAATAAGACTGCAACGGTCAAACATCCGGATTCTGCTGCGACAAACATAGCCACGTGGACCGAGTGGAATATAGACCTTACGCAACTTACTGGCGTGAATCCGAGAGCTATTAAGAAGATGATTATTGGCGTTGGCGACAAGGTCAATCCACAGACTGCCGCAGGTAAGATGTACTTTGATGATATTCGTCTATATCCGCAACGGTAGCCGTAGGCTGATCCCTCGGCTGCGCTCGGGACAAGTTTAGCGGAATTACATCGCTGATACGCCAGCCCGCCTTACGTCTGGTGGGCCAGATTCGCATCAATTCGGGGCCTATGCTGGTTGATTCAACATAGGCCCCGTTTGTTTCTATATAACTGTCACCTTTCCACCAGAGGTTGGGGAAGAATGCCATCGGCTCAATTTTACCTATCTTATTGAATTTATTAGACTTATGATCGCACAGAAGATAAGCATCTGTAGCTTGGGCAAGAAATTTTTTAAAAAAATTAGAACATGTTGATGAAATAGGAGTAAATCTTATATAGTTTTAATTACGATTTAAGAATTATAGTGCAAAGCTGGTGTGTGAGGCACTTAAAATAAAAACCTACGTCCAGTAAAAGTATTTTATGTCCAAGAAAAGTATTATTGGCAAAAGCAGTGAGCTGAATAAAAAGATGGGTGCTTTCCAGAGAAGGTGTCGGCAGGCGGGACTGAAGGTTACGCCACAGCGAATGGCGGTCTATAAGGTGCTTCTTGAAACAAAAGAGCATCCTTCAGCAGAATCGGTTTCTCGGAGGGTGAGAGAGATTTTTCCCAGTATTTCGCTGGATACGGTCAATAGGACGTTACTTACTTTAAGTGAAATTGGTGTGGCGTTTGTTGTTGAAGGTTCGGGTGATGCTAAAAGGTTTGATGGCAATCTGGAAAATCATCAGCACTTTAAGTGTGTAAAGTGCAAAAGAATTGTTGATTTTTATCACAAACCATTTAACAATGTTCCTGTTCCAAAGAGTATCAGCAAAAAATTTACCGTGCTAAAGAAGGCAATGTATTTCGAGGGCATTTGTGATTTATGCGGGGAAAAATAATCTTATTACGGAAAGGAGCTTATAAATGAGTCTGAAGGGTACGCAGACTGAAAAGAATTTGTTGACCGCCTTTGCAGGTGAATCTCAGGCGAGAAATCGTTATACTTATTTTGCCAGCCAGGCTCGAAAAGAAGGCTACGAGCAGATTGCAGTAATCTTTGAAGAAACCGCCAACCAGGAAAAAGAGCACGCCAAACGGGAGTTTAAGTTTCTTGAGGACGGTGAATTGGAAATTGCCGCAGCATTTCCCGCTGGTGTGATTGGTAATACGCTTGAGAATTTGAAAGCAGCAGCGGCAGGCGAACATTACGAGAATACCGAGATGTATCCGAACTTTGCCGAGATCGCGGACAAAGAAGGATTTGCAGAAATTGCTACGGTTTTTAGAAAGATAGCTGTTGCTGAAAAACGACATGAGCAAAGGTATCGTGCCTTTGCGAAGAATATAACCGATGGGCTGGTGTTCAAACGCAAAAAAAAGGTTCGATGGGTCTGCAGAAATTGCGGTTATGTACACGAAGGGCTTGAAGCGCCGAAGGTTTGCCCAGCTTGCGCTCATCCGCAGAGTCACTTTGAGATTGAGGCAGTAAATTATTAAAGGCGATTTTAAGGCAAGGAAGATATTATGGAAAAACAAAAACGAACTGTGACAATGAAAGGTAAGTCCTTAACTTTGTTAGGCGAGGAAATAAAGACAGATAGACCAGCACCGGATTGCGAAGTGATCGCCAATGATATGTCGAAAGTTTTGCTGTCGTCATTTGCCGTCAAGGTGCGCATTATCTGCTCGGTGCCGTCACTTGATACGTCTGTATGTGATAAAGAAACCCGCAGGTTTAACCAGGAGGCAGAGCTTCTCGGTGACAGTGTAGTGGTGCTTACTATCAGCATGGATTTACCTTTCGCGCAGAAAAGATGGTGCGGTGCCGCAGGAGTTAAAAACGTGCAGACCCTTTCGGATTACCGCGATGCCTCGTTCGGCAAAGCATACGGCGTTTTGATAAAAGAGCTACGTCTGCTTGCGCGAGCAGTATTTGTCGTTGACAAAAAAGGCGTTGTCAGGTACGTGCAAGTCGTGGAAGAGACGTCAAATGAGCCGGACTACGACGCTGCGCTGGATACTGTCAGGAAATTGTTGTAAGGAAGGTATTTTTGGAGGTTTTTGCAATGAGGCAGATCAAATCTAATATCTATGCTGTTGGTGCAATTGACTGGGACAGGCGGCTATTTGATGAGCTGATTCCGCTGCCGGATGGAACAAGCTACAACGCATATCTTATAAAAGGTAGCGAAAAAACCGCATTGATTGACGCTGTTGATCCGACGAAAACGGAAGTGTTGATTGGTAATCTCATTTCGCTCGGTGTTGACAGGATAGATTATATCGTCTCACACCACGCGGAACAGGACCACTCAGGAGCACTGCCGGATATTCTGACACTATATCCAATGGCTAAGGTTGTGGCAAATCCTAAGTGCAAGGCGATGCTGATTGATCTGCTTTGTATTAATGAGGATAGATTCATCACAGTGGAGGACGGCCAGAGGCTTTCTTTAGGTGATAAGACGCTACAGTTTGTTTATCTTCCCTGGGTACACTGGCCGGAGACATTCGGCACGTATTTACAGGAAGACAAAATTCTTTTCCCATGCGATTTCTTCGGCTCACATCTTGCGACAAGTAGTCTTTTCGTTGATGACCAGCCGCGAGTTTATGAGGCGGCGAAAAGATACTACGCTGAGATAATGATGCCTTTCAGAACGGCGATACAGAAAAATCTCGAAAAGATAGAGGATTTGCAGATCGAATTTATAGCACCCAGCCACGGTCCTGTTTATGATAGGCCACAGTTTATTGTCGATGCTTACAAGGACTGGGTCAGTGACAAAGTCACGAACGAAGTTGTGCTGGCGTATGTCTCTATGCACGACAGCACCAGAAAAATGGTAGAGCACTTTGTCGATGCCCTGATCGAGAGAGATATTACTGTCATGCAATTTAATCTTATAGTTACGGATATCGGCGAGCTGGCGATGGCGCTCGTGGATGCAGCGACGCTCGTATTAGGCTCGCCAACGGTGCTGACAGGTGCGCACCCGAAGGCTGCGTATGCAGCGATTCTTGCAAATGCGTTACGGCCCAAGACGAAATTCGCCTCTATCATCGGCTCGTATGGCTGGGGCGGCAAAATGGTTGAGCAAATATCATCTCTAATACCGAACTTAAAAGTCGAGCTTCTTGAGCCGGTGGTAGCAAAGGGTTATCCAAGGGACAACGATTTTGCCGCTTTGGATAAACTCGCTGATACTATTTTGGCCAAGCACCGTGACCTCAACATTATCAAATAACCGAAGAGGGACCCCGCTTTGCGGGAACTCAAAAGAAACGGCGGAATTGTAAAAGGAGACCATTATGGCTAAGAAATTGGAAATCTATAAGTGCTCGATTTGTGGCAATATTGTAGAGGTCCTCCACGGCGGAGCCGGTCAGCTGGTTTGCTGCGGCCAGCCAATGGAGAATCTACTTGCCAAGACGGCTGATCAAGGCAAAGAAAAACATGTGCCTGTTATTGAAAAACTTGATAATAGCATTAAGGTTAAGGTCGGCAGTATCCCTCATCCGATGGAAGAAAAGCACTTCATCGAATGGGTAGAGCTTATCGCCGATGGCAAAACATATAAGCAGTTTCTTAATCCCGGCGAAAAACCTGAAGCAGTGTTCAAAATAGAAGCGAAGAAAATAACCGCACGGGAGTACTGCAACGTTCACGGACTATGGCAGGCAAAATAACTATCAGAATACAGAATACAGACTTCTAAAGGAGCCTAACAATGGGTGTCACTTTAAATGCAGATGAAATCTTCGAGATAGCTGAACAAATCGAAAGAAACGGAGCCAAGTTTTACCGTGCCGCAGCAAAGAAGTTCTCGGTAATTCGTCAGGTACTACTCGACCTTGCAGCTCAGGAAGATGAGCATCTGAAGATTTTTCAAGATATGCGAGCTCAACTTACAGGTAAACAGCAGCAGCCGGATGTGTTTGACCCTGACGGCCAGGCGCAGATGTACCTTCGAGCAATGGCTGATGGGCATATTTTCGACATCAAAGCCGACCCTGCTAAAAGACTGGCGTGCCAGGGGACAGCCGAAAATATCTTAAAAATGGCTCTGGGCATCGAGAGAGACTCTATCGCTTACTATGTCGGTTTGAAAGAGTATGTCCCGGTCAAAGCCGGCAGAGACAAAGTCGAGGATATTATCAAAGAAGAAATGAGGCATATTGCCGTCTTGAACGAGAAGCTGGCATTGGTTAAATAGTCACCAATTACAAATTGCTAATCACCATGTTTAGTTCAGTTGAAAGAAGAAGCCAGAGTTATGAAGAAATATAAATGTCTTATGTGTGGATATATTTATGACCCGGCTGTGGGTGACCCGGATAATGGCGTGGAAGCCGGCACCGCTTTTGAAGATTTGCCCGATGATTGGGTCTGCCCGGAATGTGGAGCTGACAAAGATCAGTTTGAGCCACTTGAAGACTGAACTCTGCCAACAAAAAGGAATGGTCGATATGCAGGAAATTCAGCCATCCGTAACTTCGCAGGATATCGCCTGTGTGGAAGTAGCGGCTCCGCCAAGCGCTATGGTGGTCTTTGGAGCATCCGGTGATTTAGTGCGCAGAAAACTGCTTGCGAGCATATTTCAGATTTTCACACAGGATTTGCTTGACGAAAGATTTTATCTATTAGGCTGTGGCCGTAAAAAACTCTCCGATGAAAATTTCCGTGAAGTTGCACAGCAGGCCATTCGGGAAAATACTCGCTGGGGCGAAGCCCAGCGCAGCCCAGTCAGCCATGTATCAGCGAAAGATTTGAACGCCTTTACAGGAAAGCTGTACTACATCGACGGTGATTACGGTGACGCTGCCTTTTACAAGCGCATCAAAGCCAGATTGGCTGAATTAGACAAAAAGCACAAAGTACAGGACAATCTGCTTTTTTATTTAGCGGTTCCTCCATTTTTGTATCCCACGATAGTGGAGCATCTCAGCTCATCTGGATTGGCCTGCCCGCAAAAGCCTGGCACAAAAAAGCAAACCCGGCTAATTGTTGAAAAGCCCTTCGGAAGAGACTTAAAAAGCGCTGCCAAATTAAATGATAGTATCAGCCATTGTTTTAATGAATCGCAAATATATCGCATCGACCATTACTTAGGCAAAGAGACAGTCCAAAATATCTTGATGTTTCGGTTCGCCAACTCTATTTTTGAGCCCGTTTGGAATCGCAATTATATCGACCATGTTCAGATTACGATAGCTGAGACGCTCGGCGTTGAGCACCGTGCAAGCTACTATGATAAGACAGGTGCACTTCGGGATATATTTCAAAATCATATGCTTGCGATGCTTGCATTAGTAGCGATGGAGCCGCCGGCGTCTTTTGAAGCGGACCACATTCGGGATGAAAAAGTTAAGCTTTTGCGTTCGATTCGTTCGTTCAAACCAAGTGACATAAATAATGTTTTTGTGCGTGGTCAATATGGTCCCGGCTCAATAAATGGCCAAAAAGTGATTGGCTATCGAACTGAACCTGGCGTAGACCCTAAGTCCAGGACCGAAACGTTCGTCGCGGCAAAGTTTTTTATAGATAATTGGCGATGGAAGGACGTCCCGTTCTATCTGCGAACCGGCAAAAGACTTGCTATGAAGGATACGGAAATTGCTATCATCTTCAAAAAAGTGCCGCACTCTATGTTTGCCCTTGCTGGCCTCGATGAGATGCCGCCCAATGTTCTGGTGTTACAGATACAGCCGGAGGAAGGGATTTCCTTAAGCTTCCAGGCCAAACGGCCCGGCTCGAAAATCTGCATGAGCACGTTGACTATGAATTTTCATTACAAAAGCGTTTTCTTGGTGGATATGCCGGAAGCGTATCAGAGGCTGCTTTTGGACTGTATGGCTGGTGACCAAACGCTTTTTGATAGATACGATGGCGTAGAAATTGCATGGAAATTATTAACGCCGTTGCTCCAGTCCTGGGAAAAAGAAGATCCAATGCCTTACACATATTCTGCAGGCTGCGAGAGCTTTGCCGAGGCTGATAGGCTCATCGAATCCGATGGCCGAAAGTGGCGAAAACTCGCTCAACTGTGAATCACTCGTCCCTCGTCTTTCGTCCTTCGTCCCTCGCATACTGTTTGAATAGCCCGTTTATGTCTGCCGCTTTAGCGTCTCCGCTGTGCGTGACTACACGATAGCGCAAAGTTAGTGTCTCGCCTTTGGCCAGTTTCAAAGGCTGGTCGTCCTTGAGCCAGTTCATTGGTGTAGGCGAGAAGAAGCCGTAATCGCGAGTAAACCACTTGCACGGGAACCAGCGATTGTCCGGATGCTGCAGAATAGCAATACCTTCGGTGATACCGCTGCGCGTCCCGCTGTAATCGCACCATGGCGAGGCTATACCGAACGTCTCTTTCTCGCCGCTTTTACCTTCGGCGTTCACCAGAGTGCCGCCTTTACTTGCGCTCAGCTCGGGCACGACACGGGCGGAAAATAGCGAATGGTTGGTCTTCTGGATGATAATGTCTGTAAGCGGCTGTAAGCTAATTTCGAAATCGATGAATCGAAGGCTTTCGCTCGGTGCAGTGATGACGATGCGGCGCAGGTCGAGGATAATCGGATCCTTTCCAGCCTGTTGCCAGAAGCATTTATCAATGAAGACGACGCGGGAACCTTCTGCCTCTATTATCTTTGGGCCTTGCGATATAATCTGGCCGAGTTTGTTTTCTTCTTGCCAGTAGTTGCCGCCGTTGACACGGTCGCAGCCAAAGAACAGCGAATGATGATGCGGGTACGGCTGCGATGTTTCGGTCGTGACGGACTTGCCCGACTCTGGCCCATTTACCGGCCAAAAATACGGATACTTCTGCGATGGTCCAAACTTATAACACATGAACAGTAGCCCACCGATGGTAACTACAACCTTATCTTTTTCGAGTTTTGCCGTTACCTGCTGTGGCTCTGCTTTAATAGAGCCACTCAACTCAAGTGATGATGTGATATTGCAGCCGGAAAACAATAGACAAATAACAGCAATTCTCATGCGATAATTCATAAATAATAAATAGTAAATCACAGGTGCCATGGGCTGCGCATTGGTCTGGAGAGCATCCGATTTGCAAGTTCATTATCTATGAAACGTTCTTTTTGTGGATCCCATTTTAGCTTTTGGCCCAGCCGCATAGCGATGTCACCCAGCAGACACAAGGTGCAGGAGCGGTGGCCGACCTCGACGGGAGCCACGGTTGGAGAACGCGATTTTATGCACTCAAGAAAATTAGCTTTGTGGTTATTGCTCTGGTATAGATGTATTTCGTTGGGACCAATAGTAGAGCTTAGCAATGCCTTCGGCTGTGCGTCGAGGCGTCCTCGGTCGACATATACCCAGCCTTCTGTTGCCTCGAAAAAGACTCCTGGTTTGTTCTTTTGGTTGTCTGCACAAATGAGCTTGACTCCGCCTGCGTAGGTGTACTCTATTTGGAACGCTCCGTGCACGTCCCAAAGTCCATCTTTTGGGTATTCTGCCTGGCCGACAATCTCGACAGGGCCGGTAAATTCAGTGCCCATAGCCCACTGTGCGATGTCAAGATGGTGACTGCCCCAGCCGGTAATCATCCCTGCACCATAATCTTGGATTCGCAGCCAGCCCGGTCTATCGTAGCTGTTTTGAGGATGAACGCGCTTCTCGGTGTACTTGGCCCAGGGCGCGGGGCCCAGCCACATGTTGTAGTCCAGGTTCTCGGGGATTGGCATGGTCGGCTCTGGCCCCGTGCCAGGGTCTGTCGGCAGACCTACCAATACCTTCTGCAGCTTGCCAACTCGGCCGTTGCGAACCAGTTCACACGCGAACCGGAAATTGGTTTCGGAACGCTGCTGGCTTCCAACCTGGAAAATGCGTCCATAGCGCTGAACAGTGTCACTTAGCACTCGTCCCTCTTCAATAGTCAGGGTCAATGGCTTTTGCAGAAAGATATCCTTGCCGGCTCTGGCAGCGGCAATCGCTGGCAGCGCATGCCAATGGTCGGGCGTGGCTATCAGTACCGCGTCGATATCTTCTCGCGCGACAAGTTCTCTGAAATCTTTATAGCCTGCACAACCTTTGAAAGTTCCACTATTGCTTTGCCTGCTGTAATGTGTTTCTACCAGATGTTGGGCATGTTTGATTCTTTTAGAATCGACATCGCATACGGCAACTACCTGGGCTTGCTTAAATCCCAGCACCTCCTTCATATCAGCCAATCCCATGCGTCCGACGCCGATACAGCCCACCACGATACGTTCGCTCGGAGCATTAGCACCGAAGGCAGAGGCTGGAATAATAGCTGGAGTGCTAAAAACCACGCTTGCTGTGACTACAGAGCTTTTTAGAAATTCCCGTCGATTTAAAGCTTTTTTCTTGTTGGTTCCTACGTTTTCTAACATTCCTATCTGCCTTTCTCAATACCACAGCCAAGATTTTAGTCTCTGGGAACAGTATCATAATGATACCACACACAATCAGCTTTCGCAACGCGAATTTCTTTTGCGTCAGGGCAGTAGGTTGCGTGTCATATTTGTAAGTGGAAAAAAGCCTTCCGCGAGATACCTGGACCTTACCGACCTCGAAAACCTCCCATAAATTAAAGCCGGTAGGGTGTGATGAAATCGCACCGACCCAGCTTTTAAGCAAAGTTAATTTGACAAATGCGCGGGAAAAAGATATTATTTGAACTAAAATTACGGCGAGCAGATAGAGATGAAGATTCGCGAGGTTATCAAGTTGATAGAAGTCGACGGCTGGTATTTGGTTACCACAAAAGGCAGTCATCGACAGTATAAGCATACAGCGAAGCGAGGTCGCGTTACGATTGCTGGTCATCCAAACGATGATTTAGCGCCGGGTACCTTAAACAGCATTTTCAAGCAGGCTAAATTGCAAAAGCCAAAGAAAGGTAAATGAATATGCATCGGTTTTTAATTATTATCGAAAAAGCAAACGGCAACTATTCGGCTTATTCGCCGGATTTGCCTGGTTGTGTAGCTACAGGTAAAACCCGAGAGCAGGTCTCGCGAAATATGTACCAGGCTATAGAAATGCACGTTCGTGGCTTGCTCGAAGACAAATTGCCCATACCCAGGTCTCGTTCTTTCGCTGAATATATCGCCGTTCCATCATAACTTGATAGTGTATGATGATCTACTCTGCGGAGTTGACTCCCGGCCTTCGCATCTGCTTCAGTGGAGTAGGGCACTACGCAGAGTAGCATACGAAATGACCTCAATAAAATGGAGAAATAAGTAAGGTGTCCCTATGTTTTTCCTATGTTTTCTATGTTTTCAAATATACCTGTTCACCTATTTATAATTTATGAACTTGTCAAATGTGTCCTCGATTAGCCTTGTGAGTTCTATCACAAGTTCTTTAGCATCGATAATGACTCTTCTTCAGGATTGGTTAAATTGACTATCTATTATCTTATCCGCAAGTTCAAAATCTTTACTCCTAAGGGCTTGATGAAAACGTTTTTCACGTTCTAAGCATGCCTTTAGTTTAATTACACACTTTTCCATGTCTTCATCTGTCTTATCCGGGTTACGCAATGTAGCCAATGCCTCCTCGTAAGACTGCCTGAAGCATCTAACAAACACAATCTTCTTGTGATCTACTCCATGTGCAATCGCGTTTTTTTCTACAGTGACCCAAAAATCTGCGTGTTCTCGACAAAACTTTATGTGCTTTTGCCAAAACCAGTTTGTCATAGCTCTCTTAAGTATATCTTTTAACATCTTAACATCCTCACTTCCTGCAAATGACAGAAGCCGAAGCCGTTCCCGAAATTATTGCCCTTCGCCTGCTTCAAGCATATTCTGTAATCCACGTAAAAGCAAAGGGTACTTGCGTTGCAATCCTTCTGCAAGATATGCGAGCTGCTCCTCGCTCAAGTCCGAGAATCGTTCCATCCACTTCTGCTTGATCTTCATTAACTGGATACGTTTGTAGCCATCGGTGAGACCTCCTACAAACAATGAAATGCCTCCGACAACGATTGCAGAAAGCCAATGACCTGTAAAAGCTTCGTATCCAGCCCACCCCACTCCTCCTGTTTTGGCAGCAAGCTTTCCTTTTTCCAACTTTATGCCAAGACCCACAAGGTAGTCAATGTCTTTCTTAAGCTCAGCACCCACAAAGTCTATGAAGTGATCCTCTACAGAGTTTTTTGGAAGGTGGTCTTGCTGTCTATAAAGGGCATTTGAGTTGCCTCTCCGAACAATTGTAATCGACCTTAAAAACTTTGTAACAGCATCCATTATCACGCAAAAATGTAAGCCTGCTTTAATAGTTAGCTCGGGGTCTGTCGTTCTACCTTCATTAAGTTTACTGAAAGTTGCTCCGATTAGAAAAACAGAGTATTCCATTGTAGTCATGCCCATGGCTTTTGCCTCTTTATTGTTAATATGATGATAAGCAATGGTATAAATTGCTAATCTTTCATTCAATGCGTTAGAAAATTTATCAGCTAAGTCATAACCTAATCCTCCCATGATATAATAGCGGCTGACATCAAGAATTTTATCCCGATCGGGATTGTACTGTCCCAGAACAGAAGTTGTACCATAATCGACGGCGAAACAAGACAGAAAAATCGCTTCTAAGATAAAGGTATCTCTGTCAATAAATAACGAAGTTTCTATTTCTCTGTGTAACGGCTTTAATCCGAATGGTTTAGGAATATCTTCATCGGCCTGTTCTGCAATACAAACCAAAGCGAGCAAATATGCTATATCCTCGATTGATATTGTCTTTTCGTATGACATTTTCCAATTAACTCTTTAACTTAACTGCAAAGGATTAACCTCAGATCATGTCCAAACTATGATTTCTTTCATTATACAGGTTTTCTTTTTAAAAATAAAGAACATGTATGCGCATTATTGCCTTTTTTGCCTAAATTGCGTATAATAATATAAAAATTAAATGTGTCCGGAAATCGTGTTGTATATTATTATTTTGATTGGCTAAATAAGAGCAATTAACATGAATAATGGACATAAAATACCTGTAATATGTCTCGACCCGTCCTCCATGGCGGCCTTCAAATTATTTAATCCAAATGACTGGTCAGGAGAAAGTAAGGCGATCATTCAATCCTGCTCTACCGAGTTATCAGTTCTTCATTTTGAATGTAACAACATCGAAAAATTGTGTATTAATCCATACCAACAGTGTTTATCTCACTTCGAAAGTCTTAAACAAAGTTGGAAAAAACCAAAAGATACCCTACATAAAACTGTTTGTTATGCTCAAATTCCAGAAATACATGTATTTATAAAAGCCTTTTTCTCAAGCTTGAAAGGTTTACTTGACCTTATTGTACAACTATTGCACTCTGAAAAAATTGTTAATGCTAAATTGGATGGATTCCATAGAAAAAAGGATGTTTACGGAGGTTCAGTAATAAATGCTCTTTCTCACAATGCATCATCTGGCAAGAAGCAGGTCGCTCAAAAGGTTATCAAATTGATTGAGACACATAAAGATAATTGGATAAATGATGTTATCCGTTCAAGAGATTTGCTTGTTCACCCAACTAAGGGTATCCATCAGCTTATGTTCGAAATGATATTAGAAATCCACGATGATTCATTAATATTAAAGAGGGTAGTTCCGCCTTCCGTTGGTAATCAATCTATTGATAATTATGTAAGAACACATATTTGTAATATTGAAGAATTCTGTAAATCCTTTATTTTAAATCTGGTGACACCATAACAATTTCTTTTTACCGGCGGGTAAATGATAGGAATAAACGTAACCAAAGCGTCAATGTTTAAACAACTCACAAAATGACAATAGTCACGTACGTAAAGCGCGTACGCGCTTTACGTATATAGTGTTTCCAAAACAAAAAATAGAGTAGCTCAAGCATCCTTGCTTGAGATTATATTTTTCACAATCTGGAATCTTATACTACGTTGTTTGTGATTTTAATTTCACAAGCTGGAAGCTTGTGCTACTCTATTCCCAAAATTTTACTTTACGTTTAACAAATATTATTGTATAATATATATTTAACAATTTAATAGTGAATATAGTGACATTGGATGCTGGATACTGGAGATAAAATAGGGAAACCAGGCAATCAGGATAAGGGGGGAATCAAAAGACAGATGACTGATAACAGAAAACAGACGACAGAAAGCAGAAGACAGATGACAGATGGCAGAAAACAGCAAAATCATGGCAAAAACTACACATAACTTTTTCTACAATGGTAGAGAATCCTCTACAAATCGGACTATTTTTTTGCAAAACAAAGCCAATTTACAAAGAGCGCAAATGAGCATAAGTCTCTATGAACAAAAGGATTGCGAAAAAGGAACACGTGGAGCGTTCCGCAAAAACAAACCCAATCAAAGCCAATCAGGAAGACTTTTCTTTCACTTACAATTACGAGACGTACTCTTGTGTCTGGGTTGCATTTGATGTATTCTTATATAACCGTAGGTTAAGAGAAAATAAAGTTATTTTGAGCAAGGAGATACGCGGATGAGAACAAAAAAACAAACCAGAAGAGAGTTTCTGTGGACGTCAAGTACGGCAGCAGCAGTTTCGTTGGCGGGTGTAAAAACCAGTTTC
>Ga0315312_1001803_pt1 | contig 15835 bp, 15 predicted proteins | sample TDP7_MG_FD_203629 | JGI IMG/M metagenome (GOLD analysis project Ga0315312, IMG submission 203629) | Freshwater sediment microbial communities from Lake Towuti, South Sulawesi, Indonesia - TDP7 | ecosystem: Environmental > Aquatic > Freshwater > Lake > Sediment | place: Indonesia: South Sulawesi... | reverse complement strand
TTGCCAAAAAGGGCGACGTGTGGGCCGCTGCGTCGCAAGATTATGACTCGCTGCTTTTTGGGGCTCCACATCTTGTAAGAAACCTCGCCATAAGCGGCCGAAGGAAACTTCCGAGAAGGGAGGCATATGTCGAGGTTGAGCCGGAGATTGTCGAGCTCTCACGAGTTCTATCGGAACTCGGTATTGGTAGGGAGCAACTCATAGACCTTGGCATATTGGTGGGCACAGATTACAACCCAGATGGGGTTAGAGGTGTAGGGCCCAAGACCGCGCTCAAGATGCTCAAAGAGCACGGAAGCATCGACAAGATTCTTCCAACTCTTCAGACGGAGTTTCCTGAAGACCCTCTCAAGATACGAAGAATATTCCTTAATCCTGAAGTGACCGACAGCTATTCGATCCAATGGAGAGAGCCTAAGACTGAGGAGGTTGTCCAGTTCCTCTACAGAGAAAGAGACTTCTCTGAGGAGAGAGTGCGAAACGCTGTGGAGAGGATGATATCGGGGCTAAAGGAACGAGAGACGAAGAGAACCCTGAATTCCTTTCTTCACTAGCCTTTCCAACCGCTCTTTCCTCTCATAGGAACGAAGGCTACTCCACCTAGACTCTCCTCTTCTGTGCTACCATTCTTAGACCGTTTCACTCGAATGAGTTCTTGGTATAGATGCGGTCCTCCGACGGGTATGAGCAGGACGCCTTCGGGAGAGAGTTGATCGATCATTGGCTTCGGTATGTCTGGAGCAGCGCTAGTGACAATTACTACGTCGTATGGTGCATGCTCAGGAAGCCCTTCAGATGCGTCGCCATGGATCATGGTCACCCTGTTACCATAGCCGGTTCGTTCAATGTTCTGCTTTGCAAGCTCTGCTAGTTCCTTCACAAGTTCAACAGACCAAACATGCCCCCACCTATCGCGCGACATATCACTAGGAGCCACGATCTCCGCGTAGACGCAGCTCATGTAGCCGCATCCTCCTCCAACCTCCAGAATCTTCTGCCCCAGCTCCATACCGCTATACTCGCAGAACATCGCAGTCATGTGAATGGCACTTGTGGTCTGACCGCATCCTATCGGTATCGGCGTATCGACGTAGGCGTACTTCTTGACTTCTGAAGGAAGGAACTCCTCCCTAGGAACTGTTAGAAGGGCACGTGCGACCGACTTGCTCTTGACAATCCCCTCAGATTGTAGCATTACAACGGCTCTCTCACGTTCCTCGTTTACCGTCGACAAAGATGTCCCTACTCTGGAGGATCGCTGTGGGATAGTCATAGGAGACCCTTAAGCGTTTCAAATGAAATATCGTTCTGTACGGCGATGGCTCATGACCCGGGTCTCTGAGGAGTTTGAGGCGCATGGCCACTCCATGATGAAGGCGACTCATACAGCAACATTTGAGATAACAAAGGAGAGACATCTCACGGCTCGGGGGGACTGTATAGTGGCGGTAGGCTCATCGAAAGGAGCCGTCGACCTTTCCAGAGACTTTAGAAGAATCGCCCAGAATGATCTGGCAAAGATCACGGTCATACTATCTGCGAAAGGTATAGAACAACGAGCCCGCGGCAGAGGCGACCACAGGTTACGACTTGACCATCCCACTGACCTAGTTGCTCGAAAGAGCACATACGTCTGCGGAAGAACATTGATGGTTTCATCAGATATCGCTGCTTGCGACATCTCTCGGAGATTTGTTCATCTCATCAGAGATTCGAAATGCAGGATAGCTGTGCAGTTGATAGCAGAGATCTAGTGCTCAGTAGGAAAGCCCGCCGGGACTATCCAAGACCCTACACGGCTCGAGAAAGGGCAATGAAGGCCGTGTGACCGAACTTTTGTGACATGAGCCCTAGTCTTCTTTGCTGGATTAACAAGAGATCCTACCTCACGAGAACATCAAGGGCACGGAGCCACTCATGCGGTGCAGTCGCTTTGACCGTTCTTGAATAGAGCATCTTGTCAAGTCTCCTATTTGCCTTCAAGAGCATTTCAGAAAGCATCTCTTTGGTCCTGTCAACGGGATCTGGATCTTTGCAGAATGTATAGTAATGAATGACTCCGCCTGTTGGCTTGATGGCTAGGCATGCAGCATCCACATACTCAGCTGCTCGGGTGGGAAGGTTCATGATGACCCGGTCGCATTTTCTAGCCAAATGCTCTTCGATTACTGTCCGTGCGTCTCCCTTGATCGCTATAACCTTATCGTCAACATGGTTGAGCAGTATGTTTTCTTGAAGATACTTGACTGCGTCATCACTCATGTCGATGGCATAGACGCGGATCTGTCTTCTTCCTTTAGCTATGTGAATCGCAAAAGGGCCCACCCCTGTGAACATGTCAACTACTGTCTCGTTCTCTCTAGCCTGTTTGGCAACTCTTTCATGTTCAAAGGAAAGTCTCGGGCTGAAATAGACCTTCGTCACATCGACGCGGAACAGGCACCCGTATTCTACATGAGTTGTCTCAGTATTGTCAGAGCCGGCGATGACACGAAAGTGTCTCACGCGTTTCTCAGTCGATATTGGGCCAGCCTTAGCCAACACCGTGCGAAGATTCCTGTTGGTTTCCAGAATCGCCTTGCCGACTAGCGCTTCATGCTTGCGCAGTTCTTCTGGCAACTCAACGATCGCAATCTCTCCTATAATGTCAACCGATCTGGGCAGACTCGCCAATTGATGGGGAGCCAGTTGATCCTTCAAGGCTTCAATGATCGTTCGAGGTTCATGAAGCACTCTGCTCAGAGTACGTGTGCCAATTCGGAGATCGCCGAACTTGGTTTCCAGCGCGGCGCGCTCCGGTTCGGAGGGAGATCTATTCAGAGCAATAAGTAGCTGATCGCCATCATGGCCGATTCCAAAGCCAGTGTCCAACAGTTGAAGTTCTCTGAGTAGCCTGAGCGCCGATTCTCCGTGCCTCTTGTCCAAGCGCAAGCAGAGCGCCTCAGCCACGGCGACCTCTCTCACGTCTCCACACCGACTCGCTAAACATCAGTTTCAGCGATCAACTATGTCAAGTAATCTCAGTCAAAGATAAGAGAGACTTCCCTCTATTTCTGGCCATGACAGGCAAGAGGGTTGTCGTCATTCTCGGATCGGAACATGATTATGCCTTTGCCTCTCCGATCAAATCATTCCTCGATAAGTTCGGCGTAAGTTGCGATATCAGAGTTGCCTCAGCCCACAAAGATTCAGAGAGACTCCTCAGGATGATCGAGGACTATGAGAAGCTCGACGATACGATCGTGTACATAACGGTTGCAGGTCTGTCAAACGCCCTATCAGGATTAGTGGACTTCAAGACTAGGCATCCCGTCATTGCTTGCCCACCACAATCAGAAGACCTTTGGCGGATCGACATATTCTCGTCACTCAGAATGCCCAAAGGAGTTGCACCCCTTGTGATATGTGATCCAGAGAACGCAGTCCTTGCCGCAGCAAAGATTCTCGGAGAATCTGACGCAAGATTAGCGAGTCGAGTTAAAAAGTACCAGATGGAGATGCGGTTGAAGAACGAGAAGGCTGACCTGAAGGTCAGAAATGTTCAGAGCGAGTGAGTCTTGAGTCGGTCACTTGAGCTCTTTCGGAAAGGCAAGGTTCGAGATGTCTATGACTTGGGCGAAGAGCTGCTGATCGTTGCATCTGACAGAGTCAGCGCATATGATGTTGTTCTTCCGGACGTGATTCCAAGTAAAGGGGATGCTCTCACCGGACTATGTGAGTTCTGGTTCGCTAGGACCAAGGACATCATACCAAACCACTTTCTCCGTCGTGTTGACAGTCGCTCGATGAGAGTCGCGAAGGCTGAGCGAGTGGACATGGAATGGGTTGTCAGAAGCCACATCTATGGTTCAATGTGGCGGGCGTACACAAAGGGCGAGAGGAGTTTCGGAGGTATCTTGCTACCAGATGGGCTGAGAATGGCAGAGGAACTACCTGAGGTCGTTCTGACTCCTACAACAAAATCAGAGATAGGTCATGATGTTGATATAACCAGAAATGAGGCGATAGATCAAGGGCTGCTCACTGACGACGAATGGCGTACCCTCAAGGAAACATCCTTCAAGCTCTACGAATTCTACTTTGACGAAGCCAAGAAAAGAGGAATAACGGTGCCGGATTTCAAGGTTGAATATGGGAGACATCGTGGCCTTCTCATACAGATCGACGAACCGCCAACCCACGACTCAGCTCGTCTGTGGAGTTCCAAGCACTTCGAAGTAGGAGAACAACAGGAGGCACATGCTCTGGATAAGGAGTTCTTGCGGGTCTTTCTTAGAGAGTATTACGGATTTACTGGAGAAGGGACTTCGCCTAGGCTGCCAAAGCTGGTGATAGATGAAGTCTCAAAAAGATGTATTGGAGCCTACGAAGTATTAAGTGGAAATAGGCAAATAGAAGATCTGCACTTGAAGAGTCTGAATCAAGTTCTCAAAGAGTTAGGGGGTGAAGCGAGATCCCAGAAGACTTGATTTCGAGATTCAGCGTATGCTCCCCGACAGACAGCAGATATCTTGTGAAAGAGCTGAATCGTTATCTTTCCGCTGAAGCCTTCGTAAGATACAAAGCGATGGTTGAAAAGGCTCTCGTTGAGACCTGGGCAAAGCGAGGCATCTGTCCGAAAGATGTTGCCAGAGAGATTGCTGCAGCCGCGGACTCTGTCACTGCCCAAGAAGTTGCGGAAGAAGAAAGACGAGTGATACATGACATACGTGCACTTGTCAACGTGATAAGGAGCAAAGTCAGTGACCAAGCAAAGCCGTATGTGCATCTAACCGCAACATCTTACGACATTGTCGACACAGCCAATATGCTGAGGTACAAACAGGCTGTCGAGTCAGTCATAATCCCAGACATGGTCAAGCTTGAGAGGATTTGGATTGAACTGGCTAGAAGAGAGAGGGATACTGTTCAGATCGGTCGGACTCATGGCTTGTTTGCTGAACCGATGACTTTCGGCTTTGCCTTGGCTCAATACGTGAATCGTTGGGGAAACAGAATCTTAGGGTTGAAAGAGTCCTCGCAGAGTTTGGTTGGAAAGTTCTCTGGTGCGGTGGGGGCGTACAACGCCTCTTCGCTTTTCATTAAAGACCCCGAGGAGTTTGAGAGAGAAGTCTTATCATCACTAGGGTTGAGGCCGGCTATTGTTTCTACTCAGATAGTTCCTCCGGAGCCGACTACGGACTTGATCCACAGTGTCGTATCGGCATGGGGGGTCTTGGCTAACTTCTCTAGGGATATGAGACACCTGCAGAGGTCAGAGATAGGAGAGGTTGGCGAAGCTTTCGAAGAGGAACGAGTTGGCTCCTCTACGATGCCTCATAAGAGGAACCCGGAGAGCTTCGAGAATATCGAGAGTCTCTGGAAGGAGTTTGTTCCTAGAATGACCACGAAGTATCTCGACCAAGTTTCGGAGCATCAGAGAGATCTCACGAATTCGGCCTCTCAAAGGTACGACCCAGAATTTCTCATGGCGTTCGACTTCTGCGTTAGGAGGCTCTGTAAAGTCTGCCAGAAGCTTGTTGTTGACAAGACGAATATGGCAAAGAACTTGGATCTTGCTCTTCCTTCGATCGGTGCCGAGCCGCTCTACGTTCTTCTCGCTTCGGCTGGACATCCGGATGCTCATGAGTGTGTCAGAAGATTGAGCCTTGAGTCATCTCGCGTGGGAAGATCGCTAGTTAATCTGGCCCTGTCTGATCAATCTCTTCAGCCGTACCTCAAAAAGCTCACATCAAAGCAGTTGGAGCTAATTCGTGACCCATCGAAATACCTGGGCATAGCCTCATCCAAGGTTGACGAGGTTCTCGCCCATTGGGAGAAGAGATTGAAGGAAGAGGGGCTTTGGTGAGAACTGAATGATTCGGAGAGCTCTGATTAGTGTCTATGACAAGTCTGGTCTTGAGGCGTTGCTTCCCTGTCTCTCATCTCTTGGGTTTGAGATCATTGCTTCCGGTGGAACAGCCCAGAGAATAGGAGAGCTTGGATATAGCTGCGTCGAAACCTCGTTATTCACAGGCTATCCAGAGTCACCACGTGGCCTTGTCAAGACACTTCACCCGAAGATTCACGGAGGCCTTATGCTCAATCCAAATGACCCTGACGATTCGAAATACATGCATCAACAGGGAATAGTTCCCATAGATCTTCTAATCTCAAATCTCTACCCCTTCGAGAAGATTGCCGCAAAGAAGGAGGTTGCACTGCAACAAGCTGCTGAAAACATAGACATCGGAGGACAAGCACTGATAAGGGCAGCGGCAAAGGCCGCCCTCCTGACCGAAAGAGTGTCAGTTCTCACTAACCCGAGTCAGTATGAAAGCTTCATGGAAGAGATCAAGAAGAACAAAGGAGAGATCTCGAAAGATAGCAGGAGAAGACTCGCGAAGGAAGCTTTCGCTCTTACGTTCAGATATGACCTCGCCATCAAGGACTACTTGACAAGCCTCGGCGATGCTTGATGCCAGATACCAGCCGTCTCAGGAAGATGTACAGAGCCGCTGTGAAGGAGAGTTTTCCTTCAAAGATCAAGATATCGATAGGAAATGCGGAGATCTCTCTGGAAAAGGTCTACAGCCTAAGGTACGGCGACAACCCGGGCTACCCGGCAGCAATATTCGCCAAGACTCCATTGTTCAGAGAGCTGAAGACTGGAAAGCACGGGCTGAGCAAAACCAACTTTGAAGACATCTATCGAGCCCACTTGCTATTGAGGAACTTCTCTCGACCCGCATGCGCCTACATGAAGCATCTTAATCCGTCAGGAGTTGCGGTGGCTCAAGCTGACGATGTTTCATTGAGGCAGATCATAGCGGATGCAAGAGAGGCTGACAGTCAAGCAGCCTTCGGCGCAACGGTTGGCGTCAACAGCAATGTGGATAGTGAGGCTGCGAAGGAGTTGATTCGAACATACATAGAATGTGTTGCGGCATATGGCTTTGATAGCGATGCACTAACCATTCTGAATGAGAGGCTAGATCTGAGACTAGTTCAGCTGACTCCGACAGATACGGGTGAGTTCGGTCTATGCCTCTACCCGGAGGGCGTTGCAACGGTGTGGGCCCCGTATCGCAGCCGGATTAGAGACGGCTCGGATGTAACGGTCGTCACCAAGAGGCCCCCGACTGAAAGAGAGTATGATGATCTCTTTTTTTCGTGGACTGTCTGTGCACATGTGAGATCAAATGCCGTGGTTATCAGCAAAGATGGCTGTACATCCGGAATTGGCACGGGCCAACAGGACCGGGTGACAGCAGCAAAGCTGGCTGTTCAGAAGCCCATGGAAATGGGACGAAGAGAACGGCTTGTAGGTGCAGTTGCTGCGTCGGATGGCTTCATACCGTTCCGTGATACAGTTGACATACTTGCCAAGCACGGTGTCGTCGCCATTATTCAGCCCGGTGGTTCCGTGAAAGATCAAGAAGTCATCGATGCATGCGACGAGCATGGAATGGCGATGGTCTTCACGGGGGAGAGATGTTTCAGTCATTTCTAGGCGGATCAGTGATGAGCGAATCGGAATACGCAAAGGTTGGCGTCGACATACGCAAGAAAGGAATAGAGGTCTTCAAGCCAACCATTCAGGCGATGTATCCGACAGCGTTCTGCGTCGTCAAACGCGACCCTGACTTTCCAGAATACGCCTTGGTCCCGCATGCGGACAGCGCGGGCAGCAAGCCTGTTCAGAGCTATCTCAACTTTAGAGAAAGCGGAGACGTCAACTCGTTCAGGGGAATAATGCAAGATGTTGTTGCGATGAATCTTGATGACATAATATGCGTTGGAGCTAGGCCCATCAGCTTTGTGGACTATGTGGCACTTAACAAGGCTAGGGTCCCTAAGGAAGACTTGCTCAGAATCCTCAACTCCGATTTGACGAATTTGACAGATCTCCTGAAGGGCTACGGGATTTTGTTACCTTTTGATGGAGGAGAAACTGCCGATCTGCCGGATCAGCTCTCCACACTGGACGTGTCTGGATTCATGCAAGGGCGAGTTGAGTTGTCCAAAGTCGTTACGGGAGAGAGAATTCAACCCGGAAACAAGATCATTGGAGTCAGAAGTGGGGGCAGCATCCGCTACGAGAAGAAGCTCAATAGCGGGATCATGTGTAACGGAATCACTCTGGCTAGGCACTGCCTGCTAAGCGACGAGTATGAGAGGAAGTATCCCGAGATACGAACAGGGCGAACGATGGGATATTACGGGCGATTCAAGATTGAAGATCATGTGGATGGCCTTGAGATGACTATTGGTGAAGCCATAACTTCTCCCACGAGAATCTTCGCTCCGATTGTCTTCAATATCCTAAACAGATTGGAACCGTCGGTTACTGGTTTGATCCACAACACAGGAGGAGGACAAACGAAGTGCCTCCACTTGGGAAGAGGATTACGATACGTCAAACGTACTGCCTTCCAGCCTGATCCCATCTTCCTGCTGATACAGAAGGCATCCAACGAACCATGGCGAGACATGTTTCAGGATTACAACATGGGAGTTGGATTCGAGATAGTATTGGAGAAGCAGGCAGTTGACGCCGCACTCAGCATAGTTGAGGGCTTCGGAGTTGAAGCCAAAGTTGTTGGCGAGGTTGAGAAGGGGCCTGCGCGAAACGAAACGCTCATCGAAAGCGACTTTGGCAAGTTCAGGTATGGCGATCAGTAGAGCCAAGATTTCGAGGTGAACATATGCTCTATCGGGCAAGGATTGTCGTACGCCCTCGCGAAGGAGTCTCGGATCCTGAGGGAGACACGTTAAGCGGGAGACTGAAGAGGAAGGGAATTCCCGGAGTTGCCAGAGTAAGATCAGGAAGGTACTGGGAGATCTATCTTGAGGCGAACTCTAGGGAGCAAGCAGAAGCATTGGTTCGACAGATATACACTAGCCCGCCCATGATGAATCCGGTCAAGGACAACGCACAGCTCTTGGCAATTGAGGAAGTGAGATGAGTCTTCCAACGTATGTCAAGAGCACAGATGCACAGTTCGCCTTGGTCGAGATCGATCTCAAGAACTCAGACGAAACGCAACTTCTTACCATGAGCAATGAACTGGGACTGGGCCTATCTGTCAACGAGATGAAGGCACTTAAGGAATACTTTGACAAAATCGGCCGAAATCCTACCGATGTCGAAATGCAGACGTTTGGACAGACATGGTCTGAACACTGCTTCCACAAAACTTTCAAAGGAAATGCGGTTTCGTCGAACGGCCGACTTGTAGCGAAGAACCTCTTGAGAACCTACATTGCGAAGCCAGAGAAGGAGTTGAAGCTCTCTTGGTGCCTGGACACATTTCAGGATAACGCAGGGATTGTTCTGTTCGAGAGGAGGAAAGGCGTCACCTATGGCTTGGCGGCGAAGGTTGAGACACATAATCACCCATCAGCCATCGAGCCGTTCGGCGGCGCGGCCACCGGAGTTGGAGGAGTGATACGTGACCTGCTTGGAGTTTGGGCGAAGCCCATAGCATGCACCGACGTACTATGCTTTGGTCCACTAGACTTCGACTATGGCAGGCTCCCAAAGGGAGTCAATCATCCAACGTACATCTTCGATGGCGTAGTCGCTGGAATCGGAACCTATGGAAATAACATGGGCATCCCAACTGTAAATGGGGCGATCTACTTTGATGAGAGCTATGTCGGGAATGTTGTTGTCTATTGCGGCTGCATCGGGATAGTTCCGATGGGGAGGTTTGTTAGAGCTACGAAGCCCGGCGATCTACCTCTTCTAGTAGGTGGAAAGACGGGTAGGGATGGAATTCATGGTGTCACTTTTGCCTCCGCTGAACTGACAGAAAGATCTGAAGAAACTTCTCTCTCGGCAGTTCAGGTTCCCAATCCGATCGAAGAGGAGAAGCTGAAGCGCGCCATTCTAGAGGTGAGAGATCGAGAACTAGCGTCAGGGATAACTGACCTCGGCGGAGGGGGGCTGTCATGCGCCGCTGGAGAGATGGCGCACAGATCCAAATGCGGATTGCAGATAGAACTTGACAAGGTTCCACTGAAAGAGACAATCCCACCGATGGCGCCTTGGGAGATCTGGATCTCAGAGTCCCAGGAACGGATGTTGCTGTCTATTCCCCCAAAAAACCTCGTCGAAGTCCTAACAGTCTTTGAGGATGAAGAGATTGAAGCTACACCGATAGGGAAGTTCACCGATAACCGAACCGTAGTTGCATCATATCTTGGAAGAACCATATTGGAACTTGACTTGCGATTCTTGTTCTCGCCTCCAAGAACAGAGAGGATCGCAGATATGACGCCGGTCCAGGTTTCCGAGCCTTTCTTCGATCGCCCAAGCAATCTTGCAGATACTGTGCTGAAGCTTCTCTCTGCACCCGACATCGCCAGCAAAGAGTCAGTCATTCGGACGTATGATCATGAGGTTCAGGGAAACACCGTGCTGAAGCCTCTTCAAGGAGAGTTTAGTGCACCGAATGATGCCGCTGTCCTTAAGCCTCTAGTAGATTCTTGGAGAGGTGTGGTTATTTCGTGTGGAATGAACCCGAACTACGGAAAGCTGGATCCTTATTGGATGGCAGCATCTGCCATTGATGAGGCGTTAAGGAACAATGTGGCTGTAGGCGGAAGGAGGATAGCACTACTAGACAATTTCACGTGGGGAAGCCCCGAGAAGCCCGATAGGATGGGGGGGCTGGTCAGGGCGTGTCAAGCATGCTATGACTTTGGCAGAGGCTTCGGAACCCCATTCATTTCGGGAAAGGACAGTCTATACAATGAGTCACCCTTAGGTTCAGTGACGCCAACTCTTCTGATAAGTGCCGTAGGCATAGTGCCAGATGTGCGGCAAACCGTATCGTTAGAGCTGAAGCGAAGAAACAATCCCGTATACTTGGTTGGAATCACCTATCCTGAGTTGGGAGGTTCCGAGTACTTCAGGCTCAGAAGGATAGCTAAAGGATTCATTCCCAAGGTCAGGCTTCCTACTGCGAAGAAAACGATGCGAGCCATCACTCATGCCATCGATAAGGGATGCGTCAAGTCATGCCATGATCTTTCAGAGGGAGGCTTGGCGATCGCTGCGGCCGAAATGGTCCTTGGAACGGAACTGGGTCTTAACTTGGATCTCGACGCGATTACCTCTACGACGCAACTGCGGGATGATGTGATTCTCTTCTCCGAGTCGAACAGTCGTTTCCTAGTTGAAGTGGACGGAGGAAATACGAGACAGTTCGAGAAGCTAATGCGAAGCATTCCTCACACGTTGATTGGCAAGGTTCGAAATGATGGAAGGCTCATGATTCGAAAGTCCGGCAATGTTTTGGTCAGTCTGAAGAGTGAGACTCTACGAAGCGCTTGGAAGGGACCTTTTGGGGTTGCGTGAATGAGGAGGAAGAACGTCCGGATATGCATTATGCGCGTTGGCGGAACGAACTGCGATGAAGAAACTCGCAGAGCCTTTAGTGATCTTGGAGCCAAGGCCGAAATCGTTCATGTGAAGAGCATCATTGAGAGGCAGAACCTTCTAGATTATGATGGCCTCGTCTTCCCTGGTGGATTTGCGTACGGCGACTATGTGAGGGCCGGGGCCATTTGGGCAGATCTTCTGAAAGACGAGCTTGGCAACATGCTGAGGGAATTCGTTGAAACGGGTCGCCCAGTGTTGGGGATTTGCAACGGTTTTCAGGTCCTAGTCGAGACTGGGTTGCTGCCCGGTCTCGGGATTATTGACGATTCTCCTGAGATGGCTCTGGCCGGCAATGTGCCGATCGGTTACCGTTGCACATGGGTTTCGGTTGGCGACTATTTCTACCTGAAGCATGAGAACTACGGGAAGTGCATATTCACACGTGCAATCCCAAGGGGAAAACTTCTCCGTATGCCAATAGCTCACGCTGAGGGAAGAGCCCTTTTCCCGAGAGAGAAGGAAAGAGAGTACCTCAGGAAGCTCATAGATAACGACCAGATCGTCTTCCGATTCGCCAAGTCAGACGGAACTTATGCGAAAGAGGCTTTCCCCTACAATCCAAACGGATCAATGTGGGATATTGCTGGAATATGTAACAGCAGCGGAACCGTGATGGGTTTGATGCCCCATCCTGAAAGAGCGTTCTTTGGATACCAGCTCCCCGATTGGACACGACACCCAAGACTTCCAAGCTATGGAGATGGCAGGTTGGTTCTTGAATCGATGATCAGCTACATTGCGAAGTGATTTGGCAGAGTGTCATGCATCGTTGGGTGTTCTGCCTGTTTCCTTCGTTTATGATAATCTGGGGTTTCTTTCCGTCGGCCCGTTTCGATCAAAGCAATGTAGCTCAGTATGGATTGAGAAGGTACTTCTCAAGTCCTCTTGTGGTTAGGATGGTGTTCCATAGGAGCCTTCCTCTAGTCATTAAGCCTACTCCGTTGAGGTTTGGCGTGATGTAAGAGGCTTTGTGTTTTACATCCTTGAAGTCTACATCGAAAAAGAGCTTTCCGGTTGCTGCATCTTTTCTGGCTCCGACCCCTACTACTACGACTCCTTCCTTGACCATGTCCGAGGTCAGCCGGAAAGGATCTTCCTTGTAGAGTTCAGGCGGTCTCCCAGCCGCACAGACCACCATGTCAGCCTCTCTGATGCGGTCAAGTGCGCTCTTTGTTGCTCGGTGACAGCAGACGGGGGTGGCGTCTCGGTCCTCAAGAAGCTTCCTTAGTGGCTTCCCGACCAAATCGCTGCGCCCCACTATGACAACATCCTTTCCTCTTGGTTCCACCCCGTAGTTGTCAAGAAGTTCGACTACACCGGCTGCTGTGCAGGGGAGGACATCTTTTTGAAAATTGTAGCGACTCATGATCCTACCCCTGTTTTGAGGAGTGAGCCCATCAACGTCTTTCTCGGGAGCCAAGACCTCGAAGGGCTTGTACTTATCGATGAAGTCCGGTAGAGGCATCTGAACTAGTACACCGGTGATGTCGTCCCTGATGTTCATCTCATCAATCGTCCTACAGAGTTCCTTCTCCCTCGCCTCTGGTGGGAAGTTGTAGAGTTCGCAGACCTCAGAGTAGATGCCGACTTCTTTGCAGTCTCCCTGCTTCATCGAAACATACATTTTGGCTGTTGCATCGTCCGAGGTGAGTATGGCCGCAAGCCCGGGCGTGATTCCTATCTTCTTCAGTTCACCCACCTCTTTTGCGACTTTCTCTTTGATCTGGGCAAAAATGTGGTCTGCCCGCATGACGACCGTCAATGCTGCTCCTCCATGATGTCTTTTCCTCTATCTGCCCATGCGGCTTTCTGATGCTCAATGAAAATGCGCTGCCTCTCGTTCCACCACTTCTCCCAGTCACCGGTCAAATCCACCGCGACGACTCTGCTGGTTCGAGTCTCCCCTTCACCATGGGAAACGAGCTCATCGACGCTTAGTCTTCGGTCAGCGTAGAGTTGGATTGCTTTAGAGTAGATCCTGTGTTCGTGAATGAGGACTCTATCGGAGAGCGATTGAATCGCGTCTTCTCGACGTTCTCTGAACATTTGTCTCTCCGACTCCAAGATCTTGACCGGATGTTGAAGGATTATTGGTCCTTTCTCGACACTCACATCGACGAAATATACAGTGCACCCGGTGACTTTGACGCCATATTCAAGAGCGGCTTCGTGTACATATCTTGCGTTCAGCCCTTTCCACCCGAAGGATGGAAGTAGGGCGGGATGAATGTTCATCGTCTTCCAACGATATTTCCGGAAGAAATCCGATCCAACTATTCTATCCCAGCCGGCAAGGCAGACCAGTTCCACGCTGTAGGAATCTAAGATATCCATTATCCGATGTTCGAACTCCACTCGGTCTCTGTCTCTGTGGTCGACGAGGTGACTTGCAATCTGATGTTTCTGAGCGATATCTCTCACGGGGGCTTCAGGATTATTGTAGATGAGCACTCGTATGTTCACATCCTGAAAGACGCCCAGTTTCTGATGATCCATTATGGCCTGAAAGTTCGAACCTCTCCCCGAAGCTAGCACGCCTATGTTCAGCATTCGATTGTTTCCCCCTCTTACAGTCGAAGGCCGTTCGGCATCAGCACATTGTCAACATAGATGTTTCCTCGGCCGTCAACGGCGTATCGACCTTCACCAAGCATCTCTAAGGTCTTTGGATAGATTAGCCAGTCGCCTTTCTCCTTCAATCTTGCTTGATGCTCGGCCGCTATTTGTTTGGTAAGGGCTGCGTTCTCAGGCTTGTGAAGATCTTGCAAGGTGACGCCGCTCGGAAGAATTACGTCTACCGGTGGAGACCGCATCAGAATTTCCCCATAGTCAACTTTTTCCCGAACAATATGCGTGGACGAGTGGAGTTTCTTCTCTCCTGCCAGTATCGCGTCTCGAACAGCGTTGAGACCGGTATACTTCCTCCTGTCTCCCTCTCTTACTGAGAGGTCAGCAGGATGCACATTCACAATACGATCTTCATATCTTTCCAAGAGAGGCCGGGTCACTATGCTCATGTAGCCACAGAGCGCGATGAGATCAAGGTCATATTTCTCTATCATTTCCAAGGTCAGTTGGTCGTACTGCGGTCGAAGCGAGAGATCCTTCTTTGATTCGCGTCCGTGGAGCGTATAGAACTCTGCGATATCGTTGTACTCGTAGGCGACCTGATGCTCTGCTGATATTGATTGTGCTCTACATTTCTGGTTTGACGGGTCGAACACATCCGTGAATATTAGAACGATCTTGTAGGGACAGCCATTGCCTTTCTGAAGCTGGTTCTCAAGTATCTTGACAACGTTCGTTCCGGACCCTGACATGAAGCAGGCTGCTCTCATCGGCTTTGAGCGGCGATTCGGGTCGAATATTCTCCTAAGATGCATGGAGATGCCTCAGTGCCTTCCTTCCGATGTCGGTTCGATGATATTCTCCGTCCCAGTGGATCTTGTCCACAGCCCGGTAGGCCTCTTCGATTGCTAGCGGTATTGTGTCGCCCAGAGCCGTTACCCCTAGAACGCGACCTCCACTCGTGACCACGTTTGATTCTTTCTTGGCTGAGCCTGCGTGAAAGACGACTATTTGTTCAGCTCTTGCCACTTCATCTAGGCCGGTGATCAACTTCCCTTTCTGATATTGACCAGGGTATCCAGACGATGCCATGACGACGCAGACTGCTGCTTGATTGGACCACTCGATCTTTCCTATTTCAGCCAAACGTCCGTTCGTGCATGCCTCGAGGTATTCGAAGAGATCTGATTTCATCCTGAGAACTATTGGCTGTATCTCTGGATCGCCGAACCTAACATTGAATTCCAGTAAATAGGGCCGTTGTTCACGAATCATGAGTCCTAAGTAGAGCGTGCCCTTGAACTCCATGTTCGCGGTCCTCATTCCGTCCATGAATCTGGCGACCATGCCTCTCTCAATCTCTTCTTCCATGTCACCTGTGATTATGGGGGCTGGAGAGTAGGCACCCATCCCTCCAGTATTAGGTCCCTGATCTCCGTCAAAGATCGGCTTATGATCCTGCGAGGAGGCCAGGGGCACGTACGTCCGGCTTTTAGTGTCGACAATGGCCATGTAGGACGCTTCTTCACCGATAAGCAGGTCTTCAACTACAATGCGCTCACCGGAACTGCCGAACCTCTTCTGAACCATCATCTCGTCAATGGCCCGTATGGCCTCGTCGTCGGTCCGGCATACTGTCACGCCCTTTCCTGCGGCAAGCCCATCTGCCTTGATTACAGATGGGGTGCCTCTACCGTTGACATAGTCCTTCGCGGCCTGCGGATTCTCAAATGTTTGAAACTCAGCCGTTGGAATGCTATGCTGTTTCATGAACTGCTTTGCCCAAATCTTGCTGCTTTCGGCTACCGCGGCTTCCTTGGTCACTCCGTATATCTC
>Ga0315312_1001802_pt1 | contig 15838 bp, 17 predicted proteins | sample TDP7_MG_FD_203629 | JGI IMG/M metagenome (GOLD analysis project Ga0315312, IMG submission 203629) | Freshwater sediment microbial communities from Lake Towuti, South Sulawesi, Indonesia - TDP7 | ecosystem: Environmental > Aquatic > Freshwater > Lake > Sediment | place: Indonesia: South Sulawesi... | reverse complement strand
AAAAGCAAAGGAGCGAGAAGAGCCGCATTTAGGGTGGGGGAGCAGGTCCTTACAGTCGACTCCGTAACCGATGAAGGAGGCTATAGATACGTGGAGACCTTGCAGGTTCCCCAAAACAAATTGAGCCTTCACATTAAGGGATACGAAAACAAAAATATGGAGAACGTGGAAAGCATCATCGGGGTTTTCAAAAGAAAATTGGAGTGTGGATTACAGGCCTCTGTCAAGAGCTTGAAATTCCGCTCGCCTAATGGGGAGGAGGTTCTTGTCCTATTTTACTACATTGACCCTGAAGGCATAAAAGGCTGGCTCTCAAAAGAATTGATGGTGCCCCAAAAAAATATCGCAGCCGGGAAACTTATTTTCTAAGGGGTATAGGCAAAGTTTCCCGCACCCTTCTAAAGTAGCTTAAGGTTCTAAGGCCCTTGTCAGTAACTTCGTACCTAACCCTCTCCCCTCGCTTATTGCTCACAATCAAGTCTTGCTCGATCAAGAAATGCAGATATCTTTGCATCGGATTCCAACTAAGGTTAGCCTTGTACATTATGCGCGTGGGTTTTCCAACACCCTTCGCAATAATTTCCAGGATGTCAATGCAGGTCTCCAGCTTAGATCGCCTGACCATCGTTTGCCCCCTTTGCAACAAGTATGAAATAATGTTCTATATTCATAAGTCTTTCCCTTAATGGATTTCAAATCCATATTTGCTCTTCACAATTATTATTTATTTTGCAGCCACTAGACAGTTTAGACAGATCCAAAGTGGATACGCTCAAGGCGGAAATCACGCATGTGCACGCACAAAATTGACTTGAAAATATATATTTTGTTGAAGGAGCGGCTTTCATGAAACTTTTCAAGACAGGCCATGAACTATTTGACTCAATTTCTAATCTGCGGATGGGATCCCTTATATCTGTTCTAGACGAAACCTATTCGGAGTCCCTGGACTTTTTAAACGTCCTTTTATCAAATCTAAATGGAACGCCAGTTTATGTCCTCTCCCCGCAAGAGGTTCAGACACCCTTCAAAGTCATCAAACTTGACGTCACGCAATCGCTGAACGACATTAACTTAACGATAGCCAGCATTCGTGGAAAGATCAGAAAGGGAGTGTTGATTCATCGATACTTGCCGCATATTCTCGGAATGGGAGGTGATGAAAACGCAATACTCAGAATGCTGAATTACTGGTCTAACAAGATAGCCAACACGGAACTTGTGGAGTTCTTCCTCCTTCCACAAGGCACATTCGTGCCCTTTGAAAAGAAACTTCAAGCCATCACAGACGGAGTCATTGTTATTAAAATTGATAAAAGGGATGAAATCTATCAACCACTGTTTTCGATTCTCCGCGGTTCTAAACCAATTTATCGCTTCTTTGAGTTCCCTTGCCTCATCAAAAAAGGGCAGCTTTTCATCAAATGGGGCAACAAATATGCTTTTCATGCGCCCAAAGAAAAAGAAGAAATGGACCCCATGTTTTGGAAGAACGGGAAGAAGAAATGGCTGGAGCAACAATTGGAGAATCCCTATTGCATTTAATCACTGCATATGAAAGCTACGGTGATAACATGATAGAATACCGGGTCTTGAGTTCAGTCCGTGAAATAGCCGTGATTTATGGACAAAAATTATATAAAACAATTCCATTTCTATCATTGGGGCTTTAATGATATGGTTAAACAAATAAAAACTGGGATACCAGGGCTCGATGAATTGATTTATGGAGGTTTCCCTGAGGGAAGATGCGTACTAGTGCTTGGTGGTCCAGGAAGCGGCAAAACCATTTTCGGGGTTCAGTTTCTATGTGCTGGCGCTGTAGAGTACGAGGAGCCAGGGGTTTATGTGGCTTTGTGTGAAAGCCCTGAGGAAATTCGAGATAACGCACTTAAGTTTGGATGGGATTTAAAGAAATTAGAGAAGGAAGGAAAATTCTTCATTGTTGATGCTCGTCCAGTGTCCGTCACAGAGGCCGGATACATAGTTCCTACGCGAGAATTGTTTCAAGGCGAGAAAATACCTTTCAGCCGCTTAGTCAAGTTAATTTCCGATCAAGTTACTAAAATCGGTGCAAAACGCTTAGTTATAGATTCAATGAATGTGCTTAATCTACAATATGAAAGTGACTTTTATGTTCGACAAGGCACCCTCGGCCTTATTCAAGCGTTAAGTAGAATTGGATGCACTACGTTGCTAATATGCGAGAAATACGGGGAATTGCCAGTCCTATTACAGGAATTCTTGGCCCACGCCGTTACTGTTCTTCATTACATTAGGAGAGAGGGAGTCATGATTCGTGCTTTTCAAATCTTAAAAATCCGTGGGAGCAAGCACAGCATGCAGGTTCACCCCATGGAAATAACTGACAAGGGAATTGTCATACACCCCAAGGAGCGAGTAATAGAAGCATAGAGAAAACAAAGAGCGGTTGCAAGGTGGTTAAGCTTTGGGAACAATCCGTATTTCCCTTGATCTAGGCATAGGAAAAGTCGAGATCGAAGGAAGCACCGTGGAGGAAGTTCTAGGCTATTTGAAAAATCTTCCTCAGGCTGTTTCAGATCTTTCAGACAAAATTGATCAAGTTCAACAGGCAATCCCAAAACCCAGCATGCCGAAGGGTGTTAAGGTAACTGATCTCATTCGTCGCTTAAAGAAGAAAAGATGGTTCGAGAAACCTCAAGATGTCGAAAACACCATGAAAAAACTGGATAAGATGGGCTTTCCAGCAAACAAGAGGATGGTTACCTCGGCCCTCATATGGCTTGTGAGAAAGGGAGAATTAAATAGGAAAGAAGAAGAAAACAGAATGGTCTACTTCACGCCGCCAAGGGTTGTCAAACTATAGACTGTTTTTTCAAAGTTTTTCCTTTAGTAATCATAGACAAGCCTTTCCTCCAAAAGGAATTTTAGGATATACGCCTTAACTAGACGCGGCCTTCTCGTACTATCGAAGGGTTCGTTCTCTTGGCGTATCTGTTATGGAAATAAGCACAAAAATGCTCACTTGAAACAGAAGCCTGAGACAATTAATCGAAAAAGCACAGGCGGGCGGAAGTTATCCTTCACCGAATTATTTATATTGTTAAACTGTTAATCATATAATTGTATCCGGGTGCGCGAACTCATGGCTCAATCCAAAATCCTGATAGACCTCATTGAGGTAGAGATTCCTCCCAGCAACCTTCTTTTAATGGGTCCACCCGGAAGCGGGAAAACCATTTTTAGTGAAAACATGGTTTGTGAAGCCCTGTTAAGTGACACCAAATGTCTCTATATCACGCTGGATCGTCCACCAAATGAGGTGCGACGAAGTCTTTCAGCCCTCGGAGTTGACACCAAGGAACTGGAGACCGCCGAGCGTTTTGTCCTTTTTGATGGGTACACGTGGATTTCGGGAAGGTCCACGGAGCAATACAATGTAAACAATCTCACCAACCTAAGTGAGTTGATCTTTAGAATTTCCGATGCAGCCACCGTCCTTGGAGAAGGAATGGTACTTGTAATGGATTCCGTTTCAACATTGTTAACGTATAACAACGAGGGCAGCATTCTAAAATTTTTGCAAGTGATCATGGCTAGGGTTAAAGAATGGCATGGTGTGGGGCTTCACGTCGTGGAGCATGGTGTACATAGCGAGGCCTTCTATAACTCGTTGCGCTTTATGGTTGATGGCGTTTTGGAAATGAAAATGTATGAAATTGGAGGAGAGTTGAGGCGTTTCTTTAGGGTGCATACCTTCAAGATGGGCGCCCACAACACAAGATGGGTTCCATTCAACATTGGTCAACGCAGAGAGTTTGTTCTGGGGAAGGGTTTCAGTTTTGACGACTTCACTCAAATGAAGGATCGAATGACTATTGATTTGGACGGCACCCTTTCGATTCAGGGAACTAGGTTTTGCTTGGAACGAGCTTCAACTTTTGCAGGCCTCACTAAAGCGCTCACGAAGATAATGGGAAAAAGCGAGGCACAAAATGTTCTATACGAGGTTGGAAAGCAAATTGGAGAGAAAGTAACAAAAAGTTTCGTGGCCGAAAACCTGGGTTACACGGCGAAAAGTCTTCTCGATGTATGTCTTAAAGACATCCAGGCTAGAGGTTGGGGTAATTTGGTCATAAGTGAATTTAACGAAGAAACTGGCTTTGTTAGAGTTAAATATTATAATCCATTAGTTGGTACGGCATTCTTGGGCCAAGACAGCCCAGCTGATTCAATTGTCGCTGGAATGATTTTTGGCATTGTAAATTGCATTAGTGGAAAGAACCATGAAATTGATGAAATAAGATGTGTGGCTGACGGTAATCCATACTGTGAATTTGTGTCTAAGTCATGAGGTGATCTAAGTGGTTAGATATGTTAAGTTCCCCTTTGCGGTGCAACGGGACATCGAGACCGGTGTAGAAAGAGAAGTGACAGAGCCGTTGGAAATAGCCATGGTCCTGTGTGACCTTGACGTTCAGCGAAGAGGAAGTTTCAATCTTGGTGCGTACATCAACAAACTTAAAGGTAAACTATTTGGAAAAGGCCGCGCGTCAGAAAAGTTATCTTATATCATAAAGGCGTACTGGCCTGTCTGGCTTATTCCTTTCGAGCAAGAAAAAAGCTTGCTTCTCGATGGACTCGGCTTATTCAGCAGAACTTTTTATCATCCAGAAATTCCAAACGTAGATGAGTTTGTTAAGGACATAAGTACGGTTGAAGGGAACATCGAAAAAGTTGAGACATCAATGGATCGTCATAGGTTCCGCCACAAGCACTTTGTCGACATGAAACCTGTCACCATCGCTGGTATGATTCCGCATGACGATCTGATCCATGACCTCATAACATATATGCACCATTCTTGGACAGAAGTTTCAGAAGAACCAACAATATTGACTCCTCGATTGCGCCTAGACCAAGCTAAGGAAAGAGCCCAAGAATTTATATCAATAAAAGAAGGCTGTGAACGAGATATTAAAAAGTTAAATATGGCAGATAAGGCTCTTCTAAACAGTGTTAGTGATTTCATTAAGCAAGTGGACATCAGGAAAAAGCAAGTCGAGGATCAATATGCAGGAAAAATTGCAGAATTTCAAATGACGATCAACAATCGTGTCGCAGAACTTATGCGCAGCTGTCAAGCTGAGGCTGAAATCGTGATTACAAATTCCGACATGAAGTTGAGCACCCTGAAATCTCAGCATATTGAACAAGAATCAAAGGAGTCAGAAATTCAATTTAGAATAGAATCTAACCAAAGTAAAATCTTCGAACTTAAGAAAAGGCTGATGAAGGCTGGAGAACACGAGACTGGATATCTAAAGAAAGCCATCGCCGATATGGTGGTCGCTGTTTCACGCGATCAGGAGGAACTCACTTTGGTACAAAGGCAGAAGCAGCTTATAGAAAACGAAGTACAAAGAATCGAGGCTGATAAGGAAAAAAGGCTGGATGCAATTAGGACAAAATATGACATTCAAATTAAGAGAGAACGCGATAAAATCATCGATTTAGTAAGGGAAAAAGAAAAACTTTTAGATTCCTTAGAAGGGAAAAAGGGCCTCATCCAGGAAAAGAGAGAAAGCATCTCCGAACAGATACTTCAGTTAAGGGAGCGATTGAAAGATTATAGATTTGTTGAACTTGAGAAAGGATGTGTCACGCCTCCACCACGCCTCACAGAGATCGAAGGCATCCTCCTTCCAATATACATTGCTCGCTTTGAATCACGGAAATCTGGCAGATACATTGTTATTCCACCCGCTGAAGTGAGTAAGGAGCATTCATTGGATAAATTGAAGGGGCTGATCGGTAAGTCCACATTTCTCAATGCAAAAAATAAATCCTTCAACAATGTGTTAAGTGAAGCAATTAGACAGGCCCTTCAAAATGATGCTAAGTTAGACAATGAAATCAATAAAAAAGCCGAGATGGCTAATTTGTTAAAAAGTTCGCATGCAAAGGAATTGTTCGATGAGGGCCTACTGTTGATGAAAGAGGAAGGCCGAATATCGGATAGGCGATATAAAACTTTAAAGTCCACAATCCTTCTTCAATTCATGTAAAACAATTAAAAGGCATTCTTTTCCACTATCCACTTGTGGTGAAAACTTGTACGAGGAAATAATGGTTTTCCGAGTTATAGTGGTCTTTTTCTTTCTTTTATATGCTTCATGGAGTGACATTAAAAGCCGTGAGGTTTCGAATAAGGTTTGGGCGTTATTCGGGCCCATCGGGCTTACTTTGACACTCCTTCATATTCATTTAACCAAATCTTACCTCAGGCTAGGTGATCTTGGTCTGTCGTTTCTTATCGCAACTATTCTGGCTGTAGCATTGTTTTATCTGGGCTTTTTCGGTGGCGCCGATGCAAAGGCTCTCATTTGTTTGTCTATGTCTCTCCCATACTATCCCAATGAAGTATTCAATTCAGTCTTTGATTTCATTCCTTTTCTCCCAGTTTCTGTTTTTATAAACGCGGTTCTTTCATCAGTTTTAGTGGCTTTCTATGCACTTTTGCGCAATATCGTTTGGGCGGGATCAGGTAAATCCCTTTTTGAGGGCTTAGAATCCGAACCTTTGTCCAAAAAATTCATGAGTTTAATAACTGGCTACAAAGTTAAGGCTTCTGATTTAGAGAATAAATTTTACTTATACCCTACAGAAAAAATTGAGGAAACACAAGAAGGCGAAATAAAGAGGAGTTTTCAGGTTTTTGTTTCGGCTGAAGCAGATAGGGAGGCAAACGTAACGAAAATTATGGAGTTTTCAAGAAAGGGATTACTGAACGATGTTTGGGCTACACCTGGCCTTCCATTTCTCGTGTTCATCACAATAGGTCTAGTCGTTACTCTCTTTTTTGGAGATCTTATTTTTTGGCTAATATTTTCCATATGGAAGCTATAGGCCATTGAGGCTTAAGCGATAAAACATTATCCTTAAGGCCTTTATTTAGCTTTTTCTTTAATAATGGGAGATTGAATTGCTGTTTCCTCGGCTTCTGGCTGCGTTTCTTCAATTTCTTCTAACGTGTTGATCCTAGGCCTGCTTGTTCTCCGTTTTCTCCAAAAGAAGAAAACTTCGATACCTATCACGACTGCTATGGAAATGCCTGCGAGGATACTTTCCAATGTAATCCAGTAGCCCCAATCCGCTGGAAAGGTCTTGTTCCAAGCAATTAGATGCTCCCGTGCAACAATATTTGCAATCCAATAAATGGCTGTAAAAACTCCCACCCACTTTGCAGCATTCAATGGCAACCAAAAGCGTAAAGGCATCGAGGGAGCCGTTTGCGGCGTGTTTTCTGTTGGTACTGATTCTTCTGTTGCTTCTTCAATCACTTTGTTTATGCTATCGACTGAATCTTCGAGCTGTTGAACTTTTTTTTCTGTTGCTTTCATTTTTTCCAAGATTAGGAGGACATACTCCCCCAGTTCTTCTAGTTCGCTACTCACTTTCCAAGACCTCCTTCCTTATTTTTTCAAGTAACGACTTGCCAGATTTGACCTTTAATTCAGGAGTTTGATAAATTGACATCTCTTCCCTAATTCTGTCCAGCGGAGATTTGACGGCTTCAATTTCTGGTACGGCTTCTTCTTTTTTGGCTTCAGGTTCAGGCTCGGGTTTGACCTCTTCCAGGGGTTCTTCCAGTTTAACCTCGGGTTCTGGTACGATTTCTTCTGGTTCCACTTTGAATTCTAGTTCGACTTCCTCTGGTTTAACTTGGGGTTCCGGCATGATTTCTTCTAGTGGTGCTTCAATTTCTGGTTCGGGTTCCAAGGGTTGTTCTGGAACGGGCTTTATTTTCGGAACCTTTTGGGGTATCTTTTTCTTACGGCGTCTAGCAGGACTGGCGCCTAGAGGAAGTATGTTTTCAATGGCGAAACGAATTGGTTGAATCATGAGACCGTGTGTTCGCATGTAGTTTGCGACGGGGGCTTTCAAGTTGACCAAGCAACTTTCTCGACCTTTAAAGCCCTCATCGAGTACGCCTTTCACTTTTTGCATTCCATCTATAAGGGCGTTAGGAATCTTTTCAATGTCATCGCTGAGATTTTGAATGTTAAAAAATAAGGACGTTAACCCTGAAAGGATCATGTTTTGTCTTTTAAAAAGTATGTCAAATTTCTTTCTTTTTTCTTCAAGGGTTAATTTTAGATTCTCTATACTTTCAGAGATGTTCCCCACGGTTTCTATAAGTTGCTTAAGTATCGTCGCTGCGTCATTTATGTGGCCTTCATTGGTTTTAAGCGCTCTATGAAAATCTCCTTCAGTCTTAGACAAATCTTCAAAAATTGGTTTGAGATCGTTAAAGCCCTTCTCTTGGGAAATGGCGTCCTCAAACAACTTCTTCGACAATATTGCATTCTCTATGGATGACTTTAACTCCTCGTGGGCTATTCCGCCAATTGAAACGCATGACTTAAGCTTTCCAATTAGATTAGATGTAGGGTCAACAGATTTATTATACATTTTGGCAATATAGCCGAGCTTTTCGGTCATTTCTCTGCAAAGCATATCTATGCTTTGGGCATTTTCGCTGTAGGTTTTCGTTTGCGTATTGAAAGAAATCTCGGCCTCTTCTATAACGCCTATCACGATTTTGAAAATATGTTGGGATTTATCCATGTGCATGTCGGCTATTTTGTCAACGTTGCCCTTGAATGTTTGAATCTCGTAGAGATCATTTTCTAAAATTTGATTCAACATGAATTCTACGTTAGTTAGAAGCTCCTTTTCTAGGTCCTCTACTGCTCCTTCGCCGCCTAAAGATTTGATTAGATCCCTGTGTTTATGTGACCAATCTTCCAAAGTGTCTTTAATTTTCCTAGCTTCCTTTTCCCCAATTTTAACTAATTTATCGATTGACGATTTGATTTCAGATAAGTCAGAAATGCAGTTATTAAAAAGAGATTTGCATTTATTTTTTATTTCAAAAATCTCTCTCACGCTTTCATTTAAAATCTTAAGGCCCTCGACGACATTGTTCATCGATTCTTCAATCATCTTTTCAGCTTTTGTTAGAAAGCCGACACGCATTTTAATCTCATTGGGGACATTTCCCGACTCAAATTGGGTTACTAAATTTTCTATCTCATCCCAGTCTGAAACGTAATTCTCAAAAATTTCTTTAATCTTCTTTTGGAATTTGGCAATATTCATCCCTCGCTTCTTTAAGTTTTCATCAACTAACTGTTGTAGCTCCTGCAAATTAACTAGAGGATTCTCAACAATTTTAGATTGTATCGATATTTTCATGGCCTCTTTAATCCAGCCGGTCTCCTTGAATTGATCTATGGCTTTTATCACTGAGGAATTCAACTGTTCTAATGCCTTTCTTTCATTGTTAACCTGCTCGAATCCTTTAGTTACTGAACCAACAAGAGGTTTCGTGGCGGCTTTGAATTCATCTACTTTGGCAGGATACTTTTCCTGTTTTGTTTCCATTGCTTTCTTCAGTTCTGAGGTCCTCTGTCGGTAGGAGTCCACAGCTTCATAAAAGGACTGTTCTGAGTTGAGTAAACTGTCAATGACGGATTTTATTTTCTCTAAGTCGGGGACCTCTTTAGCCAAATCAGTCAACTCAATTGCTCCGCCACTATCAATTAATGTTAAACAGTTTAACTATTTATGTTTTTCTCCGTAATTAGTAATAAAACTTTCTTGGGCTTGGCTTTTCCGCAGGTTTTGCTGGCAACATTTCTGGCGACTCTACCTTAATACCTTCTTCAGTGATTTTGAAGGGAACAAGTCCCAGAGGATGTTTCGTGCCTTTCATTTTTATAATGCGAAGGGCCCTAGATTCAACTGAACTGTCGTCGGAAAGAGATAATAACCTGATGACGCCGTCTGCTAGAAACTCCTCTACTCCCCAGCGGCTAAGTCTTCCCTCTCCTGGATCAATTTCAGACGTTATTATTGCTGTACACTTGAGTTCCCTTAAAATAGCGAAAATTCTTAAGATCACGTCGCGGATGCTTTTAGGATCGATGAATTGATAAGCAAAGGCGGTGATGGAATCAATGACGACCCTTTTTGCAGACACTTTCTCAAGGGTTTCGAGAATTCCTGTAATAAATGACGTAGTTTCCAGGGGTCCAAGGACCTTCATTTTTTCTGAAGTAGGAAGTTTTGCCAGAGTGGCGTAGGCATCTAGAATGGCTATTCTGTTATCTAATTCGAGGTCTCTGAGGTCCCAACCGAAGGGTCTCGCCCTTTTGCGAACAAGATCGGGTTTTTCATCTAAAGCTATGTATGCGCCCTTTTCTTTATATTCAACGGCTCCATTGTGGAGAAACTGTATGCTGAAGATTGTTTTTCCCGCGCCACATGGTCCAGACACCAGAACAACGTTTCCTTCAGGTATTCCCCCTCCCAAGATTTCGTCAAGTCCTGGTATTCCTGTCTCTACCATTCTTGCGACATGCAATGGTTTAACTTGACCAGTGACCCTCACTTCACCAGAGATGTAGCCTTTGAAAATTAGGTCCTGCATCTTATTTCCTCGTCTTAGGCTGGTGGAGCCACAAGCTCGAGGGAAAAGTCAAAGGCGTCGCCCTCAACGCTATCTTTAGTAAGTTTAACGTTGATCCAAAGTTTTGCTATGTCTCCTGGACCCAGCGTTGTTGGATTCTTGCTTCCGTCAGCCACTTCAATTTTGCCTTTCACTACTTTGAATTGTAGAAAGTCATTTTCTTTATATTTCAAAAAGGCCTCCAGATACTCTATGACATTCATGTCCGGTTCTCCCTTGTAGGACCAGGAACCGGGAACATATTGTAGGTAGATTGGATAACTTTCGGATTTTGAGGTATTTTTGATCATGAATACGCTTGGATATCTTGCCTTTCGGTCAATGTAGGCAGTAATCTCGCTTGTTACGCTTGCTCCTCCTTGATTTATGGTGGAAACGTTGTCTCCGCCCTGAACGAATACAACGGGATGCCTTTTTACAGAAACCTTCCAATCGGCGATACTCATTGTAGATTTCTCCTTATGTGATGGTTGAGGGGTATCCAGTACCCCAATAAATTAAGCGGGCTTTGGTTGTTTTCGCTGGGTCGAGAATCCGCTTTACGTCAATGACGGCTGCTCCCTTTTTCATTCTCTTGGCAAATTCAGAGGGCTTTAAATAACGGTATTCGGCGTGATCAACCATAATGACCGCGCACTGAGCATCTTTTAACGCATCTTTAATGTTTCTGGTTGTTGATGTCACTTTCCTCAAGTGAATTCTTACTAGGTCTAGATTTGCGTAGGGGTCATGGACCACAACGTCTGCTTCCCTTTCAATCAGCGCTTCAATAACTTGGAAGGATGGGGAGTTTTCGGTGCTTGATATGTCCGCTTTGGAACTTACTCCTAGGACTGCCACCTTTGATTCTTTTATTGGAACTTTCATTGCGCTGAAGGCTTCCTCTATCATTTCTAAAACATAATTCGGCATGCGCTCGTTGACCCGGCGCCCCCACGTTATCAATTGCGGACTATAACCTGATCGCACGGCTTGAAATGAAAAAAGAAACAGGCTGTCCTTGAGATGCTTTTCGCCAGTTGGGCCTGGAAAAAGCATATGGGTTCCAAGGTACATGTTTACGGCGTTGATTGCATCTAAGGCGTCGATACCTAACTTTTGGCAAGCCACAGCGATTTCGTTTGCAAATGCTAGGTTAACATCAGAACTAATCTTCTCAATTAACCTTGCTGTCTCTGCGACTTTAATGCTACTAACAGGGTAGATATTAGCTGGAAAGACGCTAAATAAGGCCGTGGCTGCGCTTAAACTCTTTTGGTCAATTGCTCCCAAAATTCTCGGGGATGTTTTCAGTTCAAATGGGGTGTTTCCCTTTTGGGTTTTTTCTGTCATGTACGCAAGGCCAAAGTGGGATCCTGCTTTTAATCTAGACCTGGTTTCTAGGATTGTTCTAATGAGGCCCTCTGTTGTTCCTGGGGTGACGAGGCCCTTGATTATGATTAAATCGCCCTTTTTAAGGGCGCCGCCGAAGCTCTTACAGACCTCTGTCAGCATTGAGAAGTCAGGGGGATAGTCTGGTGGGGGCCCAACAACGGCGTCTGTCGTGATTATGGCTACGTCTGATTTCAAGAATGCCTCAAAAAGGTCGGTTGTGGCTTCGAATTTGTTTTGCTCAATGTTTCGCTCAAGAAGTTTTTGAAGGGTGATTGATTTTTCGAATACTTTCTTGTAATTTTTGCTTAAACCTCCAATGTGAACTCCGTGTTGGTTAAACTCCATAGACCTTCCGCATGAGGGGCAAAGAACGTCCCCCTGAAATTTAAGTAGTGCAACTCCGCAGTTCGGGCATACTCCTGTAGATAATTCGACTGTTTCACCGAACACTCCTTGCTTCATTAGCCATCCAAGGTCTCGCTCTACGATTTCTGTTTTTCCTTCATTCATTAGTTTGACGACGCTTGGGTTAGTGTCACAACCTATGACCCGCGCGCCCTCTTCGGCGAAGAGGGCGGCCATTGATATGCCGAGGTAGTTCATTCCTGCTATTGAAATGGTGATGTCTCCTTGTTTTAGAGCCTCGGCGACGCTTTCCTTGTTTAGATTTAATATCTTGGTCATGTCCGCACCACAACGCTTGCGAACCGTTATGATTAACTGTTAAACAATTAAATATAGCTTTCGGTTGTTTCTCCGACATAAACTATTTAAAATACCCTTATAATTGTTAAAGTGTTTAACAAAATTCGTTTGCAGAACAGGCGGTAACAGTGTCCCTAAACGTGAGAATGCTTCAAACGGGAATAAAAGGATTCGACGAGGTAATTGAAGGCGGTTTTCCTGATGGGAGCATAATCCTTCTTTTGGGAGATCCTGGAACGGGCATCGAAGCCTTTGCCCAGCAGATACTTTACAAAAAGGCCTCAAAGGGCGGGAAGGCGGCTTATTTCACCATTGAACGTTCGCCAATGGATGTCAAAGAAGATATGGCCGTTTTCGGCTGGGATCTTGATCAGTTAGAAAATTCTGGAAATTGGGCCTTTGTTGATGCCTACACGTCTCGCCTTGTTGGGTATTACAAGAAGATGGGGGAGGAATACCAGGAAACGCAAATCGGTACCTCCATGGCTGAACCTGGCGCTCTCAGTACCCTTCGAAATGAGTTGACAAGGAGGGTGAATGAAAAGCGTTGGACAGTCATCGATACTCTTTCGCACCTGCTTATGATGCATGATTTGAAAGATATTATTGACGCCTTGGGTGTGTTTACCATGGGGGTCAGGGATCACGGTGGGTTGCATTTTTTAATAATGATTAGGGGGATGCATGACTCTAAAACTATAACTGCCATGTCTCATTTGGCGGACGGAGTTATTGACTTTAAAACAAAGGAGAGGGCTGGTGTTATTGTGGGGGCGATGCGGATTACGAAGATGAGGCGGAACTTGGCGAGTTTGAAGTTGATTCCTTATGCGGTTACGGATCGTGGAATTACTGTTGAGACGGCTGTTAGAATAGCCTAGGTCTTTGTTCCAAAAGTTTTATAAGAAGCGTTCTGATTAACTATCTAACTGTTAAACAGTTAAAATGAGGAGGGAATATGAAAATCCTAAAAACAAAGAGGGGCATTTCAACGATAATCGCTGTCTTACTGATGATAGTCATTGCAGTCGCTGCAGCCGTAATAACCTACGTGTGGATCATAGGATACCTCGGCGGTACCATGGCCGGAGTTGAGCAGGCAGGCGAGCAAGGCAACATATCAATTGACACTGTAGCCAATACAAGCACCACACAAATCCAGATAATTGTTCGCAACATCGGGGACAAAGCAGTTACAGTGGACAAGGTCTACGTTAATGGCATCTCTGCGACTTTCTCAGGAACCGCCGCCATTGCTCTGGAAAGTAGCACAACCCTCACCGCCACCATACCTAGCTCCGTTGGCAGCGCATGGTCCAAGGGAACACAGTACACAGTTAAGGTAGTTTGTGTAGACGGTGCCTCCGCCACCTATCCATGGACTTGCTAGTAGGTGCCCTCGGCAACCCTCTCCCTTCCCCCTTTTTGTGCTAAAATTTAACGAGGAAGAAACGGGATGGATGTTTCAAGGTTAAAAAAAGTGTTCATGTCCCGACGTGCAGTTTCTCCCATAATAGCCACGGTGCTCCTTCTTGCCATAATAGTTGTCGGCGTGTCCTTCGTCTATTTTTTGGCCATTCCAATCATAACGAGGATGCAGGACACCGCCATGATCCGTCGAGTTGAAAACTCCATGTTACTTTTAGGAGATAACGTTTTGACGGTGGTTAATGAGGGTCATGGTTCTGAGAGGGTAACCCAGTTTTCATACGGCAAGGGCACGCTTATGGTCTATCCTGAAATTATCCAGATAAGATTCCAGATGCTTAAGGATTCCAGTGTACAGGATGAATATGATCAAAGGCTTGGAAAGGTTGAGTATAGTGTTGATACGCTTTCTAATATTATATCTTCTGATTCTAGACTTTATATTAGAGGCTGGCACTGGAACGTTGTAAATGGTACGCAGGGTGAGCCAAACTCAGATCTTGACCGAATCATAATCGAACGAATAGGATCAGCTCAAGTGAACTTATTTCTAGATTTCAGGCCTCGCCTCTATAATCACACGGATTCTAGTGGCAACATTTACCTTACATTAAGCATCGTCAAACTTGTGGTAAAACCATATTTGGGTTCTGGTATAGGTGCGGGTACATTTGGCATCGCAACTCGTAATCAGGACGTGATTGTTAACAACTACAATTACACCTTCGTTGAAGCTGGAACCTTTACAATTCAAGCTTCCTTCCCTCAAGAAGGCAATGTTGAGCGGGGGTTTTCCTGCTGGGTGGATGAAGGAAAGGTTGTGAATGTAGAATTCGTTGTAACGGAGGTTGGGGTTGGCATCCTATGAGACGGGAGAATGGGGGTCAGGTTGAGGCGACTCATGTGATCTTGTTGGCTATAACAATGATCGTATTCATTGCGCTTCTTGGTTCACTTGGTTATATAGGTTTTATGGCAAACAAGGTTGCGAGTGAAGCCCAATTTATGAGAATCTCGGGATACGTTTCCTCCGAGATTGTTCGGGCATACAATTTAGCTCTCTCTTCAAACTCTTCTAATTCAATGATCTCAGTGAGCTTAAGCCTTTCTCAAGCAGTTTGTGGTCACAATTACGGGATTACCATAAAAATTGTTAATGGAAAGCCGCGTGTAGTGGCTTACGCCCAAGATAACGCCAATATTGAGAGTTTTTCGCCCGTTTGTAACGTTAATGCTGAATTTAGTGGAACAATTTACAGCACTGCTTCTCAACCAACTGTAAAAATTTCAAGGTCATCCAGTGAGGTGATAAACATATGGCTAGGAAACTCTCTTTAAAAATTAGTAAAAAACCCAAGAAAACGAAGGTTTCCCAAAAAGAATTAGTTGAAAAGCCAAGTGAAGCATCGGTTCAACCTGTCGAAGTAGTTCCGGCACCGCCGCCGACTTCCATTGATGTATACCCAATTAACGAGCCGTATGCATATGCAGCGATTACAAGGGATCCTGAGACCAATGAAACTAAATACGTTATAATTGAACCAGTCCTCTCGGAAGAGGAAAAGGCGAAAATGGATGAAATAAAGGAGTTTGTTGTGGATGAGCTGGACGTAAACCTTAAGGCAATGGAGTCGAAACAAAGGGCAGAGGAATGCATAAAAAACAAGATTCAAGAGATCGTTAAACGCTATAAGATTAAGGTCGATGATGCGTCATTAAATAAACTGATGTACTTTATTTGGAGGGACTTTGTCTACTTAGGAAAAATTGAACCCCTGCTGAGAGACCACATGATAGAAGATATAAGCTGCG
>Ga0315312_1001801_pt1 | contig 15839 bp, 13 predicted proteins | sample TDP7_MG_FD_203629 | JGI IMG/M metagenome (GOLD analysis project Ga0315312, IMG submission 203629) | Freshwater sediment microbial communities from Lake Towuti, South Sulawesi, Indonesia - TDP7 | ecosystem: Environmental > Aquatic > Freshwater > Lake > Sediment | place: Indonesia: South Sulawesi... | reverse complement strand
AACACCTCGACCTCATCTGCGGTGCTATATATGTACAGGGAAGCTCGAGCAGTTCCGTCCGAGTGAATTACCTCCTTCATAGTAGGCAATGCGCAATGATGTCCCGACCTTATCATGATCTTCTTTGAGACATCGAGGGCTAGGGCTACATCGTGCGGATTGAGATCGCCTACGTTGAACGAGACCAAGGCAACCCTATTCCCCAAATCCGTAGGTCCATAGACCCTCACCTTCGGAATCTGCCTCAACCCTTCATAGAGCGCTCTGCCTAGCTCCACCTCATGAGCCCTCACGCTCTCCATGCCCAACTGAGTCAGGTAGTCCACAGCCCTACCAAGTCCGATGCCCTCTGCGATTGCGGGGGTTCCTGCCTCGAACCTATGCCAACCAGAAGTCAACCTATACTCGTCCGTTGAAACGTCTTGAATTGTTCCTCCTCCGATGAAGGTGGGCTCAACCTCTGTGGCAACATCTCCCTTCATGTAGAGGACTCCCGACCCTGTTGGTCCACACATCTTGTGCCCGGAGAAAGCCAGGAAATCACAGCCGTTCTCTCTCACATCCACCTTCATATGTGGCACCGATTGGGCGCCATCGACGACTGTCAACGCACCTCTACGCGCGGCAATCTGCGAGATGTCACGAATGGGCACGATTGTGCCTAGCGCGTTTGAGACATGGGGAATCGCCACGACCCTCGTTGAGTCGTCTATCGCTCTTTCAAAGTCTGCGAGATCGAAGAGGCCCTGTCCGTCAGGCTTTATCGCCTCCAGCTTGGCTCCATAGCGCTGTTGAACTCTCTGCCAAATGATGAAGTTCGAATGGTGATCCATCAGGGTAGTAACTATCTTGTCTCCTTTCTTCCACTTCAAGCCGTTAGCGACAATATTCAGCCCTTCAGTAGTATTCCTCGTCATCACGATCTCCTCCTCGCTCTTGGCGTTAAGGAATTGAGCCACCTTCCGGTGAGCCAGCTCGTATTCCTCACTTGCTCTCTGAGAGAGCTGATGTATCCCACGGTCAACATTCGCCCTGTACCGATGATAGAACTCCATCATCTTCTCAAGGACAGGCTCAGGGGTCAGGCTACTAGCAGCGCTATCCATATAGATCACGCCGGTCCGAAGGATCGGAAAATCACTTCTAATCTTCTCTACATCAAGCAACTCGATTCTCCCCTCGACACACGTCTACGATGATCCTTCATCTCCTTAACATTTGTCAAACTGGATTGGGGCACATAGAACCAAGCTATTCCGATCCTTTGAACTGAGGCTGAACTATCTTTTCCGCTACCCCTTCAGAGCCATTGGCACTTGATCTCTCGAATCTCTTTAAAATGTGGGTCGTCAGACAGCACTGTCCTAGACCTAGTTTCCATACTTGTGGCAGCAACAATTGCGTCCGCGGTAGGGATTCTTCTGTACTTGCATCTTAGACGAGCTGAAGCGATGGCGATTTCTGGCGTCAAGTCAACGATTCTGAATCGAGATTCCAATATTGAATCGGCACGGGTTTCTGCAACATCTCTTCCCACATTCTCATACTCAAACTTGTAAACCTCGTGGATCACTATGGTCGGAACTATGGCCGCCTCACGTTGAAGCTCTATCATGCGGTGCGATGTTCTACGTTTGAGATCGTCTGCATCCGCGAGATAGTGAGTCAGGAAGAACCTTGTGTCAACAGTGGTGGGCATGTTCAGTATCTATCCTGAAGTCTCGATTCATCAAGTTTCTTGCGCATGTCTTCGAGACTGACCTTGCCCGCGTCGATTCCTGCCAGATCTTCTATGGGAGTGACCGGAATCAGTTCGATGCCCTCGGACCTCTCTCTGATCAGCATCCTCATTCCCTCACGAATGCCAAACTTCCTCCTCTGTTTAACAGGGATCGTGACCTGACCTTTCCTAGTGACCAATACAGTCTCTTCCGACAAGGTTCATCGGTACTACAAAGCTACCGGTCCTACTTAAGCTATCGGTCCAACTGGCCTTGCTGACGCCACACGACCAGAATAACCTCTTCGAACAAATAGATTCGTGCCGTACACTGATGGATAGCTTTGTGAGGCTCACCGCCTCCGTGTGTTGTGAGTGACAGCACAATGGAGGAGACTAAGCGCCCGTTGGATACTGAGGAAACGAGACGTATAGATTCTATCCTTCCAAGGTGCTCAGACGGCTTCATGAGCCATACAGGCGTCAAGGTTCCTAAGCGCACGATACACAGCTTCGTACAGGAGATTGGCAAACAGCTAGGTGGAGCAAATGAAGCCAAGGCTAACTGCGAAGAATCGTCGGTAGTGATGGTTGATGGCAGATTGCGCCTGTTTGAAGGATCGGAGAATCTGCTCGAATCTTCTTGACGTCAAGCAACTGTCCCACCCCTCGCTGTACGTCTATCAGTAATATGCGGTTCCTTGATGCTTACCTACCGGACTTCCTTCGAAAGATCGGGGCTCAAACGCATCTTCTATGGCAAATGTCTAAGCTAGACTGTGTCTATGCCTCGGAGTATTGTAAGCGACGAGGTGCCGAGTTCTTGAGCAATCGTCAAATGCATCGCACTAGTACGTGGCGAGTTTCGTCACGCCAGGAATCTTAAGCATCTGCTGAAGCGCATCTCCGGACGGTTCCTTCTCTACCACCAGCGTGAGTTTGGGTTCTGGTGTCAGATCTGGATCATCGGCGATGGCCTGCCGAATCGAGATGCCTTCATTGGAGATCAGCGCGGTGGCCCCAGCGACGATCCCGACTTCGTGAGGATCCGCATAGATCTCTATGACACGGTAGCCGAAGTGCTTCGCCACGCTGGGCAGGAAAGGACCTGCCGGTTTCAGACCTTTGAAGACGGACTGAAGGACAGGGTCAGACTCGATGAATTCAGCGGTTTCCCTGACGGTACGCCGGTCGACGCCTATTGCTCTAGCGATCTTCAGCTCCGACTGTTCCACTTCGCCGCAGAAGATCCTGCTGTTTCTGACTCCAAGACCAAGCTCGACTAGGGTTCTGGCTACTTTCAGGCGGCCTGGGTACTCCTTGAGTCGATCAGATATGCCTCTCCACATTTGTACGTCAAGGTCCATATCAGTGCGCTAAAGTCTTAAATACATCGTTTGCCTATTCGGGGGGCTCCATTCGGAGATGGCCCCAGATGACGGGTGACCGAGTTTGGACAACGCTCAGCTAGCGCTTCCTTGACTGCAGCTCAGCCGAACAACGGCCACCGCTCAAAAGATTCTCCGAAGTGTTTTGGTGAACCATATGCCTAAGAGTGAAAGGAATAACTGCGCGACGTATCTGCATCAGGACGAGATACCGACCTCGTGGTACAACATCCAAGCTGATCTTCCCGAGCCGCTGCCACCGCTGCTTCATCCGGGCACAAAGGAGCCCCTAAGGCCCGGACTCCATCCTCGAATATGGGCTGAGGAACTCGTCCGCCAAGAAGACTTGAAGGAGCGCTACGTCAAGATACCGGACGAGGTTCTAGACGCCTACCTGCGCATGCCCCGCCCTACACCCCTATTCCGAGCAAGGCGACTCGAGGCCTACTTGAAAACGCCTGCGAAGATCTACTTCAAATGTGAATACGTAAACCCAGCTGGCAGCCACAAGCCCAACACCGCGATACCTCAGGCCTACTACTGCAAGGCCCAAGGAGCAGAAAGAGTAGTCACAGAAACAGGCGCCGGCCAGTGGGGATCGGCTCTGGCCATGGCATCCGCCTTCTTCAATCTCAAATGCAGAGCGTACATGGTCCGCGTGAGCTACAACCAGAAGCCTGGTCGTCGAACGATGATGCAAACTTGGGGGGCAGAGGTTTTCCCCTCTCCGAGCGATCAGACGAAATTCGGGCGAGGCCTGCTAAAAGAGGACAGCAATCATCATGGCACATTGGGGATTGCGATCAGCGAAGCCCTTGAGGACACATTGAGTAACGAGAACACGCGCTACTGTCTTGGCTCAGTATTGAATCACGTCCTCATGCATCAGACGATTGTAGGACTCGAGGCAAAGAAGCAGTTCGAGATCATAGACACCTACCCTGATGTAGTCATTGGCTGCATCGGCGGCGGGTCCAACTATGCGGGATTTTCGTTTCCATTCATGATGGACAGGCTGCAGGGAAAGAAGGACACGGAGTTCATTGCTTGTGAGTCAAAGGCTGTACCCCACACGACAAGGGGAGTCTACACCTACGATTTCGGTGACACAGCTGAGATGACGCCTCTTGCCAAGATGCTGACGCTCGGACACAAGTACGCTTGCCCGCCAATCCACGCAGGCGGCCTTCGATATCACGGAATGGCGCCGCTAATATCTTATCTCATTCAGAAGGGATTCATGAGATCCGCGGCCTATCAACAGACCGAAGTATTCGAGGCAGCAAACATCCTTGCTCGCACTGAAGGATTCATCACAGCGCCGGAGACAGCTCACGCCTTGAAGTGCGCAATCGATGAAGCGCTGGCCTGCAAGAAGACAGGCGAAGCCAAAGTAATATCCTTCAACAATAGTGGCCACGGTCTTCTGGACCTATCCGCATACCAGGCGTTCCACGACGGAAAACTCGCCGACTTCGAACCCGTGAGAATCGAAGTCCCCAACTATGTCACGTAAGATACTGGCCCAACATTTGCCCCCTCCTATTCCACGTTCTACTTGCGTTTGATAGCCTCAATGTTCTGTGAGGACGGCCACACCATCTGGCTGACATGATCGTCCACAGATTCTTCCCAGCCCAAGACGGGATTTCAGTGGCGGCTCTGCTCTACGGATAGTTAAGTTCATTAGATTCTTTCCCCTGTCTAGGTAAATCGCTAGGGTGAGTTGATGGCCCGCCAATCACGGTAGCTCGAGACTTTGTTAGAGGTTTTGCTTACGGGAGCTTCCGGGCCTCAACAGATCGTTGGAGGGCAAACCTGTGCTGGACATAAGATTCGTTAGAGAGAATTCTCAAGCAGTGAAAGATGACCTTGCCCGAAGAGGCGACCTTGCGAAGCAGGAATGGGTAGACGAACTTCTAAGGCTTGACGCCGAATGGCGCAAGATGTCAACTGAAGTCAATAGGCTGAGAGAGCTGCGAAACAAGATCACTGAAGAGATAGCGAGGCTTCGGAAATCTGGTCAAGATGCAGCTGACAAGATGAAAGAGGCCGAAGCGATTCCAGTAGCCATAAGGGACAAGGAGAAGGCGATTGCAGAGCACAGGGAGAGAATTGACTACATTCTGATGCGCTTACCGAACCCGATGCACGAATCTGTCCCCCAAGGAAAGGATGAGAATGACAATGTCGAGCTAAGGCGATGGGGGCAGACGCCAAGCTTTCCTTTTCCGCCGAAGGACCACATAGACCTTGGAGTCGGCTTGGGTTTGATCGATATCGAGAGAGCAGCGAAAGTTGCAGGCGCAAGGTTCTACTACCTCAAGAATGAATTGGTCAGACTCAACTGGGCAATAGTCAACTTCGCACTTGACCACATGAGGCAGAGGGGCTTCACTCTCGTCCAGCCCCCGTACCTATTGAGGAGGGGCACGGTTGAGGGAGCAGTTGACCTCTCCGATTTTGAAGGCGTCATCTACAAGGTTGAGAACGAAGACCTTTACTTGCTTGCGACCTCGGAGCACGCACTCCTCGGAATGCATAGGGACGAGATCTTGGATGGGGCAAGCCTGCCGCTTCGATATTGTGGCATCAGCCCGTGCTTCAGAAAGGAGGCAGGCGCCCACGGCAGAGACACCAAGGGGATATTCCGCGTGCATCAGTTCGAGAAGGTAGAGCAATTCATCTTCAGTAAACCCGAGCAATCTTGGGATGAGCATGAGCTTATGATCAGGAACGCTGAGGAGATCTTTCAGCGGCTCAAGTTGACGTATCGAATTGTCAGTGTTTGTAGCGGCGAGCTCGGAACCGTTGCCGCCAAGAAGTATGATCTGGAGGTTTGGCTTCCGGGACAGAACAAATACCGGGAGGCGGTCTCATGCAGCAACTGCACCTCTTATCAAGCGGTGAGATCGGACATCAAGTTCAGAGACAAACCCAACGAGCCGACGAGATACGTTCACACGCTTAACAGTACGTTGATCGCGACCGAGCGTGCACTAGTGGCCATACTTGAGAACTGCCAAAGGGAAGATGGGTCGATAGGCATCCCAGACGCTCTAGTTCCGTACATGAACGGCGTGAAAGAGATCGCATCTCGTTGAGGCTAATGTCAAAGACCTGAAGTTGATCGATGGTAGATCTCCTCTCGTATTTGTGGCAAGAAAAGAGGGGAGATGAGAGCGAGGTCCCTATGTATGCATGCTCACCGGTGCTTCCATGGGAACCTTTTCTGCATATGACCTATCGAGGACTCTGGCCGCGTACAGGTTCACTAAGCTGTTGGGGCTTGCCTCACCTGTGACTTTCCCCATGTCTCCTTTGATCAATCTCCACTTGAGCTTCGTGCGCCCGCTCTTCGAGTTATAGATGACGCCCAAGACACTTGAGACTCTAACAAAGGATAGCTCTCCCTCCGTCCGAGCCGTTTCCTTGTCTTCGGCTTCGACGTACATGGTTCCGATCTGCGAGGCCCTTTCGGGAAAAACTGAAGGGTCTTCTGCAAACACAGTAGGCATGAAAGATTGGCAGGTGCTCAGAATCATAAACCTCCTGAAATCGTCGAGGTTACAAACTGCTTCAATCCTCATGAAGATCCCAAGCCCGGAACGAACCAGCGATTTGTTGCTACGGGACCAGACGATTTAACTCTATTTGCTGGATACGGTTGGGGGACGAACAGTGGACATATGTTGCTAAGCCTTGGGTCCGTTCCCAGTCAACCATTTTCGGCGAAGTAGTAGCGATGAGACAAGCGCAAGCAGGGACACCAAGAGCATGACAGAGAACACAGGCTGCAGACCGAAGTTCTCAGCAAGGTACCCTGCTATTGCGCTTGACACCGATCCTAATCCGAACACCAAGAAGAACATGATGCCATACACTAGGCCTCTTTGATCTGGAAGAGTGATTTCGGCGGTAAGTGCGTTTGTTGTCGGTTGAGTTGCGTAGAAGGCCAACCCGAAGAGAACGAGGAAGGTTACCGCCGCGGTCAGGCTTTCTAGTTGCAGACAGGCAAATCCAACAGCGACAACTGCGGATTCTATGAGCAATGCTTTGGCACCGCCAAACCTGTCAGTTCCAATTCCTCCGAGAAACTGGCCAAGGACCCCGAACGCCATCAGAAATGTAATTGCCAATCCAGAGATCTCTATGGACAATCCTCTGATCTTTGTCAGATATGCTGGAAGGAACAGCTCTGTTCCTCTGAAGTACAGACCGATCATGATGTTGTAAGCAAAAAGCGTCCAGAACCTCGAATCTCTTGGGATCAAGGGTTCTTTCGATTTTGTTCTTGTCTTGTGTTCTTTCATTGGAGGGATTCGGATGAAGTAGATAGATGTGAGCATCGCGAGTATCCCGAAGAATACAAACGAAAAGCGCCATCCGACTGTGAGCGCTAGGAGAACTGCAAGAGATGGGACTAAGACCTGTCCGATGCTTCCGCCTACTCCGTGTATCGCCATTACGCGTCCGACTTCTCCGCGATACACTTTTGAGATCAGGCTGTTTGCTGTAGGATGATAGAAGCTACTCCACGCCGACATTAGGACTAACGCGGCGAGGAATCCGGCGAATCCTTGGTCGACTAGTAGGATCAGTGTTGAGACGCCTGAAAGGAGCAGACTAGCGAATACGGTTTTTCCTTCGCCAATCCTGTCCGAGAGAGGTCCGCCAACGAGCGCACCTGCCCCGAATAAGAGATATGCAAAAGTGGCAGCATAGCCGACTTCGCCCAGAGAAGCGCCGAGATCTTTGATAACTAGAAGCAAGACGGGAGGAAGAGCCGAGAGAAATGAATGATCCAGAGCATGAGCAATTCCTAGGAAGAGAATCGTGATCCTATCCCTGTGCATCATTCATACTCCTAAGGCACACGCGGCGTTGACCGAGCGGAACCAACTAGATGAAAGCTTGTCTAGATAAGGCTCTCCTGGAGGTCTTGAGCTCGATGAGGCGTAGTACCTGTCACGCAGAGGAAAAAGGGTGTAATACACCCTCCTGCCCGATCACCCAGACACCGAATACAGCCCACCACCCGACAAAATCCCCGACCCGACAGCCACCAGAAAAGAAAACCACTGACTTCCCACAGCCGCCCGATGATTCAAAGATCCATCAGCCTCTCACCAACCGGCTAGGAGCTGGCCCCTCTAGAGACGATAGAAGATCATGGAAGGGCGCGGCAGATCAAAGAAGGATATTTAGCCGTCACCAAACCTTCCAGTGATACTTAGCTTCAAGTTTGGTGATTGTGGATGGTGAGAATTCTTGTGATTTATGATTCCGCATCAGGCAACACAGAATCGATGGCCCAGGCCGTAGCGAAAGGGGCTGAAGGTGTCTCGCAAGCAGAAGTGACCTTGAAGAAGGTCGACCGCGTTGCCCTTGAGGACATGCTGAACTCGCATGCGATCATAATCGGGTCGCCAACTTACTACGGGCTCATGTCGGCGAAGATCAAGGATCTGCTCGACAGGTCCGTTGAGATTCATGGCAAACTGGAAGGAAAGGTTGGGGCCGCGTTCACCAGCTCAGGGGGAACCGCATCCGGCGCTGAAACAACGCTGCTCTCGATAATCGAGGCGCTTCTCATACACGGAATGATCGTGCAGGGCAGACATGAGGGGAAGCATTACGGCGCCGCTGCTGTTGGTAAACCGAGCGATAAGGACCTCGCCATATGCGAGGAACTTGGAAGGCGAACAGCTGAACTAGCCAAGGCTATCTTCAGCAAGTAGCACCAAATCGTCCCATGTGTGAAGCATAGGAGTTTGCAGACGATGTCTGAAGATTCACTGATAGCTTTTGCTCAAACGCTGATCCGTCAACGCAGCCTCAGCGGTGAAGAGGGCGCGGTCGTAGAGCTAATCATCTCAGAGATGGAGAGGCTTGGCTTCGATCAGGTCTGGAGGGACAAGAATGGAAGCGCGATCGGAGTAATCAAGGGCACTCAGCCTGGCCCGACCCTTCTGTTGGACAGCCACTGCGACACGGTAGACATCGCGCCGGACATTTCATGGGCTCATGACCCGTTCGGAGGAGAGATCAAAGATGGCGTGATCTACGGGCGTGGAGCAGCCGATATGAAGGGTGCGCTGGCAGCGATGATACATGCCGCAGCCTCCATGGATCGCTCCTGTCTGAAAGGGCAAGTGGCTGTAAGCGCGACGGTCATGGAGGAGAGCTTAGAGGGAGCAAGCCTTCAGACTATAATGGAGGCTCTGGCTCCGGATTTTGTGGTGATCGGCGAGGCGACCGATCTGAATCTAAATCGGGGCGGACGTGGACGCGCAGAAATCCACTTGGAGACAATTGGTCGTCCAGCTCACTCGTCTTCGCCGCATCTGGGCCGCAACGCAGTACATGACATGACGAGAGTAACTCGACTGATCGAGAGTCTTCCTGTGAAGACTGATGCTTTAGTGGGCCAGACAGTCTTCGCCCTTACCGATATCATATCTGACCCGTATCCCGCTTGTTCAATGATTCCTAGCCGATGCCGAGTCACATATGACCGACGACTGATCGCAGGTGAAAGCCCCAGCGATGTTCTGGACGCCATTACAGGCTCTCCAGAACTGCAAGACATAAGCTTACGTGCAGAGATCGCTACAGCGGAGTACCGCACATACACAGGAGAAATTCTTCGCGGCACGAAATTTCTGCCTGCTTGGGCCTTTCCAGAGACCGACTCCTTTGTTCAGGCATGTCTCCACGGGCTGCGAGCGGCGGGACTAGATCCGAAGACTGGTGCATATCGCTTCTGCACAAACGCTGCCTACAGCGCTGGTGTGGCTGGCGTACAGACTGTTGGTTTTGGTCCTGGTCGAGAAGAGGATGCTCACGTCGTTGATGAGGGGCTTGAGTTGGATGCGTTAAGGGCTGCGGAACGAGGCTATCGTGGCATAGTAGAAACTGCGCTCAATAGAAAGTGACGCAAAATTCTGATCTTATAAAGACAAGGCTCACCAAATGAGAAGCCAAACCGGGTGGTGTCACAATTGGCAACTGGCTCAATTCGAGAGGTGCTGCCTGAAGACATCTCTGAGGACGTAGAACACATCATCGATGATATCTTGAAGAGCAAGATGGAAGCGTGTGCAAGAATCTTAGTATCTGTGATTCGAGCGCTAGAGCATGAGTACGGTCCCGGGGTCTTGAAGGTCGCGAGGGATGCTATTCTCCGCCGCGAGCCAAGGTCGCCATCTCAACTCGGGAAACCAGAAGAAGACTTGCGCACCTTCTGCAATAACCTTGAAAAGGGATGCGTAGGCTCCCATCGATGGAAACGTGTCATCGATGCGCCAGACCAAATAGGCTACAGATTCCATCGCTGTCTATGGGCAGAGGTCTTCAACGAGTTAGAGGCGCCGGATATTGGGAAGTGGCTGTGTGAAGCAGATGAGCCTGCTGTCAGATCATTCAACCCGAAACTCGGTTTCTCGCGGACAAGGACCTTGATGGATAAGCAAGGCGAATGCGACCACGTGTTCTACGTCAAGAAGTGAAGCTTCAGAAATGATCACCCTAGTTTTCGCAGGGGGCAGGTCATCGCTGCTACGAAACCTATGCGGCAGCTAGGCATCGACCGCAAGAGTCTCGTGCGTGGTCTTGATCATGGAGACCACATCCAACCGGTACGGACATTTCTTGACGCATTCCCCGCATTGAGTGCAACCGTCCGCTTTCGTATTCAGCCGTTGATACTGCTCCTTGGCATATGCACGTAGTCCATAGAAGTCGGCATATTTCTCGAAACGGAGAACCGCTGGGATATTGATGCCCTCCGGGCAGGGAACGCACAGTCCGCATTCTCTGCAGAAGGGCTCTGGTGGCATCTGTCCGAACCTGTACCGTTCCTTCTCTCTGTCGGTCAGCTCGCGGAATCTTTCAGCTACAGCAGCGGCATGTTCAACTTCTCGTGGGCTGCGCAGGCCTGGAACCATTGTGGCCACATCGTGAGCCAAGACAAACCTTAATGCTCTTCGGGCCTTTTCCGGTCCTTGTTCTCCGAAGATCTTATCGAACGCCTTCGGGTTGGGTGCGCGGGAATCCCTCTCAGAGTAGTTCAGATCTATTCCTCCGAAGGGCTTCATTATCACCACTCCGATGTCGAGCTGCTTCGCCAAAGGCATCAACTCCTCCGTTGCTTCGCGAGTGATCAAGTTTAACGGAACTAGGACCGTGTCAAACTCATTTGTGCGTAAGGCCTTTGCTAGTACGTAGGGGCGGTGACCAGTGATTCCTATGTGATCTATGGTCCCCGCGGATCTTGCCTCTTTAAGGGCTGCAAGAGATCCATCCGGAGCCAAGGCGCTCTCAAGAGTTTTCACATCATCGATCCCGTGAAGCTGTACCAGATCAATCCTGTCAGTCCTCAAGTTTCGAAGGCTATGCTTCAACCCGGCTCTAGCAGCTTCTTCCTTCGTCTTCTGATGCGTCTTGGTAGCCAGAACAACCTGACCTCTTACGTCGTGTAGTGCTTCGCCGATCTTTTCTTCGCTGTCACCATACGCTCTCGCAGTGTCAAAGTAGTTGATGCCGAGTTCAAAGGCCCGCCTAACAGTCCTCACAGCAGCTCTCTTACTCGCCTCGATAATCGGAATGCCGCCGAACCCTACAACTGACACGTTGAGGTTAGTCCTTCCCAACCTTCGCTTCTCCAAGCCGACACCACGCTGTCCCAAGTGAACTCTGCGAAGATGAATCTGCGACAGATAAGCGATTCGCTTTGCATCTGACATGTCCAAAGACAGATGGCAGGTTCAGAGGCAGTTCAAATGTAGTGATGATGGTGGGCACACACGTAGAGTGGTGCGGCCGGCGACAATTGAAATGTTAGGACAGTGAATTCGTGCGCGGACATCATTAGTGGCAATCACGCTAACGCCTTCGATTCTCGTCTCTGAGAGGATTCATACGTACGAGCATCGGCGAATCGCTGAGGACCGGGGCATTGGACTCAGATGGTGCCCCAAGAATGCTCGCAATTGCAGAAACAGCCACCGAGGTCGTTCATCTCAAGCTTGCGGCTGCCGCTGCGAAACCTAAAGTCGAGCATCTTGGCAGGGTATTCGTTGTAGAATATTCCGAGCCAGAACGGCCAGATGAACGGCTGGGTGATGTTCCAGCAGCATCGGCCGTAGGTCGCCATTTCCGCCATCAATTCGGAATCGCCCGAACGCGCGTGAACGGTGAATATTGGCAGGTCGTTCTCATAGCGCTTTCTGATGTGCACATCGTTCATGATGTACTCCTTGTTCTCGAACGGATTGAAGAAATCGAGTGTGCGCGAGACCATCCTCTCTCCCCAGTCCATCGCGCTTTTGTGTTTGTACGTTTGCCGAAGCATCGGGATCCCGACATGAGGCAGGAAGTACTGCATGTAAGCGCCGTTGTCCCACTGGGCCGTCGCCCAGTACCAGCAGGGTGTAATCGAGGATATCCGCACCTTCTGGAAGTATGCTCGGCCTTTCACGCTGAATTCCTTGCCCTTGTGTCTTATCGTGCCGGAAGCGCTCAGCCCTCGGTACTTGAGCATCGAGTAACCAATCTGCCTGCCGACGAAGTTCTGGCCGGTCGGCACGAGCGCTCTCATGTAATTGGTCCAAGGCTCCATCTGCAAATCGAGGCCAACTTCTGGGTTCTCCGCGATGAGTCTGAAGTCAGCGTCGCCTCCATCGAACGAATAGCGTCCGCGAGTGCTCTCCATCAGGATCGAGCCGTAGTCGTTGGTCCAATTCGTCTCGGTCGGGCCGTTCTCGATGATGAACGGGTCATGCATATTCGCGCCATCGCAGTACCACGAGGCGACGACCGACTCGAATCTCGCCCTTTCATCGGTCACCTCAGGGATTGTTTTTGGATTCCACTCGAAACTGTTTATTCTGACTCTCTTGCAGTTGCGCGTACCCCAGAGAATCATCAGCTGCTGCGGATAGTCTGGCCGTTCTGGGTTCTCGAAGAAGAAGAGCCACCACCACCAGTGCCAAGTGCGGTCGGGCAGCGCGTGCTCGGGATGGAGCTTCCAAAGATCAGCGAATGTTCCCATCTGAACATCATGAACCTCGACATTCAAAAAAGCTGTCGAAGCCTTTTATATGATAGGGTATGTCTCTTTTCTGTTTTGCAATAGAACCGTAGCAAAGAAATACCGCTCCAAAAGCTTGAATCTCCTCACAGTCTGGGTTAGCGTGCTTGGCTATCCGTCGGTTTGTCTCTGGAAACTTGGGTTTTCAGACACGATTTTTCCAAGTATGGATCTTGCATTCCACTAGTCTTCGTGCGCTGAAGAATTACATCTTGGATTTCCGAATCTGTGCAAAACGCCAGTTTGGGAAAGAGGGGGTTTAGGAGGCACATCCCCCAACAACCTAGAGGAGACGGGAGGGGAGTCATCTCTGGCGCGGCCGATAGAATTTGACCGGCTAAAAAGGTAATTATGTGTGTGTTGACGATGGTGGGGCTGCGGAGATTTGAACTCCGGATCACGTGGGATCTCGAAGGCTCTTCCTCTCCCAAGCCACGTAGCCTATCTTGGCTGATTCAGCCATCTAGACCAGATTTGCTTGATGTTTTTGTCGGAGCTAGTCGTCCTTTCATCGCTTGTCGGGGTGGTTTTTTTGCCTCCACCCTGCAAGTGCTTGTGAGACTTGTCTCCAACTTGGCATCATCTAGCAGACAGCCCCGTCCCGCAAGAAGAGGGGACATCGAAATAAGAGTTTCGGGCTCCCTACCTATCTGCTTCTGATGAACTTTGAATTACTGCTCTTACCCGATATCTCAAACACGAATCGCTCTGATGTATGAGAAGCGTCCTCTCTCCTCACTCTTCATGGTAGCTTGAGCTAGCGGATAGCAGTTCGGATCGTGTGCAACTAACATTTTGGGAAAACCCATCGTTCCGAAAACACATATCGTTAGCACTCTGTCTCCATAGGGGGAAACAAGGCTGAAAAAGGGAAAAAGAGCGAGGATTGTTACCTCCGCGCACATAGGCTTTGAAATCATCCAGTATCTCTAAGCGATAGAGTCCGTAGCATTCTGCAAAACTTAGCAATCAGAACTACCATTGCATCATAGTGTTCAGCATGAGTCATGAGGTGAAGCTGAAGGAAGAAGAAAAAACCTACTTAAAGCGGCCGCGGATAGTATGAGGACCGCATTCGTGATTCGGTGAGCCGACATGGGCTAGTCCAGTAGTTCCGAGTCTTACTTGCGTCAGTTCGAAAACTCGCTGAATCGTGGTCAATATGGCCGCTGTCCCCACGTTACCTAGAACTAGAACACTGTCCTAGAGATGAATACAGGATGGAAAGGCTTCGGAGGATAGCTGCCAGTTGCCGAGACATTCTCGCTCTGGAGAGAAATGTCTTGATTGTAGGCGGCACCTCGGCGTTGGGCACCTTCGGCCTTTCATTGTGGATACCTCTTCTGCCGCTATACTTTCGAGGTCTAGGCGCTGATGCTGTCATGACGGGCACGGTCTACACACTTGGATCAGCTGTGTTCGGTCTGTTGCTAGCTCCTGCTGGCCACCTATCTGACCAATATGGCCGGAAAATGATGATAGTTGTGGCGGGAGCACTTAGTGCTGCCTCAACTTTCATGCTTGGGGTCTCAAACGGGTGGACCGAAGCAGCTCTTGCGTATGCAGTTTTCAATGCGAGTGCCGCGCTACTCCAGCCTAGTCTACGCCTAACAGTAGTCGAGTCTGTCTCGCAGGACAAGAGAGGCACCGCTCTCGGAACCTTCTTCGCAGTATCTCCCTCCGTGGCGATGATCGCCCCGTTTGTAGGTGGAATGGTGGCATCGACCTATGGATTCAAGCCGCTGCTCTTATTGTCCTCAGCGCTAGTCCTTGTGACAGCGGTGCTCCGTCTTGTGTACTTGAAAGAAACACTGTTGGACCGGCGTTGTACGAACGGTACATCGAAACCCAAGATGAGCTGGATCGGCAAATTCATGGTCGTACAGAGAAACAGGAGCCTATTCACTGTGTTTTTCGCATTTGTGCTATATGGAGCGGCGATGCAACTCACAGGCTTTCTTGTGCCCCTCTTCGCTAGCGATGAACTTGGTCTAAGTCCAGATCTTATCGGCGTGATGTATTCGATATCCATTGCAACTGGCGCATTGTTCGCGATTCCTTTCGGAAAACTCTCGGATAAGATGGGGAGAAGGAAGTGCGTCATATTCAGCTGGGCTGGGGAGATCATTGCGATGTTTCTCTTCATCTTCTCACGAAGTCCTTTGTTGGCAGTCATCTCGTTCGGTCTTTGGTCCGCAGCGGGACATCTCGATACGCCTGCTCGAACCGCTTGGATTTCAGAGCTGACCAGACAAGAGGAGCGTGGCCTAGTCATGGGTCTCTTCATGTCCTCGACCACCCTTATGTCGCTCCCCTCGCCTTCTATCGGCGGCTATCTCTACTCGGTCTCACCACGCCACCCGTTCTACATTGACGGCATACTATCACTGGTCGCGTTGCTTGCCATAGTCCGGCTCACACGAGAACCCAAGAAAAACCTCAGACCTGCCAAGAACTGTTGATCATCTTGAGGGCATAATGATCTACGGAGGAGTGGTCTGCGAGGATTGCAGGCCGATCGCCGAGAGATAGCTAGAGCCTTTAGTCCTCAGATCAACTATCTCTTTCATCTGGGCTAGGCAGTTCCAGCAGGCGCATAGCAGACTCTAGGGCATCCCTGAGGAGGTCGACATTCCAT
>Ga0315312_1001800_pt1 | contig 15859 bp, 14 predicted proteins | sample TDP7_MG_FD_203629 | JGI IMG/M metagenome (GOLD analysis project Ga0315312, IMG submission 203629) | Freshwater sediment microbial communities from Lake Towuti, South Sulawesi, Indonesia - TDP7 | ecosystem: Environmental > Aquatic > Freshwater > Lake > Sediment | place: Indonesia: South Sulawesi... | reverse complement strand
TTCGTGTTCTCGACTCGGCTCGAACAGTAAAGGTATTCTTCGAGCGAGCGTAGCGAGTCGAGAAGATTTTCTTGACCCATGCGTAATATAGTCTTTGGGTTCTACTTCTTCAGGCGGCGCCATCGGATAGACATCTCGCATATGGGGCTTGGTTTTATAAATCGTGCCGTTAATAATACTGGTGATCAAGCCCAGCCGTTTCATAAATCCTCCTTTCTTTTTAACACATCTACTTTTTAAGGTTGCCTAATTGCTCAGGTGGAATAAGAATACCACCAGAAACGATTATCCTGAGCGCCTCATCCACCGAGAGTTTTAATGGGATGATATCATCCCGTGGAACAAAAATGGTATAGCCCGTAAAGGGCGTGGGTGAACTCGGGAAAAAGACACTGACACATTCTTTACCGATGGATGAATTAAGGGCGGGCAGACCAGCCGAGGTAACAAATCCTAAAGTATATAAGCCCCGTCTTGGGTATGGCACCGCCACGACCATCTTAAACGCTGTTTTTTTACCCTCGGTAAAGAGTATCTCCGTAAACTGTTCGGCATAGGGATAAATGGTGTTAACGATAGGGAATTTCTTGAGGAACCACTTCTCAACGGCCTTAAAAAACTTCCGCCCGATAAAGGTCGCCATGACATAACCGAGGACAAATATCATGATAATGGTTAAGGGGAAACCAATCAAGGCAACGATCCCGGAATGGGTCTTCCAATCCGCTAAGCTCGCACCACTAACCAGTTCTAACAGAGTCAGTACGCCTAAGCCGAGGGGGTGGGCAAGGTTATTATTAAGAAATCGAAAGGCCAGAACCAGAATGAAGATAGTAATCAGGGTCGGTAAGAGGGCCACTAAACCAGTGAAAAAGATAGTCCGATGAGGTCGTTTACTAAAATCCGCTTTTTTATTCATGGACAATTAATTAGGGTTTACATTGGCGACAGGCGGTGTAACCTTGTTTAATCGCTTTCTGTTTGGCGATAGGGGTTTTTCCCTTCTTCAGGGATGGACAACCCCCTTGATGATATTTTTTCCCTACGCTGGTAATATAGACAATTTCTTCTTTAAGTTGTTCTGATTTAGGGCGCGGGGCTTCTTTAACTTTTATTGCCCAGATACCGCGCTGGTTTTCACGGGCCTTCCATTGGAGACCCAGCAGGTAGGTTTCATACTTGACATTCGGAGGAACGGTCATAACCTTAGCCCAACCATTCTCTATTAACTCGCCATTAATAAAGGTGTTATCTTCTGAATAGACATAGGCTAAGGTGTGGCCATCTTGATCAGTCCGCTGGACATCGTATTCTAACCGGACCCGCTTACCTAATACTAATTTCTTATTTGCCTCAAAGGCTCCATTACATAAAGGCTCACCCCTTTGTGGTGGACTTATTCCGATATACCTGACCTTTGTCCCGTTGGCTAATCTAATCGTATGGTCGTCAATCACTGCAGTCACCAGGACATAATTACTCTGACACGCCCGCAGGATAACCAGAGACAGTCCGCTTAGGGCAATGAAACCGATTAAGATACCGTAAAAGACCTCTCTCATATTCTACTCCTTTGCCGATGAACCCATTGCTCTATTTTATAAGGCAAAGTCTAAAATCGGTTTAAAACTCCGGGTGTCAATCCGGTAATCGGCCACACTATTTAGGATGTGATTGGGGGAACAAAAAGCCACGCCGATGCCGGCAAACCGGACCATACAGATGTCGTATTCACTATCACCCACCGCAATAATGTTGCTTAAAGGCATATCATATTTTTGTGCCAATTTCAGCATGACATTACTCTTGCAGAAATGGTGATTGCATTTGCTCTCATCCGTGCGCATAAAATGAGAAGGGACTTTTACTTCGCCGGTGGCGAGACTGTTACTAAATTCCAATTCATTGGCAATCGCAAAATCCGCACCGATTTTGTTCCTGATATGATTAACCACCCCATCATAACCATCACTAATCATTCCGATAATATACCCGCGTTTCTTTAGTTCCTGTATGGTCTCTATCGCATCAGAGACGAGCGGGATTTTATCCACGACACCAACTATCTGTCCGAGGTTTAATCCTTTGAGATGCTGTGCAATCAGTTTGGTCAGCAGATACGATTCAGAATTGGTAGCCAGAATCTTAATCAGTTCTTTCTCAAAGTTAAACGCCCGTGCCGCCTCGTAGATAAACCGCCCTTCTAACAAGGTATTGTCCATATCAAAGATAATCATCTTCTTTAAAGGGAGCAAGGTTTCCTTGATGGCCAGTTCCATTTGATCTCTGATGATATTGATGGTTTCCAGCGAATCCAAAGAGAATTGAGGATGCGTTCGGGCACGTTTCAGGATAGCCCGCGAAACCTCGCGGGACATCTTGCTCAGTTCACGCCACGGCTTCATCTTGTGCTTAACGGTTCCGATATTAACTTCTTGAATCCGGGCACCGAGTTTAATCATATCCAAGAGGATGCCAATATCCACACCGTAATCGTTCTCAAACTCTATCTTGTGCAAGAATGATTTCCTGCCGGCAATAATGCCGCTCAATGGCTGACGGAAACACAAGGCCTCCGGCAAGAGTAGATTAAGCAAGGGCTTAGCCACCAGTTCGGTTATCCGACCGGCTTCTCGCTCAAAGGTTGATTTGACGAAGTCCGCTTCGTCTTTCAGAAGCGGTTCACTCATCCGGTCAATAATATCAGGTGCGTAATTATCAATATCGCCATCAAGGTAAATAATGATATCGTTGCGGGTCAAGAGAAGACCGTCTTTCATAGATGCGCCCTTGCCGATTTTGGTGGAGATGATTACGCTGGCGCCTGCTTCTTTGGCCAACTCCACGGTACGGTCAAGTGATTTATCGTCTACCACAATAACCTCATCCACATTTTTTGAGTGGCGGGCGAGAGACACGATTGGCCCGATGGTTTTCTCCTCATCAAGCGTGGGAATAATTACTGTTATCATATTTTAGGTAAAATAAGCCGTTAACCGGCAGGAGATAGCCGCTATAACCAGCAGGGCGCTGTAGCCTAAGGCATTACGGAATTCTATCTGTTGTTTATTAACCTGGGGCTTATTCGGCGCAAACGGGTATGACTTATCGCGCCAGCGCGCCCAGATAGTGAGTCCAAGAATAAGCGCGTAAATAACATCAAATATACCGGGCAAAGGCATATTTTTCATATCCATAATAACAAGACAAACCACTAAAAAGACTGGACCGATAACGAACCAGAATGCCCTGAGCATAAATAAACCTCTTGCGTACTAATGTAGTTGCTCAATTTATTGAGTCTAAAAGCCCGATAAATCGGGCAACTACACCTCAGATAAGGGTTTTTCAACAGCCTTATATTAACCGAGCTAAGACCCATAGCCCGATGGCGACCGGCAGGAATATCGCATTATACAACAGTGCCGGGCGTAAACCGCTACCGGGTTGCGTGGATGTTTCTGAAGGAACGGCCGACGGTTTGGGTCGGTCAATCCAGCGTGCGAGGCTGATAAATATTACCAGGATACCATAGATGATATCAAGTATACTCGGGAACGAAACCTTCTGCATGGCAATGAGAACGAGACAGACCATCAAAAATGCCGGACCGATCATCATCCATAATAATCGGACAAGGCAACCGCTTAAAGTGGTCATTTGTTGTTCTTCGGCCATAATTAACCTCCTTTGGAGTTTGTGAAGAGATACCGCAATAAATGGAGCAAACCAAAAGGGTCGTTACTGGTTGAGGAACTCACTCTTCAGGAAAGGTTAGTCAGTAGGGTCGCGGGGGATGGGGGGAAAAGAGGAGTGAAAGATATCAATCCCGAATGATCTTATATCCAGAAACATTTAACTTATCCTTGATATAATCCTTTTATATATATTTTACATTACGTCAAGAAAATCTTCTCGACTCGCTCCGCTCGCTCGAAGAATACCTTTACTGTTCGAGCCGAGTCGAGAAACTAAACACGAATAAGACCGAATAGAACGAATCTCACGAATAATATTAAGAAATCAATTTATCATTCGTGTCATTCGCCTTACCCGCCCCGTTAGTCCCGAATGCTTTCGGGACGCAGGCGTGTGATTCGTCCCGACACTTCGTGTCGGGATACTTTCCTATACCCCAAGGAAAATCTTCTCGACTCGCTCCGCTCGCTCGAAGAATACCTTTATTGTTCGAGCGACCCCGACGGATGTCGGGGAAGTCGAGAACTACCCGTTTATACTTTCCTATACCCCAAGAAAATCAATAAGTTTTATTTACTCAGTTTTTCTATGAAGGCCTGAGCTAGGCGGAAGGTTTCTTTAACAATCGTTACATCATAAAGCAGGCCCTGGTAATAGCCCACGATGTGTAAAAGGTCATAGAGTTTATCAAACTCCCTGAATAGTTTACCATTATGAATGGCAACATATTTACGCAAGATGCGACGGTAGGCATCAACATTTTTAGGGAGTTCCTTTTTAGTTAATCCCTGGTGCAAGAGATATTCGTTTATGGCGAGTAAAACCGCCAGATACACGGTGGCGCAGGCCTCACGCACTGGTTTGACATCTACGTAGGTGGAGTTTTCTCGAGGTGTCTTTTTAAGTATTTCTCTGGCGTTATGTAAGTATCTAACGGCTTCTTTCATCTTCTCCCCTGACCCTTCTTTATGAGGATACTTTAAACATTCTCTTCTGTCTTGTCAAGCACTATTTTATGCAAAACCAACTAAATCTTCCTGCACTTGGTTTATTATAGTTGGTTTTGCATTTCCCGAATGAAGTTGCCCTCCCGACGTATGTCGGGACGGGATCCCGAAGCGCTTCCTTCGAGGGCAGGTTCACTCGGGACAATAGGGGCTACCGCCCCGATTACGAAAGGGGTCTTCTTTGAGCCTACTTCCTTGGAGAAGGGGAAAACACTACCCCTACGGTAGGGTTTTCCCCTTAGATCAACACCCCGTCGTAAATCATTTACATCAGGCTGAGGGACAACCCCTGCCGTATTGGCCGTGGTTTTCCCTCTCCATTGTTTGCTTCCCAAGTAAGACCCTTTCCGCATTCCCCCCTGGAGTCCCGATGAACATCGGGACTCCAGACCACCCCACATGCAGTTCCATATATAGTTATATCATTGCCATAATACTTACTTGGAACTGCATAACTATTTTCATATATTTTTCGGATTTCCCTGTAACATCCGACCGATTTACCTATTTACTAGTAGGAAGAGAGGAGACACGGAGGTGGAGATATGAGGACTAAATGTAAGGAGTGTCGGGAGAGGATCCCCGGGGGCGCGGGTCTGCGGTCTTACTACGCTCAGAAACTGCGGCTCTGTGCCTACTGTTACCGGCATAAACACCCGGAGCGGAGAGAGAGCCAACTGCCCCCCTTGCGCATGGGCTCGGAACGGCTCTTATCTTGGGACGAACGCCGCTATCTGGAACGAGCCGGGTTTAACCCGGAGGTCTGGTCTCCCGAATTTCGGGCGGAAATGGAGGATTACTGGGCGGCCCGAGAGCGAGGTGAAATATGAAATACCATCGAAGACTATTATTAAGCTGGATGATCGCCCTGGGACTCATCGGTCTGGGGGTGCTGGCGAACTGGTATCTGGTCTATGTCTGGGCCGCCCAACCCGTAGAAGCACCTAATCCCTATCAACAACTCTATGAGAACCTGCTTTATCCGAGTGTGCGGATTGAGACGCCGGATGGGTGCGGTTCCGGGGTTATTATTCACCACAAAGACACAAAGAACACAAAGGAAATCTATATTTTAACAGCGGCTCATGTTATAGAAAATGAAGTATTGGTCTCGGTAGAATTATTTAACTCTGCCGAATCCCTACCTGCCTTCGTGGTAGTCACGGATACAGGTAAAGATTTGGCACTACTCAAACTTATTACCGATAAACCTTATCCTTATGCGGCTAAGTTAGCGCCACGCGATTACCTTCCCAAAATCTTCACGCCGATATGGGTCATCGGCTGTTCATTAGGATTATCTCCCAGACCATCTGAAGGAATTATTACAACGCTTGGTGACCTTTGTGCCTTTGTGGTGAAATATTGGGAAATTTCCGCCCCCATCTGGCCCGGCAACTCCGGTGGCGGCGTCTTCCTCAAGGATACACATGAGTTAATCGGTCTCGCCGTCTGGGTCAGGGTCTATCAGGGGCAGTTAGTCAGCACGATGGCGGGGGTCGTGCCGTTGGAGGAAATCTACGAATTCTTAGAAGGAGCGAGTGAATTAGTTGATTAGTTAATTAGGTTAAACACCATCGCAACTCAATTAACTTAATTAACTAATTCACTAATTAACTTGCAGAGGAGGTAAAACCCCATGAATGACATCTACGCCTTAGAATTTCAGTTAGCCAACCAGCGGGGGTTCGTCAGCGGCGTGAGACTCGCCCCGGGCTCGATCACCCTGGACGGCTGGATCCGCTTCGCCTCGGCCGGTCCACCCCAGCATCGGCTTATCCTGGCCTATGGACATCCTATTACGGAAATGCCCGGGTGGTACTACATTACCCTTTACGCCCAGGTGATGGGTGCGAACGGGCATCTCATGGTCGGGGCCTGGAATGAACCGGCCGGCCTCGGCTATGAGTTAGCAAGCACGACCGATCTCCGCGATGACACCTGGCACCACTTCGCCTGGACGATTGACCATTACACGAACACAGGTCGGCTCTTTATTGATGGTATCAAAGAGGCCGAAGGGACACAGATCTTTTACCCGCACCCAGAAGACCATGAGATCTATGTAGGCTGGCGGGGGAGGCTCACTCCTGCCTTAGCCCTCGACGATCTCAGGCTCTCCCGGGTGGCACGGTATCATGAGAATTTTACACCGCAACCATTGCAATGGGGTATCGATGGGGCGGTAGAGGCCTACTGGCACCTGGATGAGGGTGTCGGAGATGTGGCGTACGACGCATCGCCTTATGCCCGTCACTTGGTGTTAGAGGCAGCCCCATCATGGATTTCAGGGATAGTGGGAAAGGGGGTGATTATTATGCCTATCATCAGTCATGTGCGGATCAAGGTGCCGTATTATGCGGCGGCGCCCTTGCGCATCCCGGAGAAGTGGGCCGAGAACCTCAAGAACGAGGCCGAGTGGCTCAGTGAAAAGCGTCAGCTGGTCATCCCCGATGAGACGGCCTATCAAGACCGGATCAGCGAGGTGAGTCATGGGGCCTATGCGCCCTATGTCAACCCGACCTTCTGGACGCGCGCCGGGCTCTCCTTGAAGAATATCAAGAACCGGCATCTGGACAAGATCAGGAAGTCCTTCAAGAAGTGGAGCCGTGGTTTAAGCCATGCCTTTGCGACCGTGGAAGGTGTCTTCGGCAAGCGTTTCAAGGAAGCGGTGGATCTGAGGCGTGACCTCTATTCGGAAGGCGCGGCCGAGCGGACCTTACCCTTTGTCGGGACCAAGTTCGAGTTACTTGGCCCGGCCGCGGGTGCGGGTTATTGGTTGACCAATGACCCGAAGACCCTCAAGGTGATTGAGGCCGGGGAGGTCGTGGGTAGTCCGTATCGCATCTGCGTGCACCTGAAGAAGGCGGCCCTCAAGGCGGCCCTGACCGAACGACTGGTCCAGGCCGGGGTTTTGATCCTGGAAAGCGGGCTGGATGTCTCCATCATCGCCGAGCAGAACGGGGCCAGCAATGAGATCGTGCAAGGGTATGTCGATCCGGCCCTGAGTCTGGTGCCGTTCACCACGGGCGGGGCCAGCCATGTCGATTTCGTGGTCAGCGACGGTCAGTTGTATCTGGATATTCAGGTCGCCACGATGTAAGGGAGCAACTCGGGGAAAGAAGTTCGGGCTGCAGACCGGACTTCCCACCCGGGGCATCTTGGGATGGCGGATTGATCCCGACGGATGTCGGGACGGATTAAATCCGAAATCCGCATTCCGCAATCCGCAATTGAAAAAGGAGGTGATTCATATGAGACGGAGATATTTAACCGTTAAAGAAGTCGCGGATTTTCTCTGCGTGAGTACCAAGACGATCTATCGCTTAGCCCGTGCGGCGCGGATCCCGAGTTATAAGTTCGGGGGACAATGGCGTTTCCCGTATGGAGAGATCGTGCACCTGAATCTGGCGCGGTTTCGGGAATATGCCCGGCAGCGCGTGGTCCAACTCCGCCAACATCCTGCTCAGCCACCCCGCGGTTACAGTCTCCTGGAGCGGATGCTCCGCTGGGCCGTGGTCAGAATGGGACAGGATCAACCCCAACCTGTCCCCAGTTGTCCCATCCCGCCGAGCGACCCACCTCGCTAAGTCCAAGATGTCTCAGCCGTTAGCCCGGCCGGTCTGGTGGGTCTGGGACATGGGGGGCAGGGGTAGGGGAGATGCCCCTCCCCTCCGGCGGGGATAAGTTAGGCGGAGATCAGGGACAAGTGAGACGGGTGTCGGAGATAAGTTGAGATTGTTGCGAAACCATCCCGAAGTCCATCGGGACACACGAATAAACACGGATTATCCCGAATGAAGACACTCAAGTTGAACAGCATCGGGATCCCGAAGTGATCCCATCGTGGGACACCTCATTCGGGATAATTAAGATTTCCTGAATTTATTCGGCTCGATGGTATAGGAAAGTATAAACACGAATCACACGAATAGAACGAATTTCACGAATAATAATCTAATTATCTATCCGTTCATATTCAACCTTCTTCCGAATTCGTGTTATTCGCCTAATTCGTGCTATTCGTGTTCTAATTTTCTTGCGGTATAGGAAAGTATAAAATAGTCACTTCGTGTTCTCGACTCGGCTCGAACACTAAAACCTGCCCCGAGCTTGTCGAGGGGTTATTCTTCGAGCGAGCGGAGCGAGTCGAGAAGATTTTCTTGACGGTCTCAAGTTAGACGGAGGTCGGGCGTCGCGGGACACCCCCCCGACAGAGGTTGCGGGACACCCCGGGTCCCTGCGGGACGGGTCGGGTGGATTACTGATTTTCGGAAAATGATGTCCTGCAACCCAGCCAAATCAAGCCTTCCCAGAACGCGGGACTGTCCCCCAAGTCAATTTTTCCACGGGGTAGGGACAGTCCCCAAGACCCCAAAGTTGACTTTTTCATCCCCTCTAATAAGAGGGGTTAGGGGTGTGTTACCATTTACTTTATCCTTCACCTCTCCCCTTGTGGGAGAGGCCGGGTGAGGGGTGATTCTTCAAATCTGTGAAATCTGTGGCTGATTTTCAGAGCGCAGCCTCCCGTTAGGGAGAAAACTCCGCCTTACAACCCAGTAAAGTAGCCCCTTCCCGCCGCGGTGTGTGGCACCGCCGTAAATCGAGAAAATAGTGAGATACAAAAAATGTGGTCTGTCCCCAAATGAGTCCGGTATGCAAGAACGATTCCCCATTTCTCCGTTTACTGTCTACCGCTTACTATTTTCCTTTGTCTTCTTCCTTCTCTAACAGTTCTTTTACCTCGGGCGGAAGTTTGATCTCAATGTCTTTGTCGTAGTCCCCAAAGAGCACTTCGCTATTCCATTTTGCCTTTATAGCCATAGGCCCTTTTTCTTCAGAGATCTCCATAGAAAAATTAAGTTTATAAGGAAGGGACTCATCTTTATTCACCCAGATTTTATATACAAAGTCAGTAAATTTCTTACGGGCTTGGTCGCTGATATTTTGTCTCGTCAAGAATTCTGAAAGTCCCTCCGAAGTCAAGGAGACATTTATAATCTGACACTCCTTATCTTTTACCTTGGCTACCTCGGAAAACTGAACCTTTTCAAGCCATTTCTCAGATAATTCAAATCCTTCAACCCGCAGAAGCAGATCTTTGTCCATCCAACTGGTGGCATCTTGCCATTCATCCTCGGGCAATACTTTTCCCACAAATTTATTAGCCTTTTTGTAATATTCATATTCACTCTCAATCGCACCACTTGGATCCTGTGAGATTGTTTTAACCCGCATATAACTTAGCTTATCAGACGGTCTATGAATCCCCTTCATAGTCATCTCTATTGTACCCATCACTTCCTCACCCATTTGCATGGTCGTGATCTGCTTGCTCTCGAAACGAAATCCTTTGGTTTTATATAGTTTCTTGAGCGCCTGCAAAACCATCTCCTTTGCCTTCGGGTCTGATTTATCCTTGGGTTTTTCTTCGGTCTTTTCCTCGGGTTTAACCGGTTCTTTCTTGGTTTCTTCTACCCAGCCGGTGCTACCTACTAATAGCACCATCAGGGCAACGAGCCCTATCCAAAACCCCATTTTTCTATCCATTTGCCACCTCCTCTTACTCGCTGTTAGACTTTAGTCGTTACAGCGAGTTTATTCGGGACAGACCACATTTTTTATATACCGCTATTTTCTTTTACTTCGGGGACAGACCACATATTTTCTTTCCCGCTATTTTCTTCATAAGCAAGCCTGATTTTATAAAAATTATACCTTGCGTATTATATAAACAGCCCATCCCAGCCCGTGGGATGTGTCCCTCTTGACACACGCCAGAATCCGCCTAAATAAACCCTTTTAGGAATTAGTGACTGTCCCCACGAGTTCTGGATTACAACTTTGAAACGAGTGCCTCGGCCAATCTTCTGCGCCGGAGTTTTCTTACCGTAACCGCGATATTATCAAAAGACAATGTTTCACCGCTCTTGACATCCCTGCCCAGTTTCTGCGCGACCCAATTTTCCAAAGTTGGGGTAGAACCCACTTCTTCAAGATGTAATTCAATTCCAAGCGTTGAAGCAACGGTCTTCATAGAAACCGCCCCGCCCATAATCCATCCGGACCCGTAAGGCTGGACATGGACAGGAAGCCGATCAAATTCATCTTCAATTTCTCCGACTAAATCTTCAATAATATCCTCTAAAGTGATCATCCCTGTAATCTTTTGCTCCACAGATAAAACAACAGCGATATGCGCTTTTTCGTGCATCATTTCCAACAATGCCTGTGAAAGCAATGTTTTCTCAGAAATCTTCTTAACCGGGCGGGTTATGCCCCGAATGGAAGGGTTTCGGGGGTTTATTTGCATGGTATTGACAATATCCTTGAAATTAAGATAGCCTATAATCGTCTGAGGGTCATCGGTTTTCTCGACAACCGGAAACCGAGTGTGCATATCCAGATGAGCTTTAACCAAGGCGTCTGAAAGGCTGTCCGTTGCCGGAATCATGGAAACATCATTGATATCTATCATGATATCAGCCACTTTTCTCTGTGACAGCCGTGCCGCGGAAAGAACGATCTTCTCCTCGTGCGCGCCGATAAGCCGTGATGTCCTTGCCAGCGCAACTGCGGCATTTAATTCGTGCATGCTTTGTTTGTCCGGTGATGAAACTGCTTCTAATTTAGACCTTGTTAGTTTTAATCTTAAGGTTTTCTTTACTACTATCTCAAAAAAGGAAACGATTGGATTAGCAACTATCATAAGGACCTTCATAAACGGCGACAGAAACAGGCAAACTGATTCCCGATTATTCAAGGCGAACATCTTCGGTACCAGTTCTGCGAAGATGATAGTGAATGCGCTTAAAGGGATGACAATACAGATGATGGCCAAGATTTCGGCATAAAAAGAGGAAACTCCCATATTAGTAAAAATAGGCGTGAATAACTCCTGAGCGCTGGCTCCGCCCGTTGCCGCGGCAATTGCCCCGGCCAGTGTAATGCCAATCTGCACTACTGCCAGGCTGGCTTCCATTCTGTCCTTCATATAAGCCGCGTCTTCCGCACCCCGCTTTTTCTGTTGGGAAAGCGTTAAAAGCCGCGCCCGGGAAATGGATGCCAGAGCCATTTCGTAAGCGGCAAAGACTGCATTAATAAACAGCATCAAAACAATAACCAGTATTTCATAACCAAAACTCATAAGATACTGACTTTCAAGTTAATATGAATCGCGCATCAATTCTAGTGACACCTTTTGATAAGGATTTTAAGTGCGCTTCAGTTAAACTGTTCAGGCTAAACAATAGTAAATTATAATTATTGTAATTATTGGTGATAATTATTGGTGACACACACCATATTTTCTTATTATTGGTGACACACACCATATTTTCTAGGCCTTTATTTTTCTGCCTTGCAGGGCATCGTTTTCTAAATATCACCAGAACATTTCTTAAGGGACGCTTCCCTTTATTTCCCATCTCGAGCCTATCCCAACTTTCCCATAATAAATAGGTTACTTCCATTCGGGACACATTACTTCCATTCGGGACACATGACAGATTCTACAAACCGCTATCTTATCCCGAATGAAGATGCTCAGATAGAACCGCTTCGGGATCCCGAAGTGAAAACCAAAGCGGGTTACTCCATTCGGGATTGGTTTTCCAGCCGGACTTTTCTAAAACCGAAACCCTCGCGGGAGACACATCCCCGAATCGTCCGACGCCATAGTCCGACCCATCCTTCGTAGCCCTCCGGCTACTTCGGAGGGCGAAGTAGGGCTTTGAACGACGGCGTCCCATCTTCGTAGAGGGGATTGAAGCGTCGTGGTTCGTGCATAGAAGTTTAGCCAAGCGCCCCTTAAATGTCAAGCCAAATATTAAACACGAATCATATTCACCCCGTTAGAAAGACCGAAAATAATGAGGGAGAACGATAATTATAAGACCATGGATGATATTAAGGAACTTTCTAACGGGACGAATAGAACGAATCTCACTAATAATTAAGTTACTATTTTCTTTGACTCTTATGATGATCCTGGTTAAATTAGTTTACCATGAGTAATTTGCGAGAAAAAGGTGAGCCTGTTACCTCAGGGCAGGGAAGCGTGGTTGAGATGACGATCCGGGCCCTCGTCCTGGGGACACTCATCGGTCTGGTGATGTGTGCGGCCAATATCTATATTGGGCTCAAGGCCGGGATGACCGTCTGCGCCAGCATCCCCGCCGCGGTCATCTCCATGGGTATCCTCCGCGGGATCCTGCGCCGCGGGACCATCCTCGAGAATAATATCGTGCAAACTATTGGCTCAGCCGGTGAGTCCTTAGCCGCGGGGATCATCTTTACCATGCCCGCCTTGGTGCTAGCCGGTCTCTGGGATGATTTCCATTACTGGACTGTGACCCTGATTGCCTTATTAGGCGGCTCACTGGGAGTATTCTTCATGATCCCACTCCGACGGACCTTGATTGTGGAGCAGAAAGAACTGGCTTATCCTGAAGGCGTGGCCTGTGCGGAGGTGCTGCGGGCCGGTGAGACCGGTGGTCAGGGCGCCTTTTATCTCCTGGTCGCCATCATCTTAGGAATTATCTTTAAGATTCTGGTGAGTGCTATTGTCCTAGTGAAAGATGTTATTCATATCGGACTAAGATTAGGGCAAGGGGCCATCGCCTTTGGTTGCGATATCTCCGTGGCCCTGCTCGGCGTGGGGTATATTGTTGGATTCAATATCGCCATCCTGGTCTTCTTGGGTGGCGCCCTCGCTTGGTTGGTGGCTATACCTGTCTTTTCTATAACCCAGGGCTTACCCGAGGCGAAAACTCTCTATGAGGCCTGTCAGACGATCTGGAGCACCCAGATCCGCTATATGGGCGTCGGCGCCATGGTCGTCGGTGGTATCTGGTCAATTATTAAGATAAGAAAAGGTATCGTCCAGAGTGTGCAAAGAATGTTTGGAGGATATGGGGCAGTTAAAAGCGAGGTCTCCAGGGTTCAAATAGAAAGAACCGAACGAGACATGGGGATGCTACCCATCATCGGTGGCATAATTGTTTCAACCGTCATGATCTTTATCCTTTACCGGTATTTAACTGGTTCAACGAGCGTAACCGTTGTTTCCACGGTCGCGATGGTGATCTGTGCCTTCTTCTTCGTGGCCGTCGCCAGTTACATTACGGGGTTAGTCGGGAGTTCCAATAATCCGGTCTCCGGTATGACCATCTGCACGATCCTCTTTGCCTCGTTACTCTTATATCTCTTCAAGGTAAGTGGGCCACTCGGCATGTTAGCCGCCTTAGGCATCGCGGGCGTGGTCTGCTCAGCGGCCTGCACCTCGGGTGATATCAGCCAGGACCTTAAGACGGGCTATCTGGTTGGTGCGACACCCTGGAAGCAACAGTGGGGAGAAATTATGGGGGTGGTGACCTCGGCCTTTGTGATTGCCCCGGTCATGAGTGCCTTACATCATGGCTACGAGATTGGTTCGGCCAGTCTGCCGGCGCCGCAAGCGTCTTTGTTTAAGGGCATCACTCAGTCCATCTTTATCGCGGGGGAGGGGTTGCCTTGGCCGATGCTGGGCCTGGGAGTGGGACTCGCCTTGATCATGATCATCTTAGATGAAATCCTGAGGGTGCGTGGCTCAGGATTTCGCCTCTATGTGATGCCGGTGGCGGTCGGGATCTATTTGCCGATCGTGCTCTCTGTACCGATACTCATCGGGGGACTCGTGGCACTGATCGTGGCTAAGATCGCCCGCCGGACCTCTCCGGAAGCAGTCAAAGATGTGACTCAGCGCGGCATCCTTTTCAGTTCGGGCTTGATCGCCGGTGAGGCCATCATCGGGGTGGTCATCGGAATCATTATCTCTCTGACCAAAACACCTGGTAAGACCGCACCATTTCCCTTAAGAGTGTTGGAAAATAACCTTCTCACCGTCACGGTTTTTGCCCTCATGATTTTAATCTTGGCAATCGTATCTTTAAGAGGTAAGAAGGTTCCGGCTGAAAAAGGTTAATAAGAATTAGAGGCATCAAGAAATTAAACACGAATAAGACCGAATAGAACGAATCTCACGAATAATATTAAGAAATCAATTTATCATTCGTGTAATTCGCCTTATTCGTGTGATTCGTGTTTATACTTTCCTATACCGAAATAAAATTATGCTTTCTTCCGAGAAAATAATTCTGGGGATCATTAACAAGGTAAAAGATACGAATGAAACTCAGTTATTATTAAGTATCTGTGAACCGATGCTGACCAGATTAAATGCCACGGAGTGCATCATGTTTGCGGGAGACCGAGAAGCCGAAGAATTATATAGTCTCTGGTCTATCACCAAGGAAGGAAAAAGGAGTGGTCAAAAAGTAAGGGTCAAGAAAGGTAAAGGGATCGCCGGAAGAGTTGCCTCAGATTATCAACCCATCATGATTGAAGATACATCTCGCGATCGTCGGTATCTGGAAGAAGTAGGTGAAACCCCGACTAGAACAGCGCATAAGAAGTCCGTCCTGGCGATGCCTTTAATGATAGGCGGGACTTTTAAGGGGGTCCTGGAGATTATCAGAAGTCAGCAGAGGAAATTTCTTCCTTCGGATATTGAATTTGTCCAGCCTTTTGCTAATATAATTGCCTTAACGGCCGCCGAAGGAATTAGTGACCCATTAACTAAGTTGGCTGAGGTATGTATTAGGTTCCTGGAAGAACGTGACCGTTACACCCACGGGCATTCACTACGCGTTACGGAATATAGTATGATCATTGCTGAAGAGATGGGGTTAACCCAGGACCAGAAAAACGAACTCCGGCTCTGCGCCCTCCTTCATGATATTGGTAAAGTTGCCTTTAAAGATTCGCTCTTCTTAATCGACCAGCCCCTCTCGAAAACACAACTGCAGATGATTCGGATGCATGCGCAGATTGGCTATAATATTGTCAGTCGAATTAGCGAGACCGTGGCTCATAAGATTCTTTTTCATCATGAGAATTATAATGGTACGGGCTATCCTCAAAGATTAAAAGGGGAACAGATACCGCTCATTTCACGGATTATTAGGCTGGCGGATACTTTCGATGCCATGACCTCAGTCCGACCTTACCGCCCGGCTGGTGAAACAGACAAGGTGATTAAAGATCTTTCTGATGCCTCAGGAAAACAGTTTGACCCTAAGGTGGTCGAAGCCTTCTTAACGGCATACCGCACT
>Ga0315312_1001799_pt1 | contig 15859 bp, 10 predicted proteins | sample TDP7_MG_FD_203629 | JGI IMG/M metagenome (GOLD analysis project Ga0315312, IMG submission 203629) | Freshwater sediment microbial communities from Lake Towuti, South Sulawesi, Indonesia - TDP7 | ecosystem: Environmental > Aquatic > Freshwater > Lake > Sediment | place: Indonesia: South Sulawesi... | reverse complement strand
TACTACTCCAGTGACCCTGCCACCGATCCGTGGCATCTAATGGTATGGAGTCCGCAGACCATTTCGATGAGCGCGAATGTGTATATAGGTTTGGCGTTGACGTCGCATAGTGCCGGCGTAACGGCCACGGCCGTATTCTCCAATGTCACGACTACTGGCGCGGTTACTGGAGTGTTTACACCGCAGGCCATCGGCGTTAGTATGCCTTCTAACGGTCCAGCTTCGATGTACGTAGCTTTGGCCAGCGGCGGCACGCCATCGGTGCTCTATCACGATAATCCAAGTGCATCACAGATAGGTAACTGGACGCAGTGGAGCATCAACCTGCAATCGCTTGCGGCCAAGGGTGTGAACCTGACGAGGGTCAATACGATTATTATTGGTTTTGGCGACAAGACCAATCCGCAGCCAGGCGGTTCCGGCGTAGTGTACTTTGACGATATTCGGCTGTATCCAGCCAGATGAAAACAGAAGTCAGAGGACAGAGGTCAGAAGACGGAAAGTCAGATGACAGGTAAACTGGCTTCCGAATCGCTTGTGAAATCGTCCCGATTAGGAAGCGTTTGGCGGATAGTGAATCTTAAATCGGCCCTATGAATCGTATTTCGATTCACGAATCACGATTCCAGAATTAGTGTACGCTCCACGCTGTACACTCAACGCCAATTCGGTGGGGCCGATTTCGACAGCAATTGCGCAGTTAATATGGCAGATGTTGAAATAATAGCCGGCGAGCGACTTGATGAGCAGTTTTGGCCAGAGCAATGAAACCGGCCGTTTCGACCGTGACAAAGAACTTGTCATACCGCACGGTTACGGCGCCGCTCCTACTTCAATTATTTATTGCTGGGCGCTCTTACTTTCTTGTGCGCTTTGTTTCAGTTTTCAGCCCCCAGCACTAATTGAAAAGAATAATAGATAATTACATTCAATACAGAAGGACCAATTAGTGCTGGGTGCTATCGTCCTGCTGGCCAAGCTGCCCTTCGTTAACGGTCATCAAAGCCGGATGCTGCGTTTCCGAGACGAGCTTTTCTTTATTGCGGATTACTTTGTAAAAAAGCCATTTCAGAAAGCTGCTTGCTGCAAAACCACAGAAAATCAGCACCAAGGCCGCCTGTATGTTCCAGATAACAAAGGCAAGAAGCAACAGCACCCTTATAAGGTGCGCGAACGGTTTTTTGCCCTTTAGATACTGATTCAGAACATGTGGATATCGAATTCTGCTGACCATCAATACCGCCACCCCCAGAGCCAAAACCGGCAGGACATAGATAATCACATTCAGCGTTGAAAATTCTTCTTGATGGAGTATTATCACGCTGACCATTACCCCCGCGGCGGCGGGCGTTGGCAGGCCTATAAAGCTCATATGTGCGGACTCATCCTCCTCGTTTTCCACATTGAATCTGGCCAACCGAATGGCCGCACAGCTTATGTATACCGCTGCCGTCAGCCAGGGGAAACGCTGCAAAAAACTTCCATTGGCAAAGCCCCCTGATTCAAGTTCATATTCGAGCACTTTGACCATCAAGAAAGCCGGTGCCACACCGAAGCTGATTACATCGCAGAGGCTGTCGAGCTGGCCGCCGAAGCTGGAGGTGCTCTTTACTCTTCGCGCGAGCCTGCCGTCGAGCATATCGGCGACCATTGCCAGCAGGACCATATAACCGGACGCTACGAAGGCCCCCTTGCCCGCGAATACGATGGCGGCGAAGCCGCACACGCCGTTGAGAATCGTTATAAGCGACGGCAGGATTGTGACGTACTTCAGCCGCTGTCTTCGCACTCGCCGCAGTAAACTTTTTTTGGCCGCTTGGGTCTTCAACCTCCGCATTTCTCGTTTCTCGTGTTTCGTCAATCGATATTGGTTATTCATATCTTACAAGCGGTGTCAAACCTGCTTTGACCTTGTCACCTACTCGGACCAGGCATCTAACCTCGTATCCTATCGCTCGGCTCTCGTCGCTCGCGGCCTGTGCCCCGGGGTCTGGGGCACGAGGTAGCCGGGCCGGAACGTACAGTTCCGTCCTGGAGCCGAATTTTATCATTCCAAACTTTTCACCGCCAGTTAATTCCTGGCCCTGGCGCGTATCACAGACAATTCGCCGGGCGATGCTGCCACTGATTTGCCGGACAATCAGCCTGTCTTCGGGACTATCGGTCCTGACCAAGGCCAGGTCATTGGACTCATTGACCCGTCCGGACTGCGGGTTCATTGCGTTCGTGTATTTGCCTTTTCGGTAGGTAATTTTTTCGACTTTCACATTGCACGGGGCGCGATTAATGTGGGCGTTGAAGATGCCTAAGAAAATCCCGAACCGTATCGCAGCTTCGCCGATAAAGTTATCCTCCTGTACAATCTCAATATCCGTTATCCGGCCGTCGGCCGGCGCTAACAGCAGATTCCTGTCCGAAGGACAGCGACGTTCAGGGTCGCGAAAAAACGCCAGGACCCAAATCAAGGCAAGTGCCAAAACCGCCTCTGCGGAGACAATAGCCCAGACGGGCAAAAACAGGACGGCTATCAGCAGGTAAGCAATCATCAGCGCAAGCACTGCCGCAGGAAAAACAACTACCTGCGGCCAACCATATCTGGTCAGCGGAATCCTCATACAATTTGTATAAAGCCAAAAACCTGAATCTAAAAACTCCGGGACTAAGCCGACGCATAGGTTTTGACGGCCCGATTCAGCAGTTTTACACTTTTTCGGAGTACAGTCAAGTCCGTTAGAGACTTTTTCGGCGCCCAATCTGCCAACATATCGCCTTAAAAGCTGGCGTTTTATCTCCTCCACTGGGGTTCTAATGGCTTGTCTCTAATAGGGTAAATAAAAAAGGCCGACCCTGTGGACGTCGGCCTTTCGGAGGAGGGTGAAGACGTAAAATGTTCACAGCTTTCTTAGTAAAGGCACATAATCCCTATTTCTATACTTATAGTCGCAGGAAGGTCCGAAAAGTTACGGTTTTTTTACAAAATTTCACAAAAAATCCGAAAATCCTTTAAAAAAAGTAAAAGCCGGGCCAAATAAACCCGGCTGCTGGCAGATTGGGAGTTTCATAACATTGTATCAAGTGCGATTTTGCGGGTCAAAACCTGCAGTAAAACCACAGGCTAAAATAATACTGTACATTTTATCTATTTCGGAATGTTATTTGCCTCGATGATTTTCTGACTGTGCCCACTTAATTGCAGCCCACCGCGGAGCTACTTTTTTAGCTGTTTTATATGTCTCATCGCTTCGTTAATGCGCCATTCCAGCGATGAAAGTATCCAGAATTGGAAGTGATTAATACGCATCTGAGAATGAATCAGATAGATAATCTTGAACGAAAGCGTGATCATTACGATCTCAATCATCAAAAGGCGAAGTCTATCACCCCCGACTACTGAGACCACAATAGAAGCCGTAACGATAATGATAAATATAGTATTGATGAGCTTGGCACGAAATTTTGGCATGCCGCCGATCTTGCCTACAATTGCCCTGACCCGCTCCCTTTCCTTCTGGAAATGCTCCAGCTCTTGCTTTAAGTCACTTAATTCATCTTCAAGATTTTCGTATTTTTGTTCCATAATAGCTCCTTGTGCGCATGAGAGTTCATAATTCATTGTTCATAGTTCATAGTTTACCGCTGAACACTAAGCAATCAACAATGAACCAAAAACATCTTGACGGATTCAACAAAATCAGCAAAATATACCAAACTTCAAAAAATCTTTGAAATGAAAAGATAATTGTATATTATTTGCCATTCAATTTGAGAATGTGTTGTAAAAAATAACAGTAGGGTTCCCGCTTTGCCGGGGCCCATCAATAAGGGGAAATTTAGAATGGACAAAATGGTAGAAACATTGTGCAAAATTAAACGTGTCCTGTTGCTCGTGAACCGTCCGGCTGCGGCTCGGCGCTACGCCGAGACGAGTGACCCGTGCAAAGAGCGACAAGCGACGAAATTGGAGCGCGGCTGGGTAATCGCGAACCATAAATTGGTTTCTTTCCACGCTGCTTTTATTTCATCGGTACTCAGTGTTCCAGCGGATGTCCAAGGAAAGCTCCAGACGCTTCGTTTCATGTTCGTGAGCTGGGAGACCCTTGTCTCCTTGGTCATCTGGTACCTGTCCTGGCATATTGGCATTGCCATACATGAGATGGGCCACTTCTTAACGGCTGTTAAGTTGACAGCTCTGAATAAGGATTCTCAGCAAAAAGCAGCCGCCGTCGCCCAATACGGAGCAGTCAGATTCGGATGGTACATAAAGATGTTCGTGCTTATACCGTGGGGCAGGTTCTATGGCGTCAAAAAGCAAGGCGGCAACTTCGCTCCCGACGCACCATACAACCTGGCTGTGGCGGCATCAGCACCGGTCTGGAGCGGGTATTTGGCGCTTATTTTCCTGCCGATTGCTGCCATCGGCATCGGCGTAGGCCTGGCCATTGAAAACCAAATCCTTATCTACATCGGCCGGTTCTTCCTGGCTCCGGGCTGTGTCGGCCTATTAGACCGGCTCCTTGCAGACCGTGGCAAGCTCAAAGAATTCAGGACCAGAGAAAAATTAGCCGCCGAGCAAGCTACCAGAGCAGCACAAGCAGTTTCAAAGGAGAGCTGGCTGTATCAAGTAAAGCAGGTCAAGCAGCGCCTGCTCACTACCAGAATGCAGCAAGTCAATCTGCCGGATGGAACCAGAGTTGCGGCCCCCTGGCAGTTCAGAAACTGCGCCATGGGCGGACGCCATACCGAGAAGGAATACCCTGAAAGCAACATCAGCATGCAGGAAAGTATGTTTATGCCGCTTTCCGCAAAGACATACGAAGACGCTCAGGAAATGACGGTTAAGCTCCAGTATCGTTTGAAGGAGATTATCGAATCGGCGCCCGGAGCAAAGGTGATGGGCGTCGGCAGTGAGGGAGGAATTGCACCTTACGTTGACAAAGAGCCGCAAGACCGTGTGCCCGAGCAGAGAATGTGGAGGATGATGAAGCAGGCTATCTTGGACTGCGAGTACGTACCCGGCGTAGATGTTGCAATTGCACTTGATCCTGCTGCTTCAGAATTGGAGAACGCCTACCGTGAAGAAACCGGCCAAAAAGATTCGGTCGGTATGTATCGCTTCTGGCGCGACAAGAGCAAGCTGGATATGAGCCGGGATGAAATTCTCAATCTCTACAAACAAGCTATGGAAGAAGGTGTGCCGGTTCTATCCATCGAGGATGGCTTCGGCGAGCTTGACCACACAGGTTGGAAGAATCTGATGAATGAGCTTGGTGATAAAATATTTATCATTGGTGACGACCTGGTCACGACGAAAGATGAAAACATCGAGAACTGCGCCAGAGGCGGAGAGATAAACGCGGCGCTTATTAAAGCCAATCAGATTGGGACTTTGTCTGAAACCGTTCTTGCCATGCTTACGGCCTTAGCCTACGGAGCAGAGCTGGTGGTCTCGCACCGTTCTAAATCGCCAAACGACCCATTCGAGGCCGAAATCGCTACCGCTATGAACGCCTTAGGCTTAAAAGCAGGCGGAGGAGCTAACACCGAAAGATTGCAAAAATATGGCCGAGTAATGGAAATAATAGCGCTGGCAAAAGCCAGTCAAAGAGAAATAACACAGAAAGAAACAGAAAAAATGCAAGCAAATGTCAAAGAACTGGTTCGCATATTAACGGGCAAAGAAGGTGTGGACATTATGCCGGACGCGGCTGAAACTGATATTGCCACCTTGTTGACCCGAATGCTGGCCATTGAAGCCATCGGCGGAACCGAGGAGGCGACCAATGCCGGTATCCCTTCTGCCGCTGCGACTTTGTTCCTCGGCAGAACCGGCACTATTCGCTTTAAGGGCTCGACACCTCTTGGAACATCCGCCGGCGTAGATGAAGCCATTCACTACATCGATAGTATTATTCGACCGTGTGACGCAACCAAAAAGTACTCGGAATTGTTTAAAGATGCCGGCGATGGAACCTATCGATTCAAGAAAAATGTCGAGTTTGAAGATGTCAAGGGCAAAAACGATGAAGAACTTCTGCGACTTTGGAGAAAGTCCAGACGATACGACGGCAAAGGCTGCATGGATGCAGTGCAGCACATTGAGAGCGTGCTGGCCGAGGCCTTTGCCGGCAAAAGGCTCTCCAGCCTCGGGGACCTATTGGACGTAGATAGAGAATTGCTCAACCTCGAAAGGAAACAAGCAATTGCCGAAGGAATATTAGCTCAGGACGCCCCCGCCCAAGAGCAGGTATATCTGATGCAAAGAAAAGGCGTCCTCGGCATGAATGCCATCCTTTCCGTATCCTTGGCGCTGGGCAGGGCAATTGCAGCCAGAGAAGGTAAGGAGCTTTGGCAGCTCATTCGAGAGATGGCTATAGAAACTATGGCCAGGTTCGTCCAGGCAACTGCTAAGGAGGGTGACAAAAAAGATCTGGCGACTCTCAAGACTACGGATTTTGACCACTTGAAAGCTCAATTTAGAAACAGTGCTCAGCAAGCCATTAAAGAAGGTAAAAAAATATACGAATTGCTTAGACAACAGTTGCCGGTTTACCCGGTTTGATTTGAGTGAATTAGCGAATTAGTTATCAATCGACTAATTAAATGCAAAACGTCATCCGGACGATTTTATTTGCGCTTTTTTTAAGCGGCGGTGCTGTATCGCTCGGGGGCTCTATACTTTGTGATGATTTGGTGCGGTACTACCGAAACAGGCAGCTCTTGAAAGCGGCAGAGGAATCTTTGGATCGGCTTAAATCCTTGAACGTTGACTACGATGTACTGCTGGAGCAACTGGAAAAAGACCCCAATCTTTTTAAGCGCATCGCCTCAGCTACGCTGGGCACCGGACCGGAAGACGCAAACGCCGTTTACCCCCGAGCCACAGCCGAGCAGTTGGCCGCTGCTCGCAGAGTCCTGACAAAAGGGCCGAACCAGCAGCCGGTTGAGCCGGTGATGCCGGGGTGGCTTACTCGTTGTAGCGAGCCCAGCCGACGAATAGTGCTATTTTTTTCCGGCGGCGCTTTGATTCTCATCTCGTTTATATGTTTCGGCCCAGCTAAACAAACTTCTAAAAAAAGCAAGAGTAGTTCCCCGTCGCTTGTGATTTGAGTAGCCGTTACACCCACTTGGCCATCCGCCTTGATTTTCGACATTGGCTTTGTTTGGGTTTGTTTTTCCTGACTCTCCGCTGTCATCTTTTTTCATAATCCTTTATAGAAATTAAGCTTACGTTCATTTTGGGTATTTGGAAATTGGGTTTGTTTTGCATAATTTGCTCATAGCCGCAAAGACACTAAGGCACAAAGGTACAAAGTAATAAATAAAATCTTAAGAACCTTGTGCTTGTATGGCCCTGTCAACTTTTTCTCCTGTTTGCTGTATTCTGTTTTCTTTCGTTCTACTATTCTGATTTTAGCTTAATTAGTTAGATATATATTATAAAATAACATTAGTTAAGTGTCAAGGGAAATTAACCACGAATTATACGGATTTCACGGAGAAAATAGCCACTAAGACACTAAGAAACGAGTTTTTTGACAGGATAATAGGGTAAACTTGTTAATCCCTTCTAATCAAGAAATTTAGCTACGAAAAAGCACGAAAAAGATTTGCCGCTGACCTGTCCAGCGTAGCACCATATGGCGAGGATGGATTGGCGCTGAATCTTTGACTGGACCTCTGGTCTAAATATCCCCACCCAAAGAGCCACAAAGGGCGGAGCTTGCCCTACGTGCTTAAAGTCCGCCGGAGGTGGATTCAGCAATCTCAAAATAATTAGAATCCAAAATTATTGGGCTTTGCTTCTAAAAATCAAAAAGTTTTAACTGCCGGGGATCTGAAGGGCTCGTCTTTTCTATATGTGGATTGACCTCAATTACAACGTCTTTTTCACGAAACCGAACGTTCACTGATACATTAGCACTCTTTAATGTAAAACTATGGCTGAAATGTCGGTGTTCAGGATGGGGTGGAACTAATGGGATTATCAAGCAAGGACCCTCAAGTTGTGGCGTTGGACCAATGTTAACTTTTTCCACGAAATGAGATTTAAGTTCTCCTTTACGTTCCTGATCAAACTCCAAGTCTTCGAATAGATTAGGTGTCGCAGGAACTGCTTTTATTAGAGGGATTTCTACCGTCTCTCTGAGAACAAGACCTTCGTCAAAACTTCCTCTTTTTCCCCGTTTTTTCTCTGCGAGTTTTTCCAAATCCCCATTCAGAAGGCCTGCGTAATGAGATAGTGCTCTTATCACCTCCAGCAAATCAACCATCTCTTCTTTACTCTGTTCAATACTGTCAGACCAGAACAGCTCGAGGGCTTCCTCTACCGCTTTTGCTTTAAGGACCGAAGCAAGTTTGTTACCCGTTAAACGTAAAACTTTTGCCTTTTCGCCACGTGATCTTATTTTCACTGGTATAAGGTCCCGCACAAGCTTGTTAAATTCTTTTGGCTTAAATTCTGGAGCAAATAGGTCTGAGCAGATTACATCAACACCGCAATTTCTTAGTAAATAATATGCATGGGACAATACACTTCCTTCAATTACAACAGACACTGAACGCCTTTTGGCTAACTCCGCAACGTCTTCAATGAACTCCTTAGAACGGAGCAATTCAGGAACAGGTCTGAGGCGTATTCTTGATATTGATTGAGAATCTTCTACTTCACATCTTAGTATTTCAAGATCTTCTCTTCTGCGTATTAGAGGTTCCTTTTGGACCAAGCTCCTCTTATCAGCAACGAGACTTTCTGGTAGTTCCTGTGTAGTATAATACCAGGGAATACAAGGGGGATGGCCTAAGCCGTCAGGAATCCCAACAAACCACATAACTTGGACCCGTGCATTGATAGCATTAGCAATTGCGAATGTCCCTTTTGCTATCTGCCGCAGCTCATCATGCATCAGTGAGGACTTCCAATCAAACGGGGGGCCGAGAAGTCGCGGTACCCACTTACCTGTTCCGTCCACGTCAAGATACTCCTGTTTAGGCCTAATGTATTCGAGTACTTTTCCTATTCCGTCATTCGCCAAGTCATAAGAATCGTGGGAATAAAAGTTCAAACCTTCCGGCAACCCCCAAATACCATCAATTCTCACCCGACGTTTCTGTGGATCAGCAAAACCAAAAGCAGAAGACCGCGAAGGGATGAATCTGTGGATTATGAAGCATAATTTCCCTTCGGTTACGGACTTTTTCGGAACTTGCTTAGTTGCACTAATAAGAAATTTTTCGGCCATTTCAATATTTGAAATTGTATCAGTACGCGGAAGCATAAATCCAGCCGGATCGTTCTGTTGGGCAACATCCATCCGGATTACAATGGGAGCACCCAGAAGCGATTCTAAGTCGCGTATTACTCGGGCAGGACACTCTCCCTTATCGAATTCTGAGAGAAGTTTTTTATCATGAAGAATCCACAGGTCTGTTGTCGGAAGCCCACATTCGCGAAAAATCTTTACACAGTCTAGCTTGCTCCAGATGCCTCTTGGTATATCTCGTTCCGAAACTAGGGTAGAAACCGACCGTGGTTTGCTGACATTTATACTCTTATGTCTTGACGCAAAGGGGGGTTTACATCTTATGTCTGAACTGTAGTCTGCCTGAACAATCCACAATCGTGAACCATCCCATATCCACTCGAAGTGTAAGTGAAGTTTCCTCGAATGTGACCAAGCTGCAACTTGCTTAAGAATTTGGATCAAACACCCTTTGTCATCACACATCAGAGGTGCATCTGTTCGCGCCGGCTCTACTCCGGAGGAACTGAAGCGAAATACCCATGGAGCACCTACACCAGACACAGCATCAAATTCGCAAACCCAGGAAGAAATTCTTTTAGAAACGCGTCTTTCATTCGATAGATGACCGCTTGATCTACATGTACCGATGTATCGCTGAACGATAATGCCCATCGCAGTTCCCATTTCCACAGGGCAGGAAGCAAAGACTTTACCAACTACTGAAGCAAGATCTTCAACAGTAGCCATACAGGTTAAGCTCTTATAACGTCCTCGATGCGCCAGGCTTTCATCTGCTGCACTTGACCGTACTATCACGAAATCGTTTTCGGAGGGCATAACCTCTTTCAGCGCTGCTTCCAAGTGAAACCGCTCTTCAATCGTGAGTATTTGGTCGAACAGCGATGATCGAACAGATTCCACAACATCTTGGTAACGCTCGTACAGCGAGGTAGATATCAGGAAAAAACAAGGCGTCCAAAGAATAGGTAACGAAACTATACCTGCACCTTTGACACCATATACTTTACAACAAAACTGATCAGGTTGCGCTTGTTGGATTTTTCCCTGAGGGAGAATGAAATCTACATTCTCGTTCATTGTACCTACTATCAATCCGTACCAATCCTTACTGTGAAGGAGTTGAGTACTTTCCTTTTGTTCCGAATAGGCTCATTGCTATCTCTGACATTTTTGCCAGAGCGGTGTCCGAAAAATACCCGATAAGAAAAGCTACAGATACAATTGCGACTGGCTTTTCAATAGCCTCTCGTTCAAAAATCAAGAATAGATCAGAGTCTATCATACATATAAAAACAAAAGCCAGTGCTGCTGAAAGATGGGGCGCTAGGAGCCTCCAGAGGCGGCGATCTCTATTCCATTGCCAGTGCGCAACACTATGGTAAAGCCATTTTAAAGCATAAAGAGTGCCCCCCAAAAGACCTCCACTCCAAGCATATGCGTATCGGCAAAATGTTTCTGAATGATTCCCTGATAGGCTCAAGCAAGCACTCAACTTTTCAAGCCAGATGAGTAGAAGCATCACAGGGCACACGAAAAGTAACGCCGCAGTATAAATACCTTCAAACAAAATTGACATGCGTGCTTCTCTATCTGGGTATCTAGTCTTCCAGTCACCAGGCGCTCTACCATCTGTAAGGTCCCCTGGAGCAAAGCCTGGATCAGGGATAGGTTTATTCATTTCCAAGTTCATTCTGTAATCAAGTGCAAGATACAAACTTTAAGTCAAGAAAATTATTTTGAATACGCATTATTGTTTTCTCTGCATTTTTTGAGAACACATACTTTTTGTAGTCATATTTAGTTTGCATTCCCAATTCGCGTGCTATGACCCTTCGTAAGGCCTGACAAGGGACTCTATCAACAATACAATAGAATCCATCACAACTAGGTTCTTTAATATAAATGTAGGATTTCTTATAATAGAATAATTCCTCAAGCGATGAAAAGCTATGTCTATATCGCGCCCATTGAAATCTATGTAGCTCAATACTAACCTTTGCTTTAGCGAGAAGACTAAATTGCAATGGCACTACATGGAGATGGGCGTGGTCAATTCCACACCCCATATCCTCTCCTTCCTTGCTTGGCCCATGCTCAAACACGGTCGGCGGACCATATACACCTATAAGTTTATTACTTATTAAGTCCAGTAACTCCTGCAATTCACTATGGAGGAAGCCCGGCAATGCTCCCATACACAAATAGTGTTCCTTACTTATGATTAACAACCAACCTTCGATGAGTGACCCAAGAGTAGGCACAACAATGAAATTATCACTCTCGTAGAGAATCGTGTTCCACGGTGCTAAAAGTGCTTTAAAATTCTGTTTATTGAGAAGGCCAGAACAGTATCTACACTTGCGTCTCACTCCTTTAGATGGATAACACTGATCAACATCCGCTATCCGAACTTTGATCATTTTAACACCTTTCACCCAGATGATTTATCTACAACAAATATTTTTTCTCTACAATTTAACAATTCCTGAGAAGATTCAGTGTATTTGCTACCAATATAATATCAAAACCACATGTAATCTACAAATCCATTATAGCAAAAACACTCAACAAAGAAAAGCAGAAAAGTTGTTCCTATATATATTAGTTTACGTGGTAAAAATTCGTGCTGATTCGTAGATAAAAAAACCGAAAAATTACTGAAATCTGCGGTTGCAAAATAACAGAAACCTCGTCCCTTCGGCTGCGCTCAGGATGACAAAGTAAGTTGATTAGAGAATTGGTGGATTAGCCAAATGGTGTGCAATGCACACCCTACCTTTTCAAATGATAATCGGTGATTGATAATTTGAGACTGCAGCGCTTCCCTTCTGTCGGCTCGTAGTGGCAATGGAATAGGTTCGGAATAACATAGGAAAATTTTTTTATAAAAAGTATTTGCATAAAGGTTTTAGTCGATATATAATTATAAATATGAACAGAAATCATAAATCATTTTCTGTCCGCAAGGCCGTTCTTGGCTTGAGAACACTGCTATTGCGCCGATAAGGCGCAATAATAAACTTTCCCCATCAAAAATCTTAAATAAATACCTTTTATAACCACGGATTGCACGGATTACGCGGGAAAAAAATAATTCGTAGCAATTTTGCCCTCCTTGGGGCATAATTTATAAAGATTTTGTAGCCACGAAGACGCGAAGCCACTAAATCAATTAAATAAGGAAAAAACTTCGAGTCTTGGTGCCTTTGTGGCCTAAAAATACAGGAGTAAAAAAAAGATGTCTAAAGAGAAAATTTTTATTTTCGACACAACTTTACGTGACGGCGAACAGGCGGCAGGGTCCCGGCTGGGAGCAAGAGAGAAGCTGGAAATCGCCCGGCAGTTGGTTCGGCTGAACGTCGATATCATAGAGGCGGGATTCCCGGCCTCATCGCCGGAAGATTTCGAGGCGGTGCGTCTGATATCCGAACAGATTGAAGGCCCTATTATTTGCGGCTTAACGCGGGCCTTAAAAGACGATATCGAGATTTGTCAAAAGGCCCTGAAAAAAGCCAAAAGGTCCCGCATCCATACCGGTATCGGCGTCTCGGAGATTCACATCGCGGGAAAGTTCGCAGATGATAAATACGGCAAAACAATGGTTGAAAAGCAGGCCACTATCGTGAAGATGGCCGTCGAGGCGGTTAAGCTCACCAAGCAATATACCGACGATGTCGAATTTTACGCCGAGGATTCCGGCCGGGCAGAAAGGGCCTTTCTCTATGAGATTCTTGAGGCGGTTATTGACGCGGGAGCTACCGTCGTCAACATCCCAGATACGACGGGTTATTCCATGCCCGAACAATACGGTGCTCTTATCCGGGACATACGAGCCAACGTGCCAAACATTGCCAAGGCGACAATCAGCGTGCATTGCCATGACGATTTGGGAATGGCCGTAGCTAATTCGCTGGCGGGTGTAAAGAACGGCGCACGACAGGTAGAAGGGACTATCAACGGTGTCGGTGAACGGGCCGGCAATGCGGCCATCGAAGAGATAGTAATGGCAATCCATACGCGCAGCGACTTCTTTGAGGAAGTTGAGACAAACATTAACACCCGCGAGTTCTATCGAACCAGCAGAATGGTCGCTGATATGTTAGGAATGCCCGTTCCCGCCAATAAAGCGGTTGTTGGCCGCAATGCTTTTGCCCACAGTTCCGGCATTCACGTGGACGGGTTCTTGAAAAAGCGGGAGACCTATGAGATTATGCGGCCCGAGACCATCGGCATCGACCAAAGTCGCGTTGTTCTGACTGCGCGGACGGGACGCCACGGACTTCGACATCGCCTCAAAGAGATGGGATATACGTTGTCTCAAGCAGAGTTGGATAAGACATACGAACGCTTTTTGGCCGTTGCCGATAAGAAGAAAGAGGTCTATGATGAGGACCTTGCGGCCATAATCAGCGACGAGATTTACATTGTAGAGCAAATATACGAGCTTCAGTATTTGCACGTTGCCTGCGGGACGGGGACACTGCCGACTGCGAGTGTAAAGATAAAGACCAAGGGCGAAACAAGACAGGCCGCGGCCTGCGGCGATGGCCCGGTGGACGCAGCTTATGAAGCCATTAGAGAAGCTACAGGCCTGTCACCAAAGCTCGAAAACTACTCAATAAGAGCGGTTACCGGCGGCAAAGAGGCACTCGGCGAAGCCACCGTCAGAATCAACGAAAACGGAAAAACATTTATCGGCAGAGGAATCTCCACGGACATCATTGAAGCAAGCGCAAAGGCCTACATCGACGCCATCAACAGAATGGTATCGGCAAAGAATAAAGGTCAGCAGCCAGAATTAAAAGCAGAACTATAACTACGAACTATGAACTACCAGCTGAGGGTTAATTATGGATATGACAATCACTGAAAAAATCTTAGCCAAGGCAGCGGGTAAAAAAAAGGTTGCCCCGGGTGAGCTTATAGATGCAAAGATTGATGTTGTTATGTGCGTCGATGTTACAACGCCGCCGGCTATTACAATGCTCGAAGAAAAAGGTATCGACAGAGTGTTCGATACCGAAAAGATTGTCGTAACGCCCGACCATTTTCAGCCAGCTAAAGACATCAAAAGCGCCGAACTTCACAAACGGCTCGACGAATGGTCAAGGCGCCACAAGATAAAATATTATTATAAGCTCGGCAGAGCCGGCGTCTGTCATGCACTGCTGCCGGAACAGGGACACATTCGCCCCGGCGAAGTTATCGTTGGGCCCGACTCGCACACGTGCACATACGGAGCGTTTGCGGCATTTAGCACCGGCATCGGCTCAACAGATACTGCTGCGGCAATCGCAACAGGACAACTATGGTTCAAGGTCCCGGCTTCAGAGAAGATCGTCCTCAACGGTTCGCTCGGCCTCGGCGTTTATAGTAAAGACGTCATCCTCGCCATTATTGCAAGAATCGGCACCGACGGCGCACTCTATAAGGCGATGGAATTCGTCGGCCCGGCCCTGGCTGATATGTCGATGGAAGCGAGAATGACCATAACAAATATGGCTATCGAAGCCGGTGCAAAAAACGGAATAATCGGTTTCGACAAAATAACAAAGAAATACCTCGATGAGCACCTGAAAGAAAAAAAAGAATATACCGTGTACGAATCTGACAAAGACGCTAAATACGTCAGCGTCGAGGAGTTTGACTGTTCAAAAATTGAGCCGATGGTAGCTCTGCCGCCCCTGCCGAGCGGCGGTGTCCCCATCGGCGAATGTGCCGGCAAAGAGATGGACCAGGCGTACATCGGAAGCTGCACAAACGGCCGAATCGAGGACTTTCGAATCGCCGCAAACCTCCTCAAAGGAAAACAGGTTGCCATTCGCACAATAGTTGTTCCCGCGACGCCGGCAATCTGGAAGCAGGCAAAAGACGAAGGCCTGTTCGATATATTTTACGACGCCGGCTGCGTTATAGCTGCACCAACCTGTGGGGCGTGCCTCGGTGGCTTTATGGGTGTCCTGGCAGCCGGCGAAAAGTGCGTCAGCACAACAAACAGAAACTTCGTCGGCAGAATGGGACATCCGGAAAGTAAAGTTTACCTTGCCAGCCCCGCTACCGCAGCAGCAAGCGCCGTAGAAGGCAAGTTGGCTGACCCAAGAAAGCACTTGTAGAAAATTAAATATCAAAAAGCAAAATGCAAAATGACAAACTAAAAATCAAAAAAGAATTTAAGCAGCGCCTATATAAATTTACTCTTAGGCTCATAGAGTTCTTAGATAAGCTACCAGATGATAATGTATCAAAAAGGATCGGCGACCAACTGTTAAGAAGCAGCACGAGCATCATCAGTAACTACATTGAAGGACAAGCCGCGAGCAGTAAAAGGGATTTTACTAATTACTTCAATACATCCCTCAAGTCAGCTAATGAAAGCAAGCTGTGGTTAGCTCTCCTAAGAGACAGCAAACGCACAAAAGCTGAAGATGTCTCATGGTTCTTGGACGAATTGGATGAAATAGCGAATATCTCCTTGTGTCTTATGTTAATTGAAAAGCCGGATAACTCAACCATTCGTGCAAAGACCATATATGATTGGTCAAACACGCGGCCATCGCAGGCGTCCTTGAGAGCCATCGTTTATCCTGGCCTTGCAA
>Ga0315312_1001798_pt1 | contig 15859 bp, 22 predicted proteins | sample TDP7_MG_FD_203629 | JGI IMG/M metagenome (GOLD analysis project Ga0315312, IMG submission 203629) | Freshwater sediment microbial communities from Lake Towuti, South Sulawesi, Indonesia - TDP7 | ecosystem: Environmental > Aquatic > Freshwater > Lake > Sediment | place: Indonesia: South Sulawesi... | reverse complement strand
GGACATGATGCCCGCGTAAGTGAAGATAAATATCACGAGCGAGACTATCTGAGGCCACGTTAAGGACAATACAGGGTCACGCTTTTGTCGGCGTGTAAGCCAGCTCCAATTCATAAGCTTTTGGATGAGGAACTCGACATTTAGAGCAAGAAGAATTGCTTACATCACACATTTGTCTTACATGCGCAAAACCTTCCTGTGAATACGAGTTCTGGAGTCAAGTCGGAAGAAACGACCCCATCTTTATAGGCATTGTAGATACGGAATCCATCTTTAGAGAAATCTTAAGTATAATCGCGCCTCCTACTCAATCCTCCTTGAGGCAGAAGCCTTTGAGAGCCAAGACCCTAGAGTTGACAATGACCTCTCTCAACGCTGCTTTGTACGCTGGAATCGGCTATCTGACTTTTCTAGGCATATTCGCCCCTATAGTAGGCGTCGTTCGTTTCTGGGGGATCGCTGTTATCATTCCATCAGTTTTCGCAGCTCTATTCGGGCCTCTCGTTGGCGGGATTGGAGCCGCCATAGGCATATTCATCAGCGATATGCTCGTCCACGGGGACGCTTTGCTTAGCGTCACTGTCGGTGTTCCAGCGAACTTCGCGATGTTCTATTTGATAGGCTACATCTCGCAGAGAACGGTTAAAGTTCGAAGAATGAATATCGGAGTAGCAGCCGGGTGCACAGCCATAGTCCTCGTCTTTCTCGTTCGATGGGTGGTTGAGGCTCAAACAGACCTCTTCAGCGCGCTTCTGATAGTCCTCTTCTCAGGTCTGAGCGTCATCCTGATGGTCACTGTCAACAAGTTCTGGCCTAAATGGCGCAGTTTTGCAGTAGGCTCCATTGTAGGGAACGGCATCGGTAGTGCAATAGTTGGAGTTGGAGTTTGGGCCTTTAGTCAATTCTTCTTGCTTCCGGGAGACATGGGGTCTCATCTGCCGCTTTCAGCGAGCTTGATCTGGTTCGTTTGGACCTTTTCAAATCAGATGCCTTTCCTCCTGATCTTTGGCCCTCCAATCCTTAATGCTTGTACTCGAGCTTTTCCAAGCTTGACCCGCAGGCCTAGCGTCTAAAGGCGAAGGATGAATATGCCTCGAGCCCAAGCTTTCAGTCCAGCTGGAATCTCAAGCTTCTTCGAGATCTGCGATCGAGATAAGCGAGGTCGCTTGATCAAGGACCCTCTTAGGATCGGCGCTCATGGAGGGGGCTTCGTCATCAGTAAAGGGGTTACCGCGAGGGTCGAAGTGAAGGAAGCTGAGGCCAAGAGGATCAGCGTCTACATAAACGGTAAGCTCGCTCCTGAAGCAAAGACGAGTGAGTCTGTAGTAGAGAAGATTTTGGGCGGAGCTGAAGGGGCGTATGAGGTTAGAGTCGAGCATGATGTTCAGGTCCCTATAGGGGCTGGTTATGGAGCAAGTGGAGCAGGAGCCTTAGCGGTTGGACTCGCTCTGAATGAAGCTTTAGCCTTAAGGTTAACTTACAATGAGGTTGGAAGGATAGCTCACGTAGCCGAGGTTGAATGTAAGACTGGGCTGGGGACGGTTGCGCCCTTAATGTTGGGCGGAGCTGTTGTAACATTCAAGAGCGGCGGCCCGGGGTTCTGCTTGATAGATCGAATCCCTTTGAAGCCGGATTGCAGGATCGTCTCAGGATGCTTCGGCCCAATCGCCACGAAGACTGTTCTAGCCTCGCCCAGAGTTAGAAGAAGAGTGAACCGATTTGGGAGACGAACACTCAATGAGATTCTGGAGGACACAAGCATCCAGAACTTTATGGCCTCTTGCAAGAAGTTTGCAGGAGATGTTGGATTGATGAGCAGCAGAGTGCGAAGGCTGATTGATGCTATGGAGAGAGCTGGAGCTATCGGCGCTACCCAAAATATGGTCGGTGAAGCTGCTCACGCTTTAGTCGAGGAAGAACGCGTGGAGAAAGTGATTGAAGCAGCAGGAAGATTGATGTCGAGAGAGAAGATCTACATCGCGAACATCGATCTCACTGGAGCTAGACTGATCTGAGGCCCAGCATCAAGACACCAAGCCTAACCGATAGACATTTTAGCATTGAAGCAAATCGTCTAGCTCATGGCTCCGAAAGACAGGAGAGCAGTTCTATTCTTCCTCGCTTTGACTTTCGGATTCACTTGGACCCTGAACCTACTCCTACTCATGTCTGGTGGGCTTAACATCAGTGCCCTTCAACTCCAAATGCTCATTCCAGCTATCTGCGCTATGATCACGATCACTCTTGTTACAAAGGAGCGGATACGTGACTTCGGGATTCGATTGGGAAGAATCAAGTACTATGCTTGGGCTTTCTTGATCCCGATAGCTGTGAACGGCTCAGCCTACCTCTTGACGCATATCTTGGGGCTCGCTAAACTTGACCTCTCGATGCCCGGTCTTGCACCGTTACTCGCAGATGTCCCGATCCCTACTGAGCAGTTCATCCTCATTATTCTCGTTCAAGCGCTCTTCCTCGGGCCTCTCATGGGTCTACCCTTCACCTTCGGCGAAGAGTTCGGTTGGAGAGCGTTCCTCTTATCGAAGCTCCTCCCTCTAGGTAGGGTGAAAGCGATCGTCCTGCATGGAGTTATATGGGGCATTTGGCATGCACCTGTCATAGCGATGGGGCATAATTATCCCGGCTACCCTTCGGTCGGACCAATATTGATGGTTGTCTCCACGATCTTCCTCGGAACATTCCTAGGATGGATCTACTTCGCTTCGAATAGTATTGTAGCACCATCATTGGCTCACGGAGCTATCAATCAATCAGCAAGCGTCTTCATCCTATTCATGATTGGATTGAACCCTATTACAGGCGGCGTAACAGGTATGCCTGGGCTACTCTTATGGGGCCTCGTAGCGCTCGCTCTATGGAAGACTGGGAAGCTCCAAGTCATCGAGATACCGAAAGTTTGACTTGGTCATCGTTAACATGCCGCAAGCAACTGTCAGGATCGTTCACTATCTTCGCGCGTAGAGCTGAGCGGCTTCCCAGCGAACCTTGTATTCTCGTAGCACCTCTAGAATCTTGGTCTCATGCTCAGCTGGAACGAGTATGCAGCCAGGCCCAATCTTTTGACCTCCGTAGACGCTTAATATTGCAGAAGCTTTTCCCTTCTTCCCGTAGAGCTGATAGGTGAGCGCCATCTTCTCGCTTTGAGAAAGACTCGTCATCGAGAACGCGATAAGCGAAACAGGTTTCAGCCCTAGGATTTGCACCGGAGCTTCCAGAGGATATTTCACGTACAGTATCTTCCCGTCCTTCAGCACCGACTCTAGGAAAGTTGGCTCTGTGGCCTCTCTAAACTCTTGGAGGGTCTTTGGTATAACATGGATAAGGAGCCTCAATTCTCCCACCCGCTCGTACAGCGTGTTCCACTGGCTCCAGAGAGATTTCTCATCTCTGAACAGGACTAGGAGGTCGTAGTCTGAGTATTCATCTAGATCTCCTCTCGCAGCGCTGCCGAAAAGGATTATTCCAAGTACCCCATCGACTTTAGTGATAGCATCTACTAATCTACTTAAATCGAAGGCCAGTTCTTTTTGAGATTTCATTTAGGATCTTCTCCATAGCCTCGAGAGCGCGCTTGGCTCTCTCGCCGTCCGTTCCTTCGTACCCTAATGTGCCGTATGCACCCCAAAGAGCGTCCACATCCTTCGATGATTGTGGAAACTTTTCCTTGAACCATCGAATCCTCTCTGCATGAGCTGTACGTGGAGTGAGATGGAAGTGCAGGTTTTCCTTAGATGCAACCGCCTCGATGGCTTGCTCTACCGCCTTGAGCGTGAGATCTGCAACCACTGTGTACCTGTGCTTCGAGTTCTCCTCTAAGGCTGCTTCTCTCTTCTCGCGAGCGAGTCTTGTGTGATGGATGTCGTTTCCCATATGAATTCCTTATATGTAATACATTTTCTTACATATAAGATTTGTAATGACGCTATTCAATGGTGAGAGAGGTCAGGCAGTCCTAGCGAGACCAGAGATATCTTACTTCGTTTTCTAAAGAGTTCTAGGACGAATCTTCTACTACTATTTATCAAAGCATAAGGGTTTAATCACGGTCAATGGCTGTGAAGTCACCGTAAAGATAATACTAGACTTCAGAAATCTCTAGTATTAAGCGGGAGTTGCCAAGCCAGGTCAAAGAGTCTAAGGAGACTTGAAGGCGCAGGCCTGAAGACCGTGAGTCTGGCCATAGGCGCCTGTCCCGTAGGGGTTCGTGGGTTCAAATCCCACCTCCCGCACCATGGACGCTAGGCTTGTTAGGCAATTTTCTCGCTCTTTTCTGGCAAAGAGCTTGTTTTTCGATTGCTTGTTTCTTGTATGGGTGGGCATTTCTGGTCTCCGTTCGAACCTACGTTTCTTCGGCTTAAGGAACTACGATTACTGGAATGACGTTATGCTTCTCTAGCCTCATGATCACTTTGTTGCGCTGACTAGTCTTTGTAGGTCGTATACGACAATCTGGCGACCTAGATTGGAGACCACACCTTTATTTGTTCCCTTTTCCGAATCATTCTCCGTTGGGAGGCAAGGCAATGGGCCATATCAATGTGGAAGTTACCCTATCGAACCCTGGAAAGCCTGACCTTAAAGCTGACATGAAGGCTCTGGTTGATACCGGCGCAACCTTTAGCGTGATTCCTCAAGACCTAGCTCGGAAATTGGAACTTAGAAGCCTAGGCAGGGTAACTGCGAAAACGGCGAGCGGCGTGGAGGAATATGAGGAGGCTGAGGCCAAAGTGAAGGTCATGGGCAGGGAGAGGACAACGCCCGTCTTGATAAGCAATACGCTAGATGTCCCACTATTGGGAGTTGTAACGCTCGAAGTTCTAAGACTAAAAGTTGACCCGACAACGAGTAAGGTAGAGGAATTGCCGCTCCTGCTGTACGCTACGCTCCTCAACTGATCCTGAATTTGGATCGCGCATGCTTGGAAGTTTCTCTTACACGCATCGATTCCAAGATTCAGTAACACACCCTCATGTAAGAACAGCCAAGGAGTATGGGAATGATGCCGATCACAAAAGAGGTCATGCGCAACAAGATCCTCGTAAAGTAGGAATTCCGAGCGAAATTTGATTGGTTATCAGACTTGAAGGCGCAGGCCTGAAGACATGAGTCTGACCATAGGCGCCTGTCCCGTAGAGGTTCGTGGGTTCAAATCCCACCTCCCGCACCACGGACGCCAGGCTTGTTTCTTGATGTCCACGTGAACAAGGCGAATAGGACGTGGAAGTCCATGTGTAAATCGGTTAGTGGCACGTGTAATCGAGTCTTGGCTTAGACGCAGCGATAAGCCTGTTTCGTTTGCGTCATTGCCGCAGCGTAACCGCTCTCCGACAACACGCCGCTATTGAGAAATCGCAGACGCCAACGTAGCGACACTGTATTCAATATTCGAGGAATAGCGAACTCGCAGAATTCCGATTGAACACACGTTGGAACACAGTTAACAAACATCTACAAGGACGGAGTGAATGGCATTATGAAGTGATAAATATGCCTGAACTCTACTCGGAAGCGCCTGGTTTTTCTTCCTTCTGTGCTTTTTCTCTTTCTTTTTCGGCACTCAAGAATTCTTCTTTCAGCCTTCTTAGCTCTCTTGTCTCTTCAATAGCTTTCTTTCGGTCCTCGGTCCTCAATGAAGTCACTGGAGGAACGCCTCTTCTTCTAGCTCCGGCGAAGAATTCTCCCCCACTTGTAATATGCCTGTCCCCAAGAAGGCCTGTGGTTCTGATGCTGTATTCCACGTTAAGTTTCTTGTGAAGCGGGTGATTCGGGTCCTTGATCTTCTCTGCCAACTCCACTAGGTTTCCGATTCCGTCAATCAGTCCGCCGATTATGCCGAGTCCTCCGACTTCTTTCAAGAGCTTTGTCGCTTCTTTCATCTGCTCTGTCGGCGTTGGCTCCTTCTCTTCCTTCGGCTTGCTTAGCTGCTTCTTCAGCTCTTCAACCTGCTTCTTCAACTGATCTATTTCTTTCTCTTTTTCCTTTACTTCATCTTGACTCATTATCGTTTTTCCTCCGCGTCAACTTTTTCAAGGTTTTGTCCTAGCGATTTTCCGGAACGCTTAATCGATGGATCGCTCTCTCGATACGGTATGACTGGCCGAAGTGAATCGTCGTAGTAGCTTGGCACTCTATATCGAATTTTCCCTTGCTTATGTAGCTGCTTCAGAGCCGCTACAGCCGCTCTTTCATCAATGGCTAACGCTCTCGCAATCTGTGAATGATGCGATGGGCCTACTGTCTTCAGGTATTCATACACGCGTTCAATAGTTGTCTGGTTATTTTCCATGTTTCTTCAACTGCAAATCAGAAATTTTTGCAATTCGTTTTCTCAGCTCTTCTGGCGTATAGCCGCCACATTGTTGCCTCCGCTTCTTTATAAGAGCCTCCCATCTGGAGCGGAATAGTTTTCGAAATCGTGGCCTAAATTGTGGTTTAAAGCGAGGGGTATATCTTGGTGCATACGTTGGGCGAAATCTTGGGTATACCGTTGGACATATACCATTCCCACATCCCCCACTACTTATGGGTTCATGCTCGTGGATAGTTTTAGATGGAAGCCTCAACGAGCATCACCCACTTTCCCCAAATGCGTGCTTCCCTCGCCTTAACTCTTGCCTTGATGTCCTTGGCATACTCGTCAAACTTCTCTCTTAACTCCCTAGCTCGTGCATTCATTTCTTCCACATCCTTTAATACCTTCTCGGCATATGAGTTAGGGTTTGCTCTCGACTTTATGTACTCTCTCCATACTTCCTTGTCATATTCGCTTCTAATAGGTGGAGAGGATAGGTAGAACCTCGGACTTGACAGATACATGCTCTTAGTGCTGGCTAGGTAGATGTTCTTAGGGCTAGCGAGGTAAATGTGGTCAGGAATCCCAAGGTAAAATGGATGGGACATGCCGTCCACCCCTTTTTCTCTCTTGCTTTATTACTTTCAAAGTTGTTCTTCCGGGTGTGTAGAATCTATGCATGGATACCCTATCTAGGTTCAGTTTCTCGATGCGGACTTCGACATTGTCACCGTCAGCTATCTCCAATCTTGTTTTCACATCCGGTGGAATTGGAATGGCTCCACCCTCTGTGACCGTCGAAATGAAAGCCTCTTTCTTTCCCTTCATAGACAAGCACTACTTTGTAGCTGCTCCCAATATACTGGTGATCTTGGTAAACGGTGGGTATGGCCCCCATATATTCTTGGTCATTTCATTGACGTCTTTCATGAATAGCTCTGCATATGCGTTCCAAGCTTTTTGCATATTTGGTATATTGGATTCCAAACCAGCAACATCCTTCATGAAATCTGCCTGGTACGTCTTGAATGTTCTCTGCAGTCCCGCTGTGGCCGATTGCATTTCATTGACGCTTGCTTTAACGCTCTTTTGCATTTCTTCAAGACGGGCTTTTTGAGTCTCGATAGCAGTAGCTTGCATCTTCTTTACTTCCGATGCAAACTGCTCGATAACCGATTTGCCTGTCTTCGGCTCCTCCTCAGCTTCTTTCGTTCTCTTCTTCCCCTCCATGTAACCTCACCTCCTCCGAGCTACTTCAGCCGTGCGATAAGTGTGGATTCAAGCTGATTTTCAACCCTTTGCAAAATCCTAGTCGGAACCCTCGGGGGCACTACTCGTTTTGGCGATCTCGGAAGATAGCCTAGCCGGATCCTTCCTTGTTTCTGCAACTTCTTCAACACATCTCGAACGGCTGTTTGATCGAGGTTCAACATTCTCGCTATCTGGAGCGGAGTCGTCGCTCCATGCTCTAATAAGAACTCGTAGACAAGAGTCGTAGGCTTCCTCTCTGGATGTTTCGAAAGCCTACTTTTCAAGGCAGAGTTTTGCACAATCTTCTCCAACCAAAGCCGCCTCAATTGCCTGCAATTGTGTACAATATTGGAAAATATTAGTATTTAACCTTTATCATCAACCGATAGCCAAAGCGTGTTGCAAGCTCTAGAGTTAGAAAGTTGGCGGTCAGAAGGGTTGCGGACCGTCTTCCTATATGGGCTGGAAGAGGCTGATTGAAGCTTCTAGAAGGTGGCATACCACTGGGGATCTCCGCGGAAGAAAAGAATGCCCTCAACATGAGAACTTTTCGTCCATCTCTCATGCTTTTAAGTGGCCTTACACAGGTAGCTTTGACGTTGCAGTTTACAGCTCGATGCTTGCTGGAGTCGTCATGCGCGATTGAAATGAGTAGGCTGGACACCATTTGCCGCGCCTCCTCAAGCATGGTCCATTCAGCGTATAATGTATCGCTAGAAGGGAGATCGCATGAACGCCCATTCCAATGAAAAGACTTCGGGTAAAATCTTATGTTGAAAGGCCACTCATAATTTTGTCAAGTCTAATTTCTAGTACGCCATTCTTGTATGTTGACGTGAATTTCCCAGCCTTCACAAGTGCTGGGAGCTTCACTACCTCGCAATGTTTCCAATTGTCTGTGTCCACTTGTATTGCAAGTGTATCGTTTATGGCTTCCAGTTCCACGTCGGCGAGATTCTTTAAGTTAGGCATTTCAGCTACTACCCTCAAATGATTTTTCTCATCGAAGACATCTATCATTGGTTTCGACGCCTCCTCATTCAAGTAGGTCGCCCTGGCCTTGGCGATAGCCTCTTTCCATTTATTTGGGTCATTCACGGCGAAAAATGCCTGAAAGATCTTCTCTCCAGTTGGCCCTTTATACAGAATGCACAAATGGATTTTTCTAAGACCTAGGACAAACCTTCCTTTCATAAGCGTTACGTCAATGATTCTACCGAGATTGACTCCCAGTATTGTCTTGTTTGGCTGCGAGAAAAATAGTCTCTTGTCTGTGAGACATAGGAAACCTGGTTTCCATGTGATACATGTGAGAGAGTAACAGGATTGCGTACGCAAGAGAGTCTTTTCACCTTCCATCAATAGTGACTTGGACATACGTTTTTCCCTCGACGAGGTTTAATTCCCTGAAGCGAACGTATAGGGAGGCCAGGGTCCAGTGAAACGAACAGAGAAACCCTGCGTTTCCTTTATTTCTCCCAGTTCTCGGCCCAGCGTTTCTAGCTTGTCATTTTCTATTAGCACAGACAGGTTCATGAGCATCTGCATGTTCTTTTCTCTCTTTGCTTTCTCGACGCGGATGTCGCAGGCATGCTTCTTTATCCTTTCATAGAAGTCCTTGAAATATTCATCCGCCTTCTTCTCCATCTTCTTCTTTAAGGCGCCTTGCAACTTCTGCTCATAGAAGTATGCCATGCCTTTCGGCTTCGTTTTCATCTCTTCTTTGAGCAACCTGATTTCTTCACTAGTATCCGTTACTTGTTGCGCCATGATCTTTGGGTCCCAGAAAATCTGGACTCCAACTTCCACTTTATCTCTGAATCTTACCAACTTATCCTGGAGTTTCTCATAGTCTTCCTCGAGCCACTTCTTCAGGTTTCCGTCTGCGCTGAGGCTATCAGAGCCTTTTATTATGGTGTCAAAGCCTAATGGAAGAACGCTGCACGATCTTCTCGACGCATAATCGACGACATCATTATGCTTCGTAACCCAACCTTTAACCGTTTCCGCGTCTTCAGACTTGTACGGCTCTGGAGGGCAGTTGTGGACAACCGCACATATGTCTCTGTAGGGTACCGTGTAGACCTCGTTCTCATCGATCCCGATCTTGCCGAAGCTTGTCTGCTCTCGGCCCTCTATCACACAATATAAGTATCTTCCTGCATTCACGTCTCTGCTACTTGCGGGAACTTCAGTCTCTACATTCCGGGCTTCCTCAGCTCTACACCCTTCAAACGATACAGTAGGGGTTGCTGGAAAGCGGGCACTGTCGCCCTCTACCTCTACGGATGAAGAAATTGTTTGCGTGGCTACTTCCCCAAGGTTCTCCTCTCTAGGGATTCGGTCCCCTTCTTCGATTGAGAGGAGCCTCCTGCTAATGTCGCCAAATTGGGTGCGTATGAGCCCCTCCAGCCTTGCGAGCCGTTCCTCCAGCTGCTTTAAGCCTAAATCCAAAGCAGATGCTTGACCGCCAGTTAAATCTTCTTTCACCTTTTGAATTTCAGTATCCTTCTGTACATTGAAAGTGGCAATGAGAGTAGAAATGGCGTTAACTATGGGTTCGTTGATTTCCAAGCCCGCTCCTTCGAGGAACTTCCTCAGGTTTTCCTCGTTAAGTTCTCTTCCAGCGGCATGTAACGCTAGTGCAGAGTATACGTAAGCTGCTGCAATTTCATTCATTCAGCCTTCCCTCGTAAACAGGGCTTCAGCGAAATCCGCCAACTCGTCGACTCCCCGCTTGTTGAGTTTCGACTGGTCTCCTTCCTGGCTTTGCAAAGAGTTGAAGGAGCATCCATTTCCTCATTCTTCCTTTCTATCTTGCTTTTTCTACTTCGACTTCTAGAACGCCATTTGCATACTTTGCTTTGGCGATCTCTGTTTTGGAAGAGCTTGGCATCGCTACTTCTCTGTAGTATTTCGTAGCATCAACGGATATTATGAGTACGTTGTTCGTGATGCTCAGTTTTATGTCATCTAATCCTTTGACGCCCGGGAGCTCTGCTATCACTCTGAAATGATCGTCTTCTTCAAAAACGTCTATCAAATGTTGTGGGTCTCTCTTTTCACTAGTGGCCTCTGACCTCGTACGTTTACGAGCATTAGAAAGATTTTGGCCTGCGAGACCGTCGTCTATTAGAGTTCTGACCGAATAATTGTATCGCATTCTTGCGCCTTTAACGCCAGCCACATCTTTGATCTCTCCTGTACACCTGATGCCCTCTTCTATCCTTTTGTCAAGGGCTTCTAGCCTTTTTCTGAAGGTCTCAGAGTTTTCAAAGCTAGCAACTATCTTGCTGAGTCCTTGAAATAGTCCGCCTATCGTCTGAAGAGCCTCGCCTGCCACGCCTAGGCGTTCACGTTTCCGCGCTTCCTCTTCAAGACTCTTCAGCTTCTCTTCAACTTCTCTTATCTTTTCTTCTTGACCCTTGGCGTTTTTTCCCTCATCTTGCAACACAAAGTTCGCCTCGCATTACGTCAAATCATACCCTCTTCTCCAAACAAAACTTTGGTGAAGTCCTCTAGCTTGTCGATACCTCTGACCTCGTCAGGAAAGAGGGGTATCTTGACGAACCTGATGTCCGGAAGCTCCTTTTGAAAATCCTGAAGAACTCTCCGCTCGGCTTGCGCCTTTGAGGCACAGTAGTCGCAGTCATAGTTCGCAGGCGCGAGTCTGTTGATGATAAGTCGATCTATCGGTATTTTGTACGACCTTAGCGTTGCTATTAATCGCTCGCTTTCTTTGGTTGCCATCTCGTCCAAAGTAGTTACAGGGATAAAGACAGTCTTTCTCCCGCTAAGTGTTGCCTTTATCTTTCTAACGTCGTTCAAGGTTTTCTGTAGGAACAAGTCTGATCTAGCCCTCATACTTCTGCCGAAGAATGTGTGTACAATGTATTGAGCTTTGGAGCGCATCTTGAACAATACTTTCACCCACTTCGACATCATGTCAGGCAACTCTAGGAAAGGCAGGGTGTGGCCTGTAGGTGCCGTGTCGAGAATGAGCAGGTCATAGCCCTCCGTCTCGGTCAAGTCTATCAGTTTCATCATAGCCATGACTTCATCCACCCCCGGAAGGGAAAGCTCGAAAAACTCGACCAAGTCTTCCTTGTCGAGGTACGTTGCTTCTGTAACTATTTCCATTATCTCTTCTGTATGCTCGTTCTTGAAGGCTTTAAGAAGCTTCTCCGCGTCAAGTTCTAGCGCATAGAGGCCGTCCACGCCTTTGATCGGCGTGGCATCTTCTCTTATTGGTTGGTCAAAAACGTCGGATAGTGAACGTTGTGGGTCTGTTGAGAGGACAAGGGTTTTTACGCTATGTTTTGCTGCGTGAACTCCTGTTGCCGCTGAACAGGTTGTTTTTCCACATCCGCCCTTCCCGCCGAAGAGTACGAGCCGAATATTTTCGAGTGAAAGATCTAATCCCAGTTTCTTATCATTGCGGGGCAAATCATATGTTGGAGTGCCTCTTCCGAGACTAGTCGATCCAAGCTCATGTTTGCCTTCGAACAGGGTTTCAGCAAAGTTAGTAAGCGACTCTAAACCTCTGATCTGTTCGAGAAACAGCGGCGCTTCAATAATTGTGCATCCTGAAAACTTTTGCCTAATCTCTGCTATGCGCTTTATCTGCCCCTTTCTTCTTCGCGTACAAAAATCACACTTCACATGAGTTGGAATGACGTAGTTCACGATAATGCTTGTGTAGGGTATTCCCAGCGCCCTGAGGCTTTTGATAATGTCGTCAGTAACATAGATGCCCATCGTCTCTGGAATCGCGACAGGGACGAAGACGGTTTGTAGAGGGTTTACGAGGCTCTGTCTTAGTGTCGCTATGTCTTCTCTTAGACCCTCTATGATGGAACGGCACTCTTCAAGTGGCATGATAAATCTATATTGATCGTGTAGTCGTAGCGCTTTTTCGATCCACTCTTCTATCAATTGTGGGAGCTGTAGCAGTCGGATTGTGTGTGCTCCAGCCGCCGTATCGATGACGATCAAGTCATAATTGCGGGTTTTAATGATGTCATTCAGCTTTGATAGAGCCATGAGCTCATCAAGCCCTGGTGGCGCTAGATCCATGATGTCACGCATGAATTCTCTTTCAAATGGTAGATCGACTCCTCTTAGAACTTGATTGAACGCCTCTTCAATCGCTTCTCTATATTGACCCTTCAGATCCTCGAGTAGTTGCTGAGCACTTGTCTCTAGGGCATAGAGGTTATCAACTTTGTCTATCTTGGCGACTCTATTGCCTATTATTTGGTTGAAGCTGTCGGAAAGGGAGTGGGCAGGGTCGACCGAGTAGACAAGTGTTTTCCTACCGTGATTGGACATCGCTAATCCTGTTGCAGCGGCGCATGTGGTTTTTCCCGTGCCACCTTTCCCTCCGAAGATTAGAAACTTTAGATCAGATTCCAGTAGATCCCTTAGCGTGGACATAGCTCATCCTTTCCTGTAGCTCATACTCCGCACGATGAGAAGGGATGTCAGATTCCCTGTTTCTCAGCGTCATCAGTCCATCTCTCAGGATTCAGGAACTTGTCCAGCACATCGTCAACTATATCGTCCAAGCCATCCCTAACAGCTTGAACCGATTCCGAAATCCCCTGCTCCTTTTTTATCTCGTCAATTGCAACGTCCAGATCCATGAGAGCCTGACCCAGCCTTTCACACTCCTCCGCCGTCAATCCCCCGCTTTCCATCCGCTTGAACGCCTGTATCTTAAGAGCATCCCTTATGACCTCAACGAGGGCTACAACAAGGCCTAGAACCCCATGCTTAAGGTTGTCCTCATCTATATCCAGCACCTTGAAGCCTCTCCTCTGTTTACGCAACCTCTATCGGAGGCGACAAAGCCTTCCCCTTGGAGCTTGGGCTCATCCATTCGCATACGTGACGCTCCTCTTTCAGCAGTTCCTCGACCCGCGATTTTTCATTGCATCTCGTGCGTGTCTCCAGCTCCTGCTTCAACGAGGCTACATCATACCTTGACGCGTTTTCTCTGAGACATCTTTCCCACTCCCTAAGCTTTTCCTCCTCTCCCGAGAAGGTCGCCGTGGATACACCTTTGGCATTTTTGTATGATACCGTAAGAACCATCTTTTTCTTCAGGACGCCCAGGTCTCTTGTCTCGACAGCGATCATTTCTATCTGGCTAGTGGCGATTTGGAACAGTAGTTTGCAATCGAATTCAGACCACCAGCATAGCCTTTTGTTTGTAAGATGCAGTAGGCCCGGCTTCCACGTTGCCGGAGAGGTGCTATCGACTGCGGGACAAAGATACCATGCCCTTTCGCTACGGGCGACCGTCTCCCCTTCAACTAGGAAGTCGAAAGTCTTCTCATTTAACGGTGGGAGAACGTCAGTTTTCTCAAGATTTAGACCTCTCGCCTCCAAGATCTCTTCGATGGCCCTTCTTAGCTCTGCAGTGTTTTCCGCGTGAAGAATTGCCACTTCATTCATTCTTAGGTATACATACAGCAGGTCTCTCTCCTTTCCTGCGAAATGCTTCTCCCTCTTGAGCGCGAGACTCCTTATTTTCTCCAAAGCTATTTCCAATAACACTTCAGCAGGCTCGCTCCGAAACAAGAGCAATCTCTTGTTTGTGAGATAGAAGTAGCCTGTTCTCCAAGCGTTGTAGATGCCTTTGCTGCAATAGTGCGACCCAAACATGCGGATGAGAACATGCTCCCCATCAGCTAGAGGTGGCTTCTTCTTCCACAATTGTTTTCTGGCAAATGACCGCGTGCGTTCATCCCAATCCTTCATCACACCATATTTCACCATTGTTTCCATGCCAGCGAGCGCAGCCCTCAAGTTGACGCCGAGCAGAGGGATACCAGCGACCGACACAATAATGTCTGCATTGATCACCAGTCCTTTATCCAGAATTCTATCCAATAAGTCAACGAGTGTGGCATGTCTATCCCTGGTCGGTTCAAGCGCAGTGGTCATCTTAACACCTCTGTCTCTGCAAGTCTATTCAGTTCGTAGTTCTTTTCCAGGATCATTCCGTTGTGGTCATAGTCGAATGTCTAGCACACGTGAGGGCGCTTTTTTCTGTTGAAAACTCAGGCTTCCTATTTTCTTTGTTATCTCTGCTTCCAGTCTTCTATAGTCTTCTTCGCTCATTTCGCCTTTTTCATAGAGCAATCTGAACTTCTTTAGGTCGGCACGTAGAGCCGCTAGGTAGCTTTGGTTTGCCTGTTCGCAGATTCCCTCTAGGATCATCTGCGCTATCCTATATGTTATCGTCGTAGCTCACCCAGCCCGTCATTCCAGAGGTTCTTCTTCGGCCGGAATCGTCGCTTTTTCTTTGCTGACTTCAGTGCTTCTTCTCATGCTTTTTCGTTCGTAGGCTGTTATATTGAGGTCCTCGTCTAGGTGGACTTCGTATAGGCCGAGTACAGGGTCCATTCCCATCCCCATCTCGTCAACAACCTCAATTACGGCTCTCCATCCCTTCTCTTCAGGCTGTACTGCGGTTACACCGTACACTTGCCCCTTGAAGTGTCCTTCGACCGGCTTTCCTAATGTGTCCTTGAAGAAGCCCTTTACTGTCTTTTCAACCTCTGTTATCCGCTTTGCCTTCATGTCTTCTTACACCTCATTGACCGCTGAATAGCCGATCCCGGCATAGTTTGGTCCACTCGTTTTGCCTTGCCATCCGCATATGTAACATCCCTTTTCGACTAGCTGATCTCTTACTACGCAATTTCCGCATCTAGGGCAATTCGCCACGTACGAGTTTCTCTCATCTCTCCGTGCCTCTTCTTCAATCCTCTGACTGGTATGTTTCTGAATTTCGTCAAGAATAGTTTTCAGGATTTCAATCGGCATATGCGCACACCATTATCTCTTGGATAGGTACCTGGGTCTACGCCGGTATAGGTTCCGCAATCGTTTTTCTCTTTTTCTTCGCTGTGGCGCTTACCCAGCCGCACCATGGGCAACCGCTGTAAAGAAGCTCCTCTGTTGAGACCCTCTTGAGGCATTGCGGGCATTCCTCTTTGCCTATCTGAGCTTCCTTCCATGCCGATGCTTCATAGTTAGTTCCTGAAGGGAATTCTAGGCCATACTTTGCTGCAGTTTCAAAGGATGCAAGCGCGGCTCTCACCTTGATCCCAAGCAGTTCTACGCCAGCGACGGAGACGGTTATGTCCGCGTTTATTACAAGCCCTTTATCGAGTATCCTGTCTATCAAGTCGACGATAGTGGCCCCCCTGTCTCTTGTCGGCTCCAACACTGACATTTTGTCTCTCCTTCGTTTCCAGAGGATAATTTATATTATTGCCCAAT
>Ga0315312_1001797_pt1 | contig 15860 bp, 14 predicted proteins | sample TDP7_MG_FD_203629 | JGI IMG/M metagenome (GOLD analysis project Ga0315312, IMG submission 203629) | Freshwater sediment microbial communities from Lake Towuti, South Sulawesi, Indonesia - TDP7 | ecosystem: Environmental > Aquatic > Freshwater > Lake > Sediment | place: Indonesia: South Sulawesi... | reverse complement strand
CGCTGTCGTCCTCGTAGACCAGTATGTCAGCGCCGCCGTTGCTTGTCAAACCCTCTTGGAAACCCCTAGGCACCATGATGACTGCAAAGATCTTCCCTGTTCCCAGCATTGCGATAGCATTCTCTTCTCTGTAGCCTTGAACTAGATTGTCGAAGTCTCCTGAACTCGAAAGCGCACCGTAGAGACGGCTTGAGGCAACTGTCAGATCGTTGTCAACAAAAGCCATGGGAATCTGGGCTGTTGGAGAAAAAGTCTCGCCAGCCCTACCGCTTGCTCCTCCAAGAGAGACGGTGAAGAAAACCGGTAGAATCACGAGTGAGAGGATGATCGCTGTGCGGCTGCGTCTGAAGAGGCGAAACTCGTTCGCCATGACAGCCAGAACATCGCCGAGAAATCTTCGTGCCGGCATTACCGCTCACGTCTTAGGTCGACCCGAGGAGTTGCTCGTTTCTACAATTCATTCTCTTCTGGATTTCTCGAGAAAACGGTCGATCTCTTCTTCGCCGCCAGTCAATCTGATGAAGGCCTCCTCGAGCGTGGGGCCTTTCGTGTTGATGGATCTGATCTTGGCGCCCTGTGAGAGAAGGATCTTGGTGACATCTTCAGCAAGCTCAGGGTAGTGTAGACATCTGATCTGAAGCATCGGATCGTCGTAAGAGACATTGGACACGTCCGCCAGGTTCCGGATCGACTCAACCTGCTCCGGCGAGAGTCCCGGGGTTTCAACTTCCATCACAGACAGCTCGCTTACCTTTCGTTTCAATTCGTTAGGCGAGCCAACTTGGATCAGCCTTCCCGCGAACACGATTCCGATACGGTCGCAGATCTTCTCAGGCTCCGTCATATAGTGAGTCGTCCAGATTACCGTCACGCCTTGTTTGCAAAGGTTCCTCGTGAAATCTTGGAGAGCGGCTGCCGATTGTGGATCGAGACCGGAAGTCACCTCATCTAGGAACAGGATCTTTGGGTCGTGAAGAAGTGCCGCGCTTATCAGAGCTTTCTTCATCCAACCCGACGAGAGCGCGCTCACCTGCCGCTTTGCCTTCTCTTCGAACCTAAACATGTCCAGCAAATCTGTTATCCTCTTCTCTGACTCTCTCGTTGGGAGATTGTACAGTCTGCTGAGGAACTTCAGGTTCTCTTCGATCGTCAGTTCCTTGTAGAGCATAACGCCTTCCGAAACGACGCCGATCTGGCGTCGGACCTCAGCGGGTTCTCGCAACAGGTCGTGACCCGCGACAGTTGCCGTTCCGCGCGTAGGCTCGATCAAGGTACAGAGCATGCGTACCGTTGTGGTCTTTCCGGCACCGTTAGGTCCGAGCAGACCAAACAATTCGCCTTCCCTAACATCCAAGTTCAGGCCGTCCACAGCGGTGAAATGGCCAAAGACTTTCGTCAGGTTCCTTGTGGTAATAGCGCTCTGTGGCATGCGACGGTTCCTCCCGCTTGACGATCTGTTCAATTCAATTAAGGTTTCGCGCAGTACCCGACGCACATGCTGCGTTACACGTTCCGCTCTTGCCTGGCCGGATTCCTAGTGCTCGCCCGCCGCCTTTGGGTAGTCTTCGCCTTCCAGTTGAATAGTGGTGTGATCAATTCCAAACTCTTCTCTCAACATGTGGATCAGTTTCGTGATCAGTTCTTTTCTATCTATGCCTTCTTCCACTACTACGTGGCTGCTTATGCAGCACATCTTTGTGTCGGCGATCGACCATACGTGAAGGTCATGGACGTTCCTTATTCCCTTCACTCCAACTATTCTGCGCTCGAGCGAGGCTACGTCGATGTGAGGAGGAACTCCCTCAAGGAGAACGTTCACGGAGTCTCGGACTATTTTTCCGGAACTGTATAGGACTAGGACGCTTATCATGATACTAGCTATAGGGTCTGCCACGTACCATCCAGTGAAGAACATGATCAGCCCAGCCGAAATTGCTCCTACGGAGCCCAGCGCGTCGGCTACCACGTGTAGATAGGCGCCTTTCAGATTCAGGCTCTCGTTCCTTGATCTTGAAAGCGTTGCTGCAACCAGTCCGTTGGCCATGAGGCCAAGCACGGCAATCACTAGCATGTTCAGGCTCTGGACGCCGGCGGGTTGCTGAATCCGCTGAATGGCCTCGTAGAATATGAAGACAACAATAGCCCAGAGAAAGATGCCGTTCAGGAAAGCTGACAGGATCTCGACACGGTAATAGCCATAAGTTCTCTTCAAAGTCACAGGCCGCTGCGCGAGCCAAGCAGCAAACAGTGCGTAGGCTAGGGCGAAGACATCGGTAAGCATGTGGAAAGCGTCCGTTTGAAGAGCTAGACTGTTCGTTAGAATTCCTCCGACCAATTCGATGACGAAGAAAGACGCGGTTATGCCTAGGGCTACTGCCAAAGCGCTCGTCGCTCTTGAGACGCGAGAATCTACGCGCATTGGGAACCTTGCTCTCACCGAATTAGCGAGCCAACATTCGCTGTCAAACTCTTATACCTTCAGATTGTCACGGGTAAAGTTATCATCACGCAAATGCGTACCCTAGTGGAGCCCCCGCTCGATTCCAACTGAATAGGGGAATGCAGGAAGAAAGCTTGTGCACACTTAGTCCGTTCCGAAGGAAGCAGCAATGAGCAGGACCGCAAGACCGTTTTTTGATGTAGGATCATTACGAATCTACAACGCGGACATTCTGAAGATCGATGCCGTCGAGAACGAAAGCGTAGATCTAACAGTAACATCGCCCCCATACGACGTGGACATCAAGTACGAGAACTATGATGACAATCTGCCCTATGACGAGTACCTCGAGTTCACGAGGAAGTGGTTGTCGAAAGTCCACGGACTCGCGAAGCCCGATGGACGTTTGTGTCTGAACATTCCACTTGACAAGAACAAGGGCGGCCAGCAGAGCGTATGCGCCGACATCACTGTCATCGCTAAGGAGGTAGGCTGGAAATATCACTCAACAATCATCTGGAACGAACAGAACATCTCCAGACGCACTGCGTGGGGATCATGGATGAGCGCCTCTGCGCCCTACGTCATCGCCCCTGTGGAGGCAATACTCATCATGTACAAGAACAGATGGGAAAAGACCCGCAAGGGAAAGTCGGACATAACTCGCGACGAGTTCATCCAATGGACGAACGGAGTATGGAGCTTCGGCGGCGAAAGCAAACGCAAGATCGGACATCCAGCGCCCTTCCCAGTCGAACTCCCCAAGAGATGCATCAAACTATTCACGTACCAAGGAGAAGTTGTATTGGATCCGTTCCTCGGCAGCGGAACCACGCTGATCGCGTGCCAGGAGACAGACAGAATTGGAATAGGCGTAGAAATCAACAGAGACTACTGCCGGTTGGCAGCGAAGAGACTGAATGAGCATCGGGCATAGCGGAGAGAACTGAAAGACGCGGTCATCCTACGCTGCTCTGCAAACACACATGTGCGACTGACCGACCAACGATAGTGTTCGAGCAATTCCTTCTAGTGGCAAGAAAGAGAAACAGGGGAAAGATTGCCGGAGCCGGCCCTTGCAATTCTAGCGCTCAGACCGAGGCTTCCAGGCGCTTCCTGCGGAACAGGAAGAGGCCGCCGAACAGGACCAGCAACGAGGTCACAGCGATCATTCCGGAAGGAAACTCTGGAACCGGGACTGCGGGGTCTGGTCCCCAATCGCTCCAGCCGTGTATGCTGCACCTCAGCCTCGCTTGGACCTGAATGCTTCCGCTAACTGCCCCAAGGTTGTACGTTTCCGTGAAGACTGTCGTTGTCGGTGTTGGCGATATGGCAACCGCGGGCAGTTCAGTCCATGACGATCCATCTGTTGATGTTCGCACCTGAAAGTCGGTCGGGAAGTGGGCCGGTGTGGGTGGATTTGACATCTGAGAGAAGTCGAACTGTATTGTGAGAATGGTGTTTCCGGAACCGTCAACAGAATTGGTGATCTGAGGTGATGAACCCCAAGCGTAGGCATTCGGATAAAGTGGGAATCCGAGCATGGCAAGGAGCGCTATTGCGGCCAGAACCAACCGTTTACTCATTTTCCAACCTCCAAAGAATCGTTGTCGTGTGGGAGGCGGTATGGCAACATAAGGATGGAACCAACACAAACGCAAGTTTTTCTCGACTGGAAGCTTCCATTCAAGAATTCGCGATAGAGGTCCACGTTAAACAGGCACAGTTCGAAGGCGCAAGACTAGAGCAAGCGAAGTTGCCATGGATCAGAAATCCTTTGGGGTCATTCGATCTACTCTCTTTGGGCGCGTGAAGGCTCGACGCTCCCCAATCGATTTCTTCAGAAGCCGTAGACCAATAATGACCCAAATCATCGTTGTCAGAATTCGTGCCACAGTGACGATCTCGGATAGGAGTTGATCTTGGCAGACCGCGCCCAGTGCTGGCTTCGGCGCTACTAGAAAAGGCATCTGAAGAGGAGAAGCACCAAGGAGAGCGGAGATCAGCGGAAGCACCAAGGTTCCTGTCACAGTACATAGTAGTAAACGTAGAAAGCGATTCCGAAAATCGCCCCCACACTCCAGACCACGAAAGTTCCCCACATGGTCCATCCTAGTTGGCTCGGGAAGAACCTTCTGTGGAAGGCCGCACTGATGGCAAGAACGAGCGCGAAACCCCCAAAGAATGCATGTGCAGCCGCAATAAGCGGACCAGATCCAAAATCGCTGAACGCGCCAAAGTTCAAGATCAAGGACGGGCCCATCCAGACAATCAAAGCCGCAAACTGGAAAACGATCGCTGACTTCATGAGGCGACCATGCATTTTCAGATTACCTGACCTGACAAAGTACAATCCAGCCAACAGGAAGGACAGCGCGACTATCTGTGCAATCAGATTCACGTCTGCCGCGAAGGCTGCACGGTTTCCAAGAAATCCCAATCGCGTCGCTGACAGCGGCCTCGACCAAGTCGCATTTAAGCCTTCATTCGAGAACGTATCGTGCTATGACCGGCGAAAGCCCTGCACCGAGCATCCGACGCATTTCTCGCCCAATGGGCGCTCGCTTCGGGAGCGACGAGATCAAGGAACAAGCTCTCTATGCCCAGCAGAAATATACTACAGAGACTTGACACATCACAAGTGATAAATACGCACAACTCCGACTCAGCAACGTTGGGACCATCATGACCGAGAAAGGTCCAACAACTAGAAAATTGCTTATGACGCCGCGACAAATTGCTGTGACAGCGATATTTAGTGCGCTGGGTATGATCACGACCGCCATGGGCTTGGCGTTGCCTGGTTACCTCCCCATGGTCAACTTCGAGCTGAACGGAACGTTCATGACAATTGTAACCATGGCCGCAGGGCCGATAGGTGGTATAGTCGCAAGTATTCTGATATCGCTGACATCTGCTGTGGGTGTCATCAGCGCCTGGGCCTATTGGCCGCACCTCTTCATTTTGGCTACGTTCTATCCTTGGATCTGGTCGATGCAGAGCAGGGTCACGAAAACAGTTGCGTGGTGGGTCGTGGTAGCAGTTGCGCTGTTCATACAGTACTTCGCTTGGTGGTGGCTTTACGCCGCGGTCTTCAAGCTCATGACTGTCCAAGCGATGTTCTACTACAACATGTTCGCCGGACCATACGTGGTCTACCTGCTGATCTGGGGCCTCATACCCTGGATTATCCTCATGTCCACTCCAAAGTTCGTCAGGCCCGATTGGAAGTTTCCAGGCACCAAGTACATCGCTGCAGTCTTGGCCGTGATCTCAGTGGTCATCGGGCTACTGTGGTGGTAACAAATGGAAACATGGCAGATTGCTGGCGCAATCGTAGCTATCATAGTAGTCTTCGTCATCGCAGCATACTTCGAATATCTTGAAAGAAAGGAGACTAAATAGTGGCCGAGGCCCGCGGCAGACCCTCTTCTCCCTCTTTTTTCTCGTGTACTATTTGGAATCACGTCACGGAACAGTGACGTTGCTCATCTTCTTGTGAGTATGACGTTACCGAACTTGTCCACGAGGGCCTTGAAGGCCTCGGTTACCACGATTGTGGAGGTGACTTCCTCGATTATTGCCGGGCCCCTGAACGGCTTTCTCGGAGGCAACGCCTCTTTCTGATATATTGGCAGTTTCTTGGCTTTCTTCTCTCGGCCCAGATAGACCCGCCTTTCTTCTTTGAGCGCCTTTGTCATGCTTCTGCCCCTATCTGAGAGTTTCTGCAGTGATGGCCTCTTGACCTTCGAAATCCCCGCCACATGGAAGTTAACTATCTCCACAGGGTTATCTTCGAGAACGAAACCGTATTCGCGCTTGTGAGCCTCTATGAACCTTCGTTCTATTTCGTCCATTCCTTTGGCGACTATCCTACCTGAAATCAGGGGCACTTTGATCGTGTGCTCTTGCCCGTAGTAGCGCATGTCACCGTATCTAATCGTAGTCACAGTAGAGACATCGATCTTTTCGGACTTGAACGTATCAAGAAGGCGCGTTTCCAAGTCCCTGAGAATCTCATCCATGAGCGTAGCGGCGGCCTGTCTGTCGCTGAGTTTCATAACGTGTGTGTGAACCATGTCGTGACGAATGTCCGCTACGAGCATGCCCCAAGCGTTGAAGACGCCGGCGGGAATGGCGGGAACAACGATTCTGGGTATTTGAAGCTCCGTCGCGATGAACGGTCCAAACATGGGACCGGAACCACCGTGGGTTATCAGCGTAAATTCACGCGGGTCGAATCCTTTTTGCACCGATACCAGACGAATGACATGTGCCGCCTGGTCATTTGAGACTCTGATTATCGCGTCCGCCATTTCTTCAGCAGAAACGCTAAATTTGCCAGCGAGCTCTGTCAGCGCCTTTTCGGCCATATCGCGATGGATCTTCAGCTCTCCCCCAAGCAAGTACTCGGGGTTCAAGTATCCGGCGACAACGTAGGCATCGGTCAAGGTTGGTTCCGAGCCGCCTTTACCATAGCATACGGGCCCTGGATCTGCGCCAGCCGCCCTAGGCCCCACCTTCAGAGCACCGACATCGTCCACCCATGCGATGCTGGTCCCGCCGTTGCCGACCTCGATGACCTCCACAACGGGCACCTTAAGCGGGTAGCCGGGTCTGAACCTATCTCTGTCCACGTGATACTCCGTAGTAATTTTGGGCAGAAGGCCTTTTACGAGGCCGGCTTTCGTGGTGGTGCTTCCGCCATCCAGAACGATCAAATCGCTGTAGCCTAGAATCTCCGCTAGCGCGGTTCCTCCCACGATACCCGCTATAGGACCTCCTTCGACCGTGAATATCGGATATTTCTTCGCGAAACTCGAAGTCGCCATTCCGGCCGCAGCGAGCATAACGAAGAAAGTACCATTGAAATTCATTCCGGACAGCGTGTCTTCTAGAGTGGTTAGGTAGGCGTCAAGCTCAGGTTGAACATAGGCATTCAGCACTGCCGTGCTCGTTCTCTCATACTCCCGCCATTCGCGAGATAGCTCCGCCCCGAGAGTTACGAAGGGCTTCATTCCGGCCTCTTGGAGACTTCGGACTGCTAGCTCGCCGGCCTTTTGCTCGTGCGCGGGATTAGAATAGCCATTTATGAAGCTAATAGCTATCGAACTACAATCCTTGCCGATCAGCTCTTTGACTGCACTTTTGACTCCGTTCTCGTCCAGAGGAGTTATGATCTTTCCGTCTGCGCCGATTCGCTCTTTCACCCAAGCAGTCAGGTAGCGCGGAACAAAAGGTTCGGGCTTGCGATATTTCAGATTGAATAGGTCCCTTCTGTTGGCGCGTCCGATCTCAAGAATGTCGAAGCCGTCAGTGGTTACCAGCCCGACCTTTGATCCTGAACGCGTTATGATTGTGTTTATGACCACTGTCTGTCCGTGCACCAGATGCCTAGTCTTCGTCAAGTCGAGTGTGCTTCGTAACAGTGTTCCTCTAACAGCTTCGGAGTAGTCCTTAGGGGTTGATTCAACTTTGACCCATTTCAGTTCACCAGTTTCTTCGTTTAGGGCTAAAAGATCCGTGAAAGCTCCGCCTATGTCGACGCCAACTCGCCAACCCAAGAGCTGCGCCCGATCATGCAAAAAAGTTGTACTGCTATTAAGACTTTCCACCGTTCTAGAGGGCGTACTTGTTATCTTCTTGCAGAAATCAATGTTCCGCGAAAAATCCTTGGATCGAACCACTCAAGTGACTCCAATGTGAATGATAGTTCGATTCGGGTTATGAGATAGCCTGCTGGTGCGTTTCGAGGATATCGAACGACGAACGTTGCTCGTTCGCCTACTACGCTGGACCGTCAGGCTTTGAAGAAAGCGTTCCGTATGAGGAACGTTGTCACTCTGAAGCTTGCAATGTTCAGGTACCATGCCCCTATGAGGCTAGCAGCTACTACGAAAGCTACCAGGGCCACTGAGACGCCAACGTCAGTCGGTGAGAACTTTGTTTCACGAAGAGTAATTGGCTTAGTTGTCGCGCCGAATCCCCTCGAAGTAATCGCGGTTGCCAGGAACTCCGCCCTGACCATCGAGCGTAACACTATTGGTATGACCACAGGGACGAAACTTCTGATCGCTGTCACCGGATTCTTTGACCCGGTTTGCCACCCTCTCGAACGTTGAGCTTCCATGATGGTGGTGACCTGCCGTGCGAGTTCGGGCAGGTAGCCAAAAGCTACGCTGATAGCTGTCGTCATCTCCAAGGGAACTTTGAACTTGCTAAAAGCCGTAACGATGTCCGAGGGTGAAGTGAAGAGCAGGAAAAGCCTACTGGCTAGTACGAATGCTGCAACTCTCAAGCATACGCCAAGCGCGAACACCAATGATTCGACGCTCACGTGTCCGAACGGCCCAAACGATCCGAACCGCGGTACTAGCCAACCTAAGTATTGCAGATTCCACGACACCATGCTCTTGACAGTAAAGTCGAAAGCGAACAGATTGAAGAGGAGAACCATCCCGTACGCTGGGAACGGAATTACTATCGCCTTAAGCATGGCCGATACACTGTCGTTGGCAATTTTGCCGTAAATTATGACAAGCACAACTATTGCTGACATGAAGATTGGATCGGACCAAGCGGCGGCGGGAATGATCACGGAAAAGAACCATAACATTTTGACTCTGGGATCCAACTTGTGCAGGAATGTGTCCCGGGGAATGTACCTGAAGAGGCTTGAGAAGCTTGACATTCACTTGACCCCAGACATGATTTCGGACATTTCTGTTATTGTGAGAACGTCGCGGGGAAGACCTACGTCCCGTAGGGCTTGGCCAACTTGTGTAACTTGAGGGGGCTCCAACGAGCTTCGCCCTATCAGTTCAGGTTGACTGAATACGTCTCTTGTAGGTCCTGATACAAGCACCTGACCATCCAGCATGACGACTAGCCTTTCACAGTATTCCGCGACTAGATCCATGTTGTGGCTGATTACGATGATTGTTCGTCCCCTGTCACAGAGCACCTTTGCAAGATTCATCACGACCTTGGACCGAGCAAAGTCCTGACCCGTGGTAGGCTCATCGACGACAAGCACCTTAGGGTTCAGCGTCAGTACCGAAGCAACAGCGACACGCTGTCTCAGCCCTTGGCTCAGGTTGAACGGGTTTGCGTCCAAGTATGGAGTTATCTCAACCTCACTCGCAGCGCTTTCCACACGCTGCGCTGTCTCATCTTGTGAGAGTTTGAGGTTCTTTGGTCCGAACGCCAGCTCCTCCCTGACCGTTCTTGAGAAGATCTGATCATCTGGGTTCTGGAAACTGTAGCCGACTCTGCTAACCAACTCCTTGACGGATGCTGTCGATACGTCGATTCCGTCCACAAGAATCTTACCTTTTGTCGGCCGATAGAGTCCGTTGAACAGCTTTGCGATCGTAGTCTTCCCTGAGCCGTTCCGGCCAACTAGTCCCACGAACTCTCCATCGAAGATGTCCAGGCTCACGCCCTTGAGTGCCGTCGTTCCGTCCGGGTAGTCGTACCAAACGTCCTTGCACGAAATGATCGGTTTTTCACTAGTCTTCGTGGGCGGAGGCCTTCTGGCGGGGTTCACGCGCACTTTGTTTGCTTTGATAAGACGCGAGATGACCGCCAGTCCCTCTTCAAGAGTGATTGGAACGTCCTCTTCAGGAAGGCCTCCTGTAAGTCGATGTGCCAGAGTTGTCACGTACGGGACTTGGATTTGCACTTTCTCGATGAGCCCCGCGTCGGAAAGAACCTTCCTCGGCGTATCGTCAGCAACTATTGTTCCGTCAGCGATGATAATCAGTCGATCCGCCAATGGCAGCACGTACGGGAGTTTGTGCTCCACTATTACGGTTGTTCTCTTCTTCTCTTTCAGTAGCTGTCTCATGCGTTCAAAGACGAGACCTGTGCCAACCGCGTCTATATTTGAGGTGGGCTCATCAAGAATCATCACTTCTGGTTCCATTGCAATCAAGGCGGCGATGGCGACCTCCTGTTTCTCTCCGCCTGAAAGAGAATGTGGGCTCTTGTCTCTGTACTTCTCAAGTCTGCAGAAAGTCATGGCGTCCGACACCCTCTGCATGACTTCTTCCCTCGTCTTGCAGAGGTTCTGTGGGCCAAACGCAATCTCCTCTAGCACGGTGGCGCAGAAGAGCTGGTTGGATGGATTGTCGAAGCACATGCCGACCCTTCTGGCTAGATCGACGGTGGTGCTCGTCTTAGAGTTCTCGCCCCATACGAGCACGTCTCCTCGCAGTGTTCCTTCGTAGAAGTGCGGAATCAAGCCGTTGATGCAGCGGCAGAGTGTTGTCTTGCCAGCCCCGCTCGCCCCCGTAATCACAACGGTTTCTCCCGCACTGATTTCCAGGTTGACGTCCCTTAGGGTGTCCTCTCTGTTCCCCTCGTACCGCCAGCTTACGTTTTCAAAAACAATTGCCTTCTCTTGCATGCAGAAACAACCGTCTCATACTATCGTCAGAGTCTTTTGACACGCGCCGACTGCTATTCTGCCCTCTTCGGTGACCGCGATATTGTCCTCTATTCTAACACCGAATTCTCGAGGCAGGTATATCCCTGGTTCAACGGTAAAAGTCATTCCCGGCTTTAGCACTGTCTTACAAGTCGCCGTTACACTGGGCTCCTCGTGCACCTCAAGACCTAGCCCATGCCCAGTCCTGTGCGTGAAGCGCTCTCCATAGCCTGCCTCCTTGATGACATCCCTAGCGGCTTTGTCAATTTCACTCGCGCGTATCCCAGGCCTTACCGACTCGATCGCTTTCGTCTGCGCTCGAAGCACTATGTCGTAAATTTCGCGTTGTTTGGCTGAAGCACTTCCGACAAATACTGTCTTGGTCAGGTCTCCGAAGTACCCGTCATACGTAGCGCCGACATCCATTATGACGGCGTCGCCTTTTCGGACTTCAGCCTTTGAAGAAGAACCATGCGGAAGGGCCGCGTTCTCGCCCCTAAGCACTATGCAGAAAGGCACGGACTCGCCGCCCGACTGCTTTATCTTACGCTCTATTTCGAAGCCTATGTCAAGCTCTGTAGCTCCGACTCGTATAGCCTTGACACCAGCATCGATGCCTTGGGCAATGATGTTTGCGGCCTTCCGCATCAGTTCAAGCTCGTCGGGCGTTTTGATGGTCCTAAGCCCTGCCAAGATTCTTGATGCTTCATCCAATTCTACTCTCGGCGCAGCTCTGCTGATCATCTTCGAAAACTTGTAAGGCAAGAAATCCTCAACGCCCAGCTTTCCACGCGTGAGGCGCAGCTCTTTCAACACGGACTTTACGAGACTCTCGGGTCCCTCAGCGTCGCTGTATTTATGTATGTTCCTGAAAGCAGACGATGACTTGACCTTCTCTTCTTCAAGCTCAGGCACAACTATTGCAGGGTCAGAATCGATTGGGATCATGACACCTGCGAACCTTTCTATTGCCACCACAGACACTCCCGTGAAATACTTCATGTTAGGCGCGGTGGCAATCATGAATCCGGAAAGACCTCGGCGCTTCCCCTCGCGCTTTAGTCGCGCCACCCTCTCCTCTAGTACTCTCTGCATCCAACGACCCTCCAAGTCTCTCCGCGAAGGTCCGGCAAGTGCGCGTTGAGGTTAAATGCTTTTTGAAGACTGAAACTGACGAAGGTCTACAATCCCGTTATGACCTCATCACTGTGAGAGTCTACGCCTATAACGTCTATGAGACGCCCCCAATGGGTCAGGAATTCATCATCGGCGGTGTTGAGAACAAACCTAATCTTCGAGAAACGTTCGCCTGGCTCCTCATGCTTTGAGCATTCATGAATGACTTCGCCCTCGGCCATTGATCGCATTCTCTACAACAGATGTTTCTTCCTAGACTAGGCGACGAGTTCAAATGCTTAAATTCGCGAGCCGGATGACGAGAGAGGGTTGATAGTTTTGAAACTCGAAGGAAAAGTGGCCGTCATCACTGGAGCCGGCTCAGGGATTGGCCGAGCTACCGCTCTAGTCTTCTCAAAGGAGGGCGCCAAGGTCGTTGTATTTGACATTGCAAACGAGAATGGAGAGGAGACCGTTCGAATGATCGAGGAGGCTGAGGGCGAAGCGCTGAACGTTCACGGTGACGTGTCAACCGCCGCGGACGTTCAAAGAATGGTTAGAGAGACGATCAAGAGATTTGGGAGACTAGACATACTATTCAACAATGCAGGCATCGGATCTGTCGGCAACGTCCTAGACGTCAGCGAGGAAGATTGGGACCGACACATGGCTGTGAATCTTAAGGGGCCATTTCTCTGCTCCAAGTAGGCTATCCCGGAAATGAAAAAGGTGGGGGGCGGCGCCATCATAAACATAGGCTCTATCGACAGCTTGGTCGCAGGTTTCCCTCCCTGCATAGCCTACGCCACCTCCCGTGGTGGAACACTTCAACTTACGCGGTGCCTGGCGGTCGATCACGTCAAGGATAACATTAGGGTAAACTGTGTCGCACCAGGAGCCATAGACACACCGCCAAGCTGGGTATCTTCAAACAAATATGATCACTTAATGAAACCATATGGCGATCCAAAGGAGTTGAAAAAGAAGCTTCTTGAAATGCACCCAATGAATCGGCTGGGAACACCGGAGGAGGTAGCCAAGGCGGTCTTGTTCCTAGCTTCCGACGACGCCTCATTCACCACTGGGGCTGTGCTAATGGTGGACGGAGGCTACACTGCTCGCTAGAAGTTGCCAGCCTCCCAAGGCTAATTTGCACAGCGCGTCGAGCCCGACTTGCAGAGCACTGCTCAAACGCTCGGAGTCTGAGGCACTAGACGACCCGCTCTCTCCAGCCTAGTGTTGGTTCTGAGTCAGTCTACGAGACGCATAAAGTTCTCAGCTATCGTGTTCTCCACTTTGTCCACACTGCGATTCTTTACCCTCGCTATTTCTTCGACAGCGGTCTTTACCATCTTTGGTGCTGACGGAACCCCGCCATACTTGACGAGTGGATGGGTGTCCGTCTCAGTAAGGAGATTCTCGAGGGGCACCATTCTCACAAGCTCTCGCATGTTGTTAGAAGTTGCCACTCCGGGTGTGATGGAAAAAAAGTATCCTAGCTCGATAAGCTCGGGGACAAGCTTCAACGGCTTCCCTTGCTCGGCAGCATCAAACCAGTGCATGTTCACACGCTTCATCTCATACGTTTCAAGCATGGCCACAACCTGCTCCTCTGCGCCCGCAGAATGAATGTTGAGCACTTTGTCTGTACCCTTGCATGCTTTGAGGAAGGCTGCGAAAATCTTGAGTTGGGCAGCGTGCTCGTTAGGATCCCTAGAGTAGACGCGGTCAAGGCCGATTTCACCGACAAACCGCGCGTTCTTCAGGTTGTCTAATGCTTTCTCAAGCTCATTCAAACCTGAAGTTGCGTTCCACGGGTGAATGCCCAACGCAGGGTAGATCTTGATTAGGTCCGACTTGACTGCGCAAGTCTTCTCATACGACACAGTATCCCAGCTTACGCCCATGATCTTTCTTACGCCAGCCTGATATGCTTCGTCTAGGGTCTTCTCCAGATCTTTGACGGAATAGAGGTGCGCGTGAACGTCGACAAGCATAGTCGGTCGCCTATTCCCCGACTTTATCGCGTAACCTATTGCTGGCGCTTAAGACTTTGTCTATCGTCTTCTCAAGATCTAGGCGGTCTCGTTTCAGTCGCAAGCTCATTGAGATTGAGAACTAGGCGGCGCTCTCGATTGGGAGAAAAACGAGTCGAAGAATGGGATTAGAGATTACCGGGTGAATTCAGGCCTTTCCTAGCTTCTTTGCCATTTCAATGAGATCTCCGCGTACGACCTTTCCTTTGTCGAGCAATTGCGCGCCGTCAAGCCAGACCGACGTGTTCAGGCAGATTCCGTCAGAGTGGGATGCTGCTGGGATACCGTCTGGAGGCACTATCATCGGCCCTATATGGCCTACTCCCCACTCAGTACAACCCCAGACCCGCTCGTCTTCGAGGATATTCCCCGTCAACTTGGCGCCTGGATTGCACCCATAGCAAACATGGGCCATATTGAACATATTCGGGTCATTGAAGCTCCTCAGCCAAGCTTCATAGTCTACAGCATCTTTGCCGCCTTCGATCTTCACAATCTTGCCTTTCTCTACATGCAGCTTCACAGGTTCCTTCACGAGTCCAATTGGAGGCACAATCGACCCGTCGAACGTGATGATGCCATTGATTGTATCGAACCTCGGCGCCCACCCAATCTGACCCGCCATCATGTGGGAACCCGGCGTGTCAGCGTACCCGACATGATTTCTGAACGGTCTAGTGGGATCATTGTTGAATTCTATGTTTGTGCCCGCCGAGGTCGTCAGCTTCATATGTCTGGCTTTGCTGGTTGCGTCTACAATTCTGTCTTGAAACAGCTTCTGGGTCGGATAGTCGATTCTCCCGACACATCTCGTCATCATGTCAGCATTCATACCGACAAGGCAAAGATATCTGAGATTCTTGTTTTCTTTAGTCGCCATCTCATAGGGAGTTGAGTATAGGAGCCATTGATTGTTGAATTCAACCCATGCATCGGACTCCTTCAAGGCCGCACTCAATGCTTTCACAGGCAACATAGGATCCCCCGCTTTTCCTACGCCTAGGGGAGAAGCAACCCATATCACCAAAGGCTTCGCTCCAACAGCAAACGCGGCTCTGGCCACGCCGTCGACGACCCGCGCATCTGATTCGGTGTCCGCTGTTATAGCGAGCGTTTCTCCTGATTTCAACTTGAATAGCTCTCTACACAGAATATCGGCCGACTTCCCGATCTCGTACTCGTAAAGTCCTGTCATTTTTCATCGAATTTACAGCCGTCCGGACTATCTATTTAAGAATTTGTCGCCACTCTGTTTTCAAGAATTGGTTACATGTCAGAGTGCATAAAAGGGGAATTCGTCTACCGTCCTGACTACTGTCGAGAATGAGAAACGTCGAGCGTATGCAGGCGTAGCCCTTGTGGAGTGGGTCGATTTCACCGATTGTAGATAGGCTCGCGACGACTTTCGACAATGTGGCAACTCCCGTTTGCACGGCACGAGTCCGGGAACTGTAACCCTGTCCCGCGGCAGATGGAATTGACATCACCAATCCGCCTCTCAACCCCGCGTGCTTAGCCACCGACTCTTCGACAACTTCGATCGCGTGCTCTGAAGAGGCGCTTATCAATCGCTTGACCAATCCGCGTCGGCTTGACGGAAATGCAGCTATGGATCCGCCGCTCGTCAATGGGGTTCAGGACATCCACGCACTCGGATGCGCCGGCATTAGCCTCTTCTTGAGCAGCGATTTCCTCTCCAACCAGATTGGTGATTCCTCTGACTTTGCGGGCGCCCGACTGCTGTGCACGTTTGATGGCCTCTTCTAGCGCCTCTGCCACCGTCCAATGTCTAAAAGCATAAATGGCTACAAGGGACGGTTACGTCTTCCATATAGAC
>Ga0315312_1001796_pt1 | contig 15881 bp, 11 predicted proteins | sample TDP7_MG_FD_203629 | JGI IMG/M metagenome (GOLD analysis project Ga0315312, IMG submission 203629) | Freshwater sediment microbial communities from Lake Towuti, South Sulawesi, Indonesia - TDP7 | ecosystem: Environmental > Aquatic > Freshwater > Lake > Sediment | place: Indonesia: South Sulawesi... | reverse complement strand
ATTTGGCCTGCAGATTGCCACCTTGTTGGTAAGGAGATTTTTCGTTTTCATACAGTAATTTGGCCAGCGATGCTTCTCGCACTTGGGTTACCTTTACCGAAAAAAGTTTTTGCACATGGCTGGTGGACTGCGGAAGGCGAAAAGATGTCAAAATCCAGAGGTAACGTTGTTGAACCAGAAAAAATTGCTAACGAATACAGTGTGGATGCTTTTCGTTATTTTGTGCTTAGAGAAATACCTTTTGGTAACGATGGCGATTTTTCAATGGAAGCATTTCGGCAACGGTATAACTCAGATTTAGCAAATGATTTCGGTAATTTAGTTAGCCGCACATTGACAATGGTTGAGAAATATTCTTCTGCTATGATTCCTTCTCCTCATGCTACTGATGAACAGTTACCGAGACTTTTTTCTGATTTAGAGAACAAAATTGATACGTATTTCAATAATTTAGAATTTCAACAGGTTTTAATCACACTGTGGAAAATAATCGCTTATCTTAATCGTTACATTGATGAAAAAGCACCCTGGGATTTAGCAAAAAAATCAAATCAACAATTGAAAAATATACTTTACAACTTAATTGAATCTCTACGTTTATTAGCAGTGTATCTTTATCCATTTATACCTAACACTTGTGAAAAAATTTTTCACCAATTGGGTGTAAACCTTGATGAAAAATATAACTTCAACTGGGGAGCAGCACCGGATGGAGTAAAAATTGCTAAAGGCCCGATACTTTTTCCACGGAAATAAGAAAACTTTATCTTAATGAAAGAATCAATTGTCTATCCGTACAAAGGTAACCTTTATATTAACCTTACAAATCGCTGTCCAGCAAGATGTTGTTTTTGTATCAAATATAAATGGGGCTACCAATTCCGCGGATATAACCTAAAACTATCTCACGAACCTACAGCGAGAGAAATTATTAAATTGCTGACCACAACTTATCTACCTGAAAGGTACAAAGAAATTGTTTTTTGTGGTTACGGTGAACCTTTTCTACGTTTGAATACATTAAGAGAGGTTGCATCTTGGCTCAAAAAAAATAATAGCCGAGTTCGTATTGATACTATCGGTTACGCTAATCTCATTTATAAACGTAATATCTTACCCACATTGAAAGGACTAATTGATGCCATTTCTATAAGTTTAAATGCAGAAAATGAAGAGAAATATTTAAGTCTTTGTCGGCCAAAATATGGTAAAGGTACATACCCAGCTGTAATTGATTTCATCCGCGAATGCAAAAAATATATCCCGGAGGTAACCGCTACCGTTATCTCAATGCCAGGTGTTGATTTAGATAAATGCAAAGAAATTGTTTCTTCGTTGGGAGTAAATTTTTGTATCCGCCCGTATTTAACCAAATACGAAAAAGAATAGCCAAAAAGTTTGCTAAAAAATAATGTCAAAACCTTGTTCCTTTAACCTACTGGTAATAACTTTTTTTCTATTCATTGTATCGCTCGCTGAGTTAACCTGCCCGGAAGTGAGTGGAGCTGAAAAAGAACAATTATCTCTATGCCTATTCTGGATAGTAGATAAGAACGAATCTAACAAAATTGATGAATATCGTTACTTACTTAATCGGTTAGAAGAATTTCCACAGATGCATATGAATTTTAGTTTTTCACCATTACTTGTCCAACAATGGACAAATTCTGCACCGGATATAGTCGCTAAACTAAAGAAATTGCAGGAACAAAAGCAAGTTACTATTACTTTTACGCCGTGGTATGAACCTATATTACCATTGATTTACGACCTTAACGAGGTCGTCAGTTCTACATCCTCTAAAGTATCGTTAGAGAAAAACAAATTCTGGGCAGAAAAAAATTTTTCATACCCAGAAGACATACGTGAACAAATGGTCCGTTCTTGGGAATTCTACCAAAAAATTTTTAACACCTTGCCTACCGGATTCGTACCTCCAGCAGGTGCAATTTGTGACGGTGTGGTAGACCTTCTCACCGACCTCGGGATAAACTGGTTACTCACTGCAAGCGTTCGCGAAAGCAACGAGTATTTACCCTTAGGATGGCATTCGGTAGGAAGTAATAAAGTATGTTTATTTTTTCGTCAGAATGAAATCTCCGACTTCTGGGATATTTCCTCCGCGATTGTTTCTCCAAAAGAAAAAGTTAAACAATGGATAAACTTGATTTCTCAAAGTGAACAATCTCTGGTCGTAGTTACAATTGAAGCAAGAGAATTATGGGATACTGATTCTTCAAAAAATAAACAGATGTTAGAACAAATCTTTGTGCAAACAATTTCTCAACCTTATTTGTTGACTGTTACCACAGACGAATGTATAATGAAAAAATTTGCACTTGCACAAATAGAAAAGATACATCCGGTAACCTGGTTAAAACAAGGTTTTTCTGCTTGGATTGGTGAATCTGAAAAAAATACTGCCTGGCATATGCTTACTCAAGCAAGAAATATGGTTGAGAGATATAAGAACAGCGGTCACGCCGATATCAAAGTTTTAGATACAGTTTTAGAAGAAATCTATGTTTTAGAGGGTGGTGAAAACTTTTTCTATTTCAGTAAAGATTATGCGTTTAAGGATAAGGAAAAAATTGAACTCAATTTTCGTCAACGGTTAATAAACATTTACCAACTAATTGGTCAACGTGCACCCAGCGAATTGTTCCATCCCTTAGCCAGTTATTCTTTTCTTGGCACTTTACTTAGTGAAGAAGAGGAAACAAAAATGACCGTCAACGAAGAAGAAAAAATTTTTTCTTTTATTGACTGTAGAGATGATAGTATAAATAATAATTTTGATTTAGAAAATTTTATCGGTCAGGAAGTAGTTGACTCATTCGGTGAAGAGAATTTGACTTTTTCTTTTAGTTTTGTCCCTTTAATTACTCAAACAACCGAAACTATCGGGACACCTGAATTTTTGATTCAAACTTCTTCTTCACCGGTTGAGAGACAGGAAACAACATTTATTCTACAAGAAAGTAGCCAACCGATCGTTAATATTTCCACTTCTGCACCTACAATGGAAAAACTGATAGGTTTGGATCAAGTAATTATTGACCTCTATATTGATTTAAATAACCGTATCGGTGCTGGTTCTGTTTCACTTCTTGCGGAACGTAAAGCTTATACCACACCGCAAGGTGCGTGGGAATATTGTTTAAGTTTAGAACAAAAAGAAAATGCAATACAAGCAATACTTTACCGTGCAAGAGAAGATGGTTTACCTGAAGAAATTGGTAATTACCCTGTAGTCCAAAATGAACAAAAAAGAAAGTTTAGTGTGTCCATCCCAAAAAAAATATTACGCGGTACACCGTTTAACTGGGGTTATTTAGTCGTCGTATTGAATAAAGAAGATAAATCAATTCTTGATTTAATTGTCCCATTAGGAAAAAAACAAAGACAATTACTTGAAACTACTGGTTTAACTCCACAACTGCCAATGGTAAGACTTAAGTAGAGGGTCGTGCAAGGTGTAAGGTGAAAGGTGAAAAGTGAAAGGGAGAAGAATAAAAAATGTTCAAAAAAGAAAAAAATGTTAAAGGTTCAGCACGTACTTGGCTAATACTGCTAATTCTTTTTCTTGCTTTCTTTTTCTGGTGGGGTAAAAAGGAGAACAAGATTGTTCTCTTTTCCAAAAGTCCGGTTAAAACTACTCCGGTATTACCAGTTGCTGAAACAATCCACCCAGAATTGCTTAATTTGCAGGAAGCATTTGCAAAAGTTGCCTCTACAGTTAAACCAGCAGTCGTAAATATATCTGCAGTACAGTTAGTTGAAGAAATGCATCCACCTTTTGAATTCTATTTCGGTGATCCCTTTGAAGAATTTTTTGAAGAATTTTTTGGTTATCCACGACAACGACAGGAACGCAGACAGACACCTAAAAAATATCAACGTCGTTTAGAAGGTACGGGTAGCGGTGTAATTATTGACCCGGAAGGATATATCTTGACAAACGAACATGTCGTTCGTGGTGCTACTGAAATTAAGGTAACCTTAGCCGGTGAGAAAGAAAAATATAATGGTAAGGTTATCGGTAAAGATGAACGTACTGATTTGGCAGTAGTAAAAATTAAACCTAAAAACAAACTTCCTGCAGTTACACTTGGTGACTCTGATAAGATTCATGTTGGTGATTGGGCAATTGCTATCGGTTCACCTTTTGGATTAGAACAGACAGTCACTGCAGGTATTATTTCTGCAGTTAGACAACGCTTAATTATTGAAGGTAGAGAATACCGGGATTTGATTCAGACTGACGCTGCAATTAACCGTGGTAACTCAGGAGGTCCTTTAGTAAACATTTATGGGGAAGTGATGGGGATAAATACAGCAATCTATGCACCGACAGGTGTATTTGCTGGTATTGGCTTTGCTGTACCAATCAATCAAGCAAAAGAAATATTAAGTGACCTAATCCATAAAGGTAGGGTAGTGCGTGGATGGTTAGGGATAGAAATAAAAGAAATAGATGAGACGATACAAAAACAGTTTGGTTTACCGGATAAAGAAGGGGCGTTAGTGAATAATGTGCTTAAAGACTCGCCAGCGGAGAAGGCAGGGTTACAACGAGGTGACGTGATTCGCAAATTTGATGATAAAAAAATATCTAACCCGTTGGAGTTACAGACTACTGTTGCAAAGACAGAACCAAAAAAGACTGTCAAGATTGAGATTATACGCGATAAAAAGAAGAAAATTATTGACTTAGTTACCGGTGAAATGCCAGAAAAAACTGAAGAAGTAGCAGTTGCTCCTGAAGAAGGTAAAGAAGAAATAACTAAGGAATGGTTAGGTATGAAAGTAAGCAATTATACATCCGCATTAGCAGAAGAATATGGTTTACCGAAAGATGAAAAGGGAGTAGTACTAGTTGAAATAGAATCCGGTTCCAAAGCAGAAGAGATTGGCTTACAGGTAGGCGATTTGATTAAATCAATTAACCGTGAACCAGTGACAAATGTAAAAGAATTTGTGCAGATAAGCAAAAAAGTTAAACTTTCGGAGGGTGTAGTCTTTGATATAAACCGTCGTGGTAGGTTGCTTTACCTAAGTTACGTTGGTATAGAATAAGGATTTAGACCGTTATTACTGTCCATAAAACGAAGACTATTACGGAAAACGAAAGGACAGCTAAACCGATAATACCCGGTGTAAAACGTATACCCATTATTTTACTTTTTTCGCGATGTATTTTTTCTTGAGGTGTAATTTTTTCAATTGTGCGGCTAAGCATGTTTCTATTGCCTGCATCATCCTCAGCGCTGACTGTTATTGTATGTTTACCTGATTCAAACAATAAACTTGTTTCAAAGTTACCTTCCTCATCAACTGGAACAAGTTTTTCATTAACCAAAATTCTTGTTCCTTTTTCAGTTTTTCCCTTAGCATAAACAAATTCACCAGTAATTTCTTCATCTTCTAAAGGAAAATGAAGTTGTAAACTTGGTGCTTGCGTATCAAGAATAAAATTTTGTGGTTCAGAAAATTTTCCTTCAAATCCTAAGTTATTAACCCAAGCAATACGCCAGTAATATTCACCATCGGGGAGGTTACGTTTCAGGTCTACCTTTTCAGTTAATATATCTACCTCGTCAATAACGAGGTCAGTAAAATTCTTATTTTTTGCAATCTGTAAATGGTACTGTTCAACTTTAGGTGTAGTTGGTTCCGGGGTAACCTTTTCTTTTTCTTCTTTTGGTAGACGGATATCTAAACTAAACTTCTGGGTAACCGGTGATATTTCAATCGCTTGTGGTTCTACTTTTCCTTCCGGTGGAAGTGCTTTAGCAAGTGGTACCTTCATTTCCATTTTTGCTTCCAAGGCAGGCAAAGGTATTGGCAAAGATGGCTCGGTTTGAAATTTTATTTCCGAACCAAACCCTTCAGGAATAGTTACTGTTTTACCCTGTGCAGTAACGTCAACCTCACCTTTATATACGGCAACTAAGGTAGTTTTATCTTCCTTAAGTTTAGTACGAAATTCAGGATTTATCCCCCGTGGTGAAATTTTTGGCTCAACAATAGCTGCTGAAGTTATAATCTTTGTTTTTGATGCACGAAGTTCACCAGCAAGAAGACTTACTTCCTCCTTTTTTTCTTCAGGACGTAAGATGATTAACGAATTTTCATGGAGATGGACTAATTCACCGGTTGGAAACTTAATCTCAGCAGTTGAAGCACTTAATGTCCTCACCCCATCATCCTGATAAAGTTCCATTTTGAGGTTAGCTTTTTTCCAAGCAGTTTCTTTTTTACGTCGGTAATCAACACGGTTTAACAGATTGACCAAATACGCTGCACGTAGATGTTCCTTGATTAGCAATACCGGCACCTTAAGTTTCATGCCTGGAAGGATTACATTTGGGTCAGAGGTAGGTAGCATATTATGTCTAAGTATTTCAGGCCAGCGTAATGGATCTTTTAGGAAATAGTTAGCAACACCCCATAAAGTATCACCGTCTTTAACTATAATTTCCTGAAAAACAATTTCTTCACTGAAACAATGAGGGGTGTAAAGTGTAAAGTGTAAAGTGTAAAGAAAAAACAAACAGAAAATTATACGTTTTGCAAACATACGACTTCACCTTTTTCGTTCTTAGCTAAATTTTTTGGTATCCAGAAACTGAATTTCGCTCCTTCACCTACCTTTGATTCTGCCCAAATTTTGCCCAAATGTCCTTCCACTATGTACTTAGAGATTGTTAATCCTAAACCTGTTCCGCCTTTAGTTGTATCTAACTGTTGAAATTTGTCAAATACTCTGTTCAGATATTCCGGTGGAATACCCGGACCAGTATCGGCTACTTCTACCAAAATACGCTCAGGCAAATCTTCAATTTTTACGTTTACTTTTCCGTATTCAGGAGTGAATTTTATAGCGTTACCGATTAGATTAGTAACTAACCGTTCTAAAAGACCGGGGTCAGCAGAAAATGACAATAATTCTTGTGGACAAGCAAACTCAATATTAATATTTTTTCTTACTGCTAACGGCTGTTGTATTTCAATTACACGTTCAACAATTTGTTTCATATTACAGTCAGCAAGATTAATTACCATCTTGCCCGTCTCTATCTTTGCTACATCAAGGATATCATTAATTAAAGAAAGTAGCCGTGCAGAAGCATGGTCCATTGTGGTCAACATTTTCTTTTGTTTCTCAGTTAAAGGACCGGGACCGCCATCCATTAGTAATTTCAATAGCCCTCGGACTGAAGCTAATGGGTTGCGTAAATCGTGAGTTATAGAATGCACAAAATCGTCTTTCATCTGGTCAATTTCTTTTTCTAAGGTAACATCATGGAATACAGTCAGTAAACCCAATTCTTCACCTTTAGGTGTATAGATAAGTCTACCTGAAACTTGGAAATATTGTTTTTGTTCGTCACTTAAAGGAAAGACTATTTCTTTAAAGAAAGTTTTCTCTGATTGAGAAATGAGGTCAATAATTTCATCGCTAATACTCGGGTGTAGGCAATCCCAAATCATTTTCTCTTCCCATTTACCTTCCCCTATACGAAAGAGAGAGGCTGCTTGACGGTTAACCAATTCTATTTTACCAGTATGGTCAGTAAGGATAAGACCGTCACCCATAGAGAAAATAACTGCTTCAGTTTTTGTTTTCTCCGCAATAATTTTCTCAACTTGCATATCGGCATATTCTTTAAGCCGTGCGGTCATAAAATTGAAAGTATCAACCAACTCATATAACTCATCATGGGTACGGACTTGAACCTCAGTTGTAAAATCACCCTGAGCAACACTGCGTGCGCTTTTAATCAAAGCAATTACAGGACGAGTAAGGTTACGTGCTAAGAGAAAGGCTACTAAGGCAGCAACAAAAACAAAAACAACAACCCATATTCTTGCCTGTTGACGCATCTGCGTAACTGAATAATATGCTTCTTCTTTAGGCTGTTGAATAATTATTCCCCAGCCAAGTCTTTTTACCGGGGAATAAGCACCGATTATCTCCCTACCCTTTTCATCTACAAATTCCTTACTACCAAGCAATTGGCGAGTTAATACTTCTTTCACTATGTCAAGGTTAGCTGCGGAAAGGAATACTTTTTCCTTTTCTGGATGAACAAGAATTTTTCCTTCCCGGTCAACTAAATATGCGTAGCCGGTTCTACCAATATGTGTATCCAATATTTTTTGTTTTAATTTATCCAGACAAAAACTTGCAAAAAGATAGTATTCTTTACCAAAAGGATAGGCGATATCTAAACATACTAAATTATCACGATAACACAGGGAACTAATTTGTGTTTGCCGTTCTTTTTGTACTTCTTGGAATAAGGGTTCATCCTTACGATTAATTAAACTTGGTTCCTTTTCCAAGTCAGGATTATAAACTTTAAGCAGTTCAGCACCTTTATCATCAACAACAGAAATATTAATAATATCAGGGTTTGCATCAAGAAGAGATTGTAACACCGTCTGCCGTTCACTCCAGGTAATTTCACGCATCTCTAAAGAGCGAATTACTAAAATTACTTTGCTATTTAGATTTTCTATATAATCATCAATCTTTTCTGCTAACGAACTGGCTAAATTGATATGTAACTCAAGGATTGCCGCTTGTAAACCAAGACGGTTAAGGTCAATCATACGTAATCCTACCATTGTCAATGGGATTACAGAAAGAAGTATCATTATCAAGGCAAATTTTGGGAAAAGTTTAATCTTCATTCTTCGGTAAACTCAGAATGATCCTGAACTTGGTGAAGGGTCATTTTAGTTATATTCTACGCCCGATTTACTCTTCTGTCAAGGTCTTTTCAGGAGGTCCCTGAAAAAATACTTCAGCGACTTTTGATTACACAGATTATTTAAGATTACACAGATTTTTCTGACAAGCTTTAATCGGTGTAATCAGAGATTCCTAGACTTTTTCAGAAATCTCTTCCTGTTTTACCCCGTTAGAAATTCTGACAGGTTAAGATCAATGCGAAATATTTCCGCCAATATCAAGATTAGTACTGAAATTTCTAACGGGGTTTACTAACAGTTAGCAAATTTGCTATAATTTGAGATTGTTGAAAAACCTCAACAATCTTTGATTACACCGATAAAAGCACCGATTACGGCAATAAACCATCGTCGATAAAATCGCTGTAATCGCCTTTAATAATCGCTGTAATCAATGTAATTGAACTTATGTGAAATTACTTAAAAGATGAAATTATTCACTACTGCAACAGATTTAGTTTTTTTTCTTCTTATCTTTTTTGTACCCATCTTACCGGATGAAAAAATAATCCGACTCAAACTTGTCGGATTAGAAATTTTTGTTCTTCTTTTAGTGTTTTTATGGCTAAACAAAATGCTTTTTGCAGGAAGAATTTCCCTAAAGAAAAATATGCTAAATCTATCAATATTTATTTACAGTGTGTATATTTTTTTTCTTTATCTCGTTTCTAAGAATAAACCAGTAGCAATATCCGAACTTAACCGTATGCTTCTCTGTCTCAGTATCTATTTGGTAGCCTTGAATAACCTGAACACTGAAAATGTTCTTCAACGAATTTTCTTAGTCTGGCTACTGAGTGCTTTACTTGTTTCGTTATATGGCATCGGACAATATTATGGTGGGATTAACTTAGGTAAAATACGCTTACAAATTCCACAAATGCAGCGTATAATGTCAACATTCGGTAATCCAATATTTTATGCTGCTTTTTTAGTAATCACTATCCCCTTAGGATTAGGCTTCTTCATCCAGACCAATTCCTTGCGGGGACGTATTTTTCTCTTATTTGCTCTATGCTCTATGTTCTACGCTCTTTATCTCACCGCTACACGTGCAGCGTGGATTGGTTTAACTGTAGCAATTGCTTTTTTTATTTCTCTAATTTTAAAGACAAAACGTCAGAAAATAATTTTCCTTATTCTTTTTACCCTTTGCTTTATGCTCTTTGCTTATCTAACCCGCCCAGTTTGGTTACGCAAACAGGAACATCCTTTAATCTGGCGTGATACTATAAATATGTTTACAAAAAATCCTTTCGGTGTAGGTTTAGGCGTATACCATTTATATTTTCCAAAATACATTTCTGACGGACTGAAAAGTATTTTTCCACAGACACGGTTTATCATCAATGATGCACATAACGAATATCTGCAAATCCTTGCGGAAACTGGTATTCTCGGATTTATTCTTTTCTTCTGGATAATATTTTCCTTTTACCGGTATGGTATCAAAGTCAGCGGAAACAAAAAGTTTTTTTCCGTAAGTATACTCTCAAGTGGTACGGCTATACTTATACAAAATTTTTTCTCTGTTGATATGCGTTTTATTATTTCAGCAGTATACTTTTTCCTCTTGCTTGGTATGCTCAGTTCAGTAGAACAAAGAAAGACGGAATTACCACTCAATTTACCAACTACAGGAAAAGTTTTTCTTTTTTTTGTATTATGTTTAGGTGGTTATTACACATCTATGCAAATTGCTAAACCTTACCTTGCACAAAAACGGTTAGCCGAGAAACTGGATTTCTTTGATGAAAAAGTTGAAGACCCGCAAGGAACGATTAAAGAATTGGAAAAACTAATCCAAGTACATCCTGACGAAGTAAAACTTTATGAAAAGTTAGCCTGGGTATACGCTAAAGAAAAAAATTTTACTAAAGCAATAGAAAATTACGAAAAGGCACTCAGCCTTAACCCAAATTTACCTGGTATATACAACAATTTAGGCAACATTTATTTTCTTTTAGGAAGAAGGTTGGAGGCAATAGAGAATTATCAAAACTCGTTAATGCTTAATCCAAAACAGATTGATGCACGACTAAACCTTGGCACTGCATACTTTTACCAGGGTATGCTTAAGGAATCAGCAGACGAATTTCGTCATGTTTTAGAACTTGACCCAAAAAATGAAAAAGCAATCGTAATGTTAAAACGAATGACTGAATAGGTAGAAAAAATGAAAAAAATTGTTAAGGCACAGCCAAACCTTTTATTGAAAAATTTAAATTCAGAACAACTCAAAGCAGTAAAACATACCGAAGGAGCGCTTTTAGTCTTAGCCGGTGCAGGAACTGGTAAAACACGGGTGATAACTTATCGTATCGCTCATCTTTTAGAAAAAGGTGTAGCACCAGAAAATATTTTAGCAGTGACCTTCACTACTAAAGCCGCAGAAGAAATGCGTATACGTGTAGAAAATTTAGTCCCCGGTAAGGGTAAACTAGTCTGGATTTCAACATTTCATTCTTTTGGGGCACGATTCTTACGTATGGAAACAAAAAAACTTGGTCTCTACCCCTATTTTGTTATTTACGACGAAATTGACCAGAAAGATTTGCTTAAAGAATGTATCCGTGAATTGAATTTGGAAGAAAAGAAATATCGTCCTGGATTATTTGCTGAGATTATCAACCGTGCAAAAGATGATTTGATAGATTATGAATCATATGCGATTCTGTCAGTAGCCACAAATGATTCATTTCGCCAGATTGCTGCCTTGGTTTACCAAAAATATCAAAAGAAATTACTCTTAGCTAATGCTTTAGATTTTGGTGATTTGATCATGAGGACAGTTTTTGCTTTACGGGACATTCCTGCACTCCGTGACAAGTATCAAGAACAGTTTCATTATCTTCTAATTGACGAATACCAGGATACCAATCGTGGACAATATGTATTAACGAAATATTTAGCAGGTAAATACAAAAATATATGTGTTGTTGGTGACGATGACCAAGCAATATATTCCTGGCGTGGTGCAAATATACGTAACTTATTAGAATTTGAAAAGGATTATCCCAACACAAAGGTCATAAAACTTGAACGGAATTATCGTTCTACACCGGAAATACTTGATTCCGCATGGCGTGTAGTGAAAAACAATCGTTACCGTAAAGAAAAAAAATTATGGACAAAAAGAATACACGGACGACCGGTAATCTACGAAGAACTATCTGACGAAATTGAGGAAGCAAAATATGTTGTTTCAGAAATACTTTCTTTAAGAAATATGCCTAAGTCTACGTATTCATTTACTGATATGGCTATCTTCTATCGGATGAATGCGCAATCACGTGTATTTGAAGATTACCTGCGTAAAGAAAAAATACCTTATAAAATCGTTGGAACAGTGCGTTTTTATGAACGTACCGAAATTAAGGATACCCTTGCTTATTTAAAACTAATCTATAATCCTTCAGATACATTAAGCCTGAAAAGGATTATCAATTCACCACCTCGTGGCATTGGTAAAACAACACTTGCAAAAATAGAAAAATATGCTCTTGAAAATAATCTATCATTATTTGAAACCTTGGAAAGAATAGAAAAGGTTCCTTCTCTATCACCCAAAACTGTTAGCACTGTGAAAGAATTCATCAGTTTAATTGAAGATTTTATCAAGGATAAGGATAAACTTAGTGTCCAAGAATTGACAAAATTGATTTTAGATAAGACCGGCTATATACGGGAGTTAGAATTGGAAGATACAATAATGGCACGGATACGTATAGAAAATCTAAAGGAACTGATTTCAGCAATTAGCGAATTTGAAGAACGTTCAGCAGATAAATCTCTAACTGCATATCTTGAACAAGTATCACTTATTTCTTCAGCAGAAACTTTACAATTACCAGGTGAAAAAAAGGAAACAGTTACGCTGATGACTTTACATCTGGCGAAAGGATTAGAATTTCCAGTAGTTTTTGTTACCGGTTTGGAAGAAGGGCTTCTACCTTTAGGTGATACCTTTTTTTCACAGGAAGAATTGGAAGAAGAACGTAGACTATGTTATGTGGGTATGACCCGTGCAAAAGATATACTTTACTTAACTAATGTGCGTGTACGCAAAATATACGGTCAATCTCGTGAATGTATACCCTCACGTTTTATTGATGAAGCGAAGTTATCCGCAGAGAGCGCAGAGTTACCACAAAGAACGCAGAAAGATTCGCTTAGCGTTCTCGGTGGACCTTTTGCGTCTTTTGCGAGATTCAGGGTCGGGGAACGAGTCAGACATCCAGATTTTGGGTTTGGCAAAGTTATTGAAAAATCCGGTTCAGGTGAAAACCTGAAAGTAACCATTCGTTTTGATACCGGTGAAACAAAAAAATTGTTAGTTAAATATGCAAATTTAGAAAAAATATAAGAGGGGCAGAGGTACTAAGTAATTGGATATAGAACTCATCAAAGAAAAAACTCGTCTGAACCAATTTATCTTAAGCGGACACGCGCATAAGGAACGTCAAGAAGAAGAAATTGAAATCAAACATATTAAGGAAGCATTACTTAATGGTGAAATCATTGAAAATTATCCTAACGATCCTCGCGGACCAAGTTGTTTAATATCAGGTTTTTCAGAGAATAGACCAATTCATCTTGTTTGCGGTTGGACAAAATTCAATTGGCTTTTGATAGTTACTGTTTATATTCCTAAACCACCCAAATGGGTGGATTCCAAAACGAGAGCAACGAAAGCTAAAAAAGGAGGAGAATGAAATGAATCAAAATTATGGTGATTGTTACTATTGTGGCGGTGAAGTAAGAGAGAAAAAAGTTGACCTTGATTTTCGTTGGAAAGGTAAACTCTATGTGTTAGAGAATGTGCCGGCAGGGGTCTGTAACCAGTGCGGAGAGAAATACTTTACTGCCGAGGTTTCAGAAGAAATTGACCGTTTGGTTAAATTTGCCGAAGCTAAGAAACACATCACCGTGCCGGTATTAGAATTTGGGTTAGTGCAGACGAAGTAAGTAATTTTCCTAAAAAGAGTTAAGAATGTCTACTAAAGAAACAGCGAAAAAAGGATTTTTTGTGCGTGAAACTGCGACTTTAGAAAAAGTATTACCCCACCGTAAGGTTGCCTTAGGGCAGTACTTTACTCCGCCGACCGTGGTAGAGTTTATGTATCAGATGCTCCTAACGATGATGTCAGCAAAAGATAAACGCAACCCACGAATTATTGACCCTGCCTGTGGTGAAGGCATCTTCCTGAAGTATGCTCTGGATAGCAAAATTACTGTTCCTCACCAGGTTTACGGTCTGGATATTGACCCGAACGCTGAACAACGCTGGAAAGAACTTGGACTTTTCGGGAAAATAAACCTTTATCTTCAGGATGGTTTACTTGACACGGAAGATAAGAAAATCTCAACTGAACACAGTGAAGAAATCGCCGGAAGATTTGACATAGTGATTGGTAATCCACCTTACGGTGGTATGGGTATAAAAAATCTTAATGAAAATAAGAAATTGATGGACAAAATCCGCAAATTTGAACTCTGGGGTTTAGCACGGACAACGAATAATGCCCGCCTGCCAGTCGTCGGGCAGGGAAAACTGAAAACTGAAGAACTTGGTTTTGAGTTTTATTATGATTCTCGTTACCGTAATTTAACTAAAGAAGAAATTGCTAAAATTGAACGTACAGCAATTGAAATTTTGTTTTTAGAAAGATTTATTCAACTTGCCCGTCCCGGTAAATGGATTGCCATAATCGTCCCTGATGGAATCTTGGCAAATACTCAACTCCAATATGTGCGTGATTGGGTAGCTCGGAAAACAAAGATAAAAGCAATTGTGAGCTTGCCTCGGGAAACATTTAAATATGCAAAGACAACTGCTAAAACAAGTGTAATGTTTCTACAAAAACTAATGAAAGACGAAATTGTTGACCCGAAAATGGAAATTTTTATGGCTGTCTCCGAGTATGTCGGTGTAAATAATCCGGAGAAAAACGATTTACCGATAATTCTTGAAGAATTTAAGAAAAAGAATTCAAATTTTAAAAAAAATAGCCAATAATCGTGTAGAAATGACTAAGAAGTTACTTGCTCAGACGAAATTTAAAGGAGTTGAAAAAATGAAGAAAGGTCTTTTAGTCAGAGAAACAACCACAATAGAGAGCAAACAGGAAAGTTTACTTAAGACTGTTGATTTCCAAGACGAAAATCTAAAGGTTGTAGTAGAAGATAAGGAAGAAAAACAAAAATATACACTACAAGAAGTAAGAAACAAGGTTATCTTGGGTGATGCTTTTAAAGTTCTCAAAAAACTTGACAGTGAAATTATTGACACGGTATTTATTGACCCACCTTACTTCTTGCAGTTACCAAATAAAAAAGAATTAAGACGGTGGACAGTGAAAACTGTAGTTGAGGGAGTAAACGATGCTTGGGATAAATTTGCTTCATTTCAAGAATATGATGATTTTATTACGAAATTACTCACCGAAGTAAAAAGAGTAATGAAACCTAATGCTACAATATGGATTATCGCAACCTACCACAGCATTTTCAGAATTGGAAAAATTATGCAAGATTTGGGTTATTGGGTACTTAACGATGTAATCTGGGTAAAGACAAACCCTATGCCTAACTGGTTAGGTGTAAGGTTTACAAACGCTACCGAGAATCTTATTTGGGCAGTAAAAGATAAAAAGGCTAAGAAGTATACTTTTAACAAAGAATATGCAAAAAAATTTGGTATTGGTAAAGTTGGAGCAAATGTTTGGGTTCTACCTCTTTGTTGGGGAGATGAAAGACTTAAAGATGAAGAGGGTAAAAAATTACATTCTACTCAAAAACCGGTGGAGTTACTTAAAAGAGTGATTTTAACCTCTACGAAAGAGGGGGATTTAGTCTTAGACCCTGTGGCTGGAACTGGAACAACTGGATATGTATCGCAAGCGTTAAAACGGAATTTTATTATGATAGAGATTAACTCAAAGTACGTAAAAGGAATAGCAGAAAGGTTTAAACATCCGCTAAGAATAACGGAATATCCTTCTATGAGTGAAAAATACATAAATAAATACATGAAGGTTCTTTCGCAGAATGAATGAAAAGGGTAAGTAAGTTTTTCTCCTTTCGGTAAGGAGAAGGGTCAACTGGTTACAAGGATA
>Ga0315312_1001795_pt1 | contig 15882 bp, 33 predicted proteins | sample TDP7_MG_FD_203629 | JGI IMG/M metagenome (GOLD analysis project Ga0315312, IMG submission 203629) | Freshwater sediment microbial communities from Lake Towuti, South Sulawesi, Indonesia - TDP7 | ecosystem: Environmental > Aquatic > Freshwater > Lake > Sediment | place: Indonesia: South Sulawesi... | reverse complement strand
CCTTCAAGATCTGAACAATGGTTTTAGGCTTCTTTGCATCCTGTTCTATTGTCATTTCTCCTTCACTCTCTACTTCATCATGTCTCGTTTCTAAGAAGTTCCTTATGATGTTCTCCCCAATATGGGATAGAAACCTTCCCTGCTTCGTTGCATATCTTTTAAGAAGGGCATGCGTTTCATCACTCAAAGGGATATGCTTAACCATCATTATCCCTGCCCATTTAATTATTGGAAAATGCTTAAATCCTTTATTATTGGATTTTTTAAAAATTTAAAAATCTTGATTTTCGGATAATCTAAACTTTTGATCTATTTCCTCATTTCGCCCTAGCAGGTTCAATAGCCTCTCAGGATAACTGATTTTCACATAGTTAATGGCATGAAACCTTTCATAAAAAGTAGAGTTCAAAAACTCATTTAGCTTGCTTAATGATATGCCATAGTCTATCTCCAATTTTTTGATGTTCTCCTTCTTCCCCCATTTAACCCTGATCCCTGCCATTAGAGACTTCATTACACAAGGGAAGGAGATCCTATGAATCTGATCGCATTCCGAGCATTCCCATTCTACCAAAATTCTAGGCAGTTTTGGGGGCTTCTTCCTTACCATATTTCTCCCACAAAAGTTCTATTCCCTCTATCAACAGGGCAGTTTGATCCTTCCCTGTCCTAAGATGCAAGTTATAGAGCCTGATCCTAGCAGATGTAGGAAGCCTGAAAGACCTCATTTTTCTCATTTCGATCCCACACAGGATAAACTTTGATTCTAACATCCTTCTTCGTGATGATCAGAACCCATCTCCATTTCAGCATAAAGAGAGCCCCCGAAAAATACAGATCAGATTGTTTATTAAGATGGCAGAATAGAGGGCTACTAGGCAGGAAACATTGATTTTTAAGATCTTTAAGCCTATTGTGAGATCCTGCAGTTTGCATAGTTTTGAGGTTATGAAGAAGAAGGCTAGATAGAGGAAGGGAAGGGCTATTTTAATGGGCAATTGTTTTCCTACAGGGGGGAAGATGTGATTGAGTTCTCCTAGCCCTATACTTAAACCGTAAATTGTGGTTATGGCATCTAGGATGTTCAAGACTATGAGGATTAGGCAGAAAAAAAGGGGGGGCATTGATTAGCTCTCCTTTAGAGCCCTGATCTCCCACAGGCATTTTCTGAGGATGCCTGCAACAATGATCCCTTTCTTTGTCAACACATAATCGAACTTCAAAGGATCTATTTGATCTGCCTGAGCTAACCCTAGATCAACTAGCTCTTTGCATCTAGCCCTATATGTTCCATCTGAACAGATTATGTCCTGTTTTCTAAGTCTTATCGAAACTGCCTTCCATCCTACATAGGGCTCTTCTTCAGAAGGGCTAAGAGCTAAGAGAACATCAATAGCATGGCTTTTCTGCAGATAATCCAATATGCCCATTTTGATCACACTGTAGCAAAAAACGAATTGAGGGCATCTAAGATCTCATCAAGTAGCTTTTCAGGATCTCTCAGCCATGCACTTTGCCTGTTGTAGTTGTCTATTGCCTCATTTACTGCTTCATTGAGAGCTTCGATTTCTTTAGCCATCTTGTTATATTTATCTACAAGGTTGTTGTAGTCATTCAGAAGATCTTCGTATTCTTTACTCGCATTAGAAACTGAAGGGGCTACTACAAATATTTGGCAAGCAAAGAAACCTATGACAACACCGATCACTAAGCCTAAGAGAACTAGCCCCTCTTTTGATATTTGGTTTTTTCCTTTTTCCATTTTTGGATTCCTCAATAATACCATTATGGCTTTTCCTATTTAAACTTATCTGAACTCTTAAGATAGGGAAAATTAGACTTTTGGATTTACCTTATATACTCTACACGAAATCCTCTTTCGTGTATGGCATAGAGCCTTTTCTGATAGGCTTCAAATTCCTCTTCTGTCATTAAGATAATGTGTTCAGGCTCTTCTTTGAGGGCATGCATAAGCCTGCCAAATCTTTGTGATTCCTGCATTCTACTGCCATAAAGGAAGCCTGCCTCGATCACTCTTTCAATATCAGGCAGGCTTATGCCTTCATCCCCTACTCTGCTAACTACGCAAACTTGAGAAGCTCTGATTAGATCTAGCCTATCTTTAGTCTCTGCATGAATGAAGGGAATGTTGAAGGCTTTTTTGATCCTCTCCCCAAATTCGATCCAATCAGAAAAGATGATGGTTTTCATGGGGATCTTAAGAAGTTCATCTATTTTCCTGATCTTTTCCTTATTGTCTTTGAGGATGTAAACTCTGAATGTGGGCTCTTTCACAACATGAAGCCTTAGAAGCTCTTCCCATGCCATTCCGACAGGGAAGCCTGTCAAAGCTATGATATAATTTTCTCTGCCATCCTCTCTATATGGAGATCCTGAAAAGCCCATCCTGTATTTTGCCCTTAAGGTAGCTAGTCTTATGAAGGTGTTTGCAGGGAGATGCTGGCATTCATCAAACAGAATCAGGCTATAGTCTCTGTCTCTAACTTTATGATAAGCATGATAGGTTTCGATTTCGATCTCATTTTTGAAAGTAGGCAGATATTTTTGAACCCTTTCTAGCCATTGCTCTTTCAGGGTTATAGTAGGAACAACAACTAGCTTCCTGCCTTTGATCCTGCCTAAGGCATAGATGCCCATGAAACTTTTGCCTGCCCCAAAAGCCCAAAAGATTCCTGTAGCCCCTGTTTGTAAGAAGGTTTTCCATGCTTCTTTCTGATAGAATCGCAAGTCAAAGGCTTCATAACCTGTAAGATCCTCTTCATTGACAGGTTTAGGAAGGAAGGGAAGCATCCCATCCTCTATCATTTGAGCTATTAGCCTAAATTCTGAGCCCTTCTTAATTCTGATCCTGTCCTCTCCCTCTCTTCTACTTAAATAGGGCTTATACTGTTCCCATGCCTGATTTTGAAGAGCCTTCCCTGTCAATAACATGCCATCAAAGACTTTGTAAGGCAGGGGCTCTTTGAATCGGAACTTATCCTGCAGGGCTTTAGGGATCTCTGCTAACCATTTTACATATTTGCTAACTATGAAGATGTTGTAGCCTTTTGTGGATCTGTCTAAGTAACCGATCTGAAAGTTGATCCATTTAGGGGCTATAACATACCATTGTTCAGGTCTCCTAGTGGGGATGATCACATAGGGCTCTTCAAAAAACTCTTCTAATGATTGCTTATCAAATTGCCCAAATTGAAGCTTCTCCATTCTAAGCCTGAGATCTTCTGCTATCTTCTCCCTTTCTGCCTTAATAGCCTCTATCATTTCATCTATTTTCTGAAGGGATGCATCAACCTGCTTTCGGATCTCAGAAATAGCCATTACTTTTCCCTACATTTTGGGGCACAGTAAGGGGGAGGTCTATGCTCAGGTATTGCACAACATTTTATGTATGGACATCCTTCAAGGTGATCATCAGGTAAACATTTGCAGAAGATTTCTCTTCCCCCTATTTCTCTTCTAATATTTCTGTTATTTTACAGACTTCATTTTTGATTAGCTTCATTTCCTCTTTGATGAGCTTTAGTTTATGACTATGCCATGTAAGTCTCCGTGTCTCATTCTTCATTGCTTGATGAAGATTTAAGATAGCTACTATTTCTTCATCCATAGTTTTCAAGGCAGTTTCTATATCCCTTAACTTTAGAAGTATGGCTTCTTTATAGATCTCCATTTTACTCTCTTCCCTTAAATTCAACCGTAAACTGAGCCCCGCATCTTGTGCATCTATGGCATCTTCTCCATGAATTGAAGCCTATTAATCCCCCGCAATACGGGCAAAATCTAGGCTCAGGCATCTATTAAGAGCCCTCAATGATACTGCTTTTCAAATCTTTGAGCTTCTCTTTGAGGAAGGGCTCTCTCTCTTCTAAGGGTAGTTCCCTGAACTTTTTGAGGAACTCTGTAAACTCATCAAGCAATCCTTTAGAGGCTAAGAATAATAATGCACATCCTAAAGCTTCCCCTGCTTTACTTATCCTGTATAGCTTATGCACTCTAGCTTTAGACATTAAGATGATCCCCTAACCTATAGTTCGTATTTCACGATTTCGTGATATTCTCCTCTGCCTGCCCTCATAGAGATTCCAAACTTCTCTATGATCTGTTGAGTAGCTTGATTTTGAAGGAATTTGTTTAGGTTCTCTAAGAATTTTAGCAGGGAATCAGGTTTCTCCGTTATTTCAACAGTTAGGAAGATTGTTTTTCGTGACATTAAGATCCCTTTATTTTAGGTATGTCTATTGTTGTAATTGCCTTCTCTCTCAGAGCTTCAACATAATTTAGCAGTTTTACTAGATTTTCGACTTCAAGCTCAATGTGAACCATTGGTTCATTTACATTAGTATCCTGCCCTTTGATTTCGATAACTAGCTTCATTGAGATCCTTCCTCTCTTCCTTTTCTGAAGTCTCTTCCACATTTGGGGCATTTGTAGTGGAAGATTCGGAACATCATTATCTCAGGTTTGTTTAGCCCTCTTCTTCTCCTTACTAGCCATGATTTCTTTAAGGGAGAAGATGCCCCGCAACTAGGGCATGGTTGAGGTTCTTCTAGTTTTGGATTTTCCATTTTTGGATTCCTCTTAAACCATTATGGCATGTTTAGTTTATAAGTTTTGCCATCATGGAAAAGGCTTATATGCTGATTTGTCAAATAGAGATTTTTAGAGTGATCCGATTTGTCAAAAGAATGGATAGAAGTTAAGGTTAAGGCAAAACCGAAAACAAAATCCCAAATTCAGGAATTTTGGGATCTGTGGAAAAGGGTTAAGCAGGTTTATCCTGAGAAGGGGAAGCTAGAACAGGAAACGATTTTAGGGCAGGCTTATGGTGTTTCATGGAGAACTATTGAAAGATGGATGGAGAGGTTAGCTAGACCTGAGGAAACCCTGTTTACTCCTCAGGAAGAGTTTCTAAGTATAGACTTTGTTAAGAATTGGTATGATAGGCTTCAAGATCAGGCAGTTAGACAAAAATACAAAGACAAAGTTTTTGGGCATGTTAAAGATCTATGGCAGAATGCAGGAAATAAGGAAGATCCTAGATTATGGACAAAAGAAACCATTGATCGCTTTATCAAGTATTTGGTTGATAAGGGCTTATCAGAAGGCAGTATTCAACATGCAAAAGTAGCTTTGAAGAAGTTCCTAAGAGAATCTGATGTTCCTAGCTTGATCAAGTTAGAGCCTTATGTAAAAGTGGGGGCAATGGCAAAACGTAGGGGCATAGAAGAGAAATTTCATAGACCTGTCACTAGGGAAGAGTTCCTGCTTTTAGAATCAAAGATGCCTGAAGCCTGCAGATCCTTCTATGAATCACTTCAAACTAGAGGGGCAGAGCTAAGTTTTTCTTTAGAATGGCTACAAAAATTAATGAATACTGCTATTTGGGTTGGTGTTAGCACAGGGGCTAGAACAGGCAATTGGAAGGAAGGCAGGGATCTCTTAGGGATCACAGTTATTAATGATCCTGATAGGCTTAGAGAAGTCTTAACTCCTAAAGGGAAGAAAACTGCTTCTTATGTCTTAGTTATTGATGGGAAGATCAGAACATGGCATTTTCTAGCTAAATGGTATCTCTATTGGAATAAGATCTACATGCTTCCTGAGGTTACTAGCAAAATAGAGGAATGGATCAAATATGCAGGCTTAAAGCATGGAGATCCCCTGTTTCCAATAGCTTCAAATCGCTATAATACGATCTTTAAAAGGGCAGGCAGATTAACAGGGCTTCCTTTTAAAATCACGCATCATAACCTGAGATCAACCTTCCTAGTGTGGACATGTGAATCGGACATAGACCTAGAGATCGCTATAGATTTTGGTGTGGGATGGGACACCATTGATACTGCTAGGAAATTCTACTTGATGTGGAGAAAGAAGAAGTATGAGGATGAAGCTCAGAAGCTCTTCAAATATGTGGGGGCTCTCTTTAAATGAATTTCAAAGTTCCTGATCAGGTTAATGAGATCGTTGCAGTTATTTGGATGCCCATGCTTCAAAAGCTTTTAAAAAATGAGCATAAATGCCCCTGTTATCCTGAAGTGGGCTTATGCCCCTGCCCTGCTTTCATTGAGAAGCTAGAATGTAAGTGTGGGCTCTTCATTGTGAAAGATGTTTATCTTGAAGGCAAATTTGAGAAGCCTAGAAGGGTTAGGGTTCATGGTTAAGTTGAAAGACCTGCCCAAAAGCCTAGCCTATGATATTAAGGATCTTAAAAGGGCTAAGAAACGATTTTCACATAGGAACAGGGCTAGAGATCCCAAAAACTATGAAGAGAGGAAGCTAGGTTAAGAATGCCCTATTTTTGTCTCTTTCATGGGGGAATGCTTCCTAAGCCTATGCCAAAAAAGTGCAGGAAGTGCAGGTATAAAATCAAGTTATATGTCATGCCCTCTCCCATTCCTAGAACGCTTAGAAGATGCGATTAATGAGGGAAAAGAAGATAGAAAAGTTTCAAGTTGAAGAGCTTGTTATCTTATTATGTGGGAAACCTTTCAATGAGACCTTTTATTTTCAATGCCTCAATTTGAGAAGGAAATAGGATCGTTTTCTGTTATATTCTTAATTCTGTAATACTATTCCCTATTACACAATTCTTAAATGCCATAATGGCATAATTTCAAAAAAGGGATAAGCATGGATGAATGGAAACCTGTAGAAGTGGAAGAGATTCCTAGAAGAGGAAGATTTAGAGAAGAAGTTAGAGACACAATAGCCAATTTTCTTAAATTGGTTGAAAAGAAAGGAACTAATGCAATATGTCGGGAATTTAGTGAAAGGGAGTTAGCCATGAAATACTATGATTCCTTTAAGGATGAAGTCTCAAAGAAGAATCTCCCTATTGAGGTAAGAATCAGAAAACAGAATCCTACAAACTATAAGCTCTTCCTGATAAAAACTGAATTAGAGAGCTAGGCTTCAGAAAAGGCTATTACACACACAAAATTTTTACTTTTTCTATAAGGCATGTAAATACAGGTTGTCAAGTCAATAATGTTGAATTTGTCAAATAATAATGGAAAAGAGGCTTTCTAGAAATCCTAAAACCCTTAAAATAATGTTGTTTTTGTCAAATCCGTTTGACAAAGCTTGACAACTCTTCTGAATGGTTAACTGATGGCATTATGCCATGTATTTACGAGTTAACTCATGGCATTAAAAGTTAACTTGTCAAATCCTAAAAGTTAACTGATGGCATTTTCGGTTAACTCATGGCATTGGAAAACCTTAAAAGTTAACTCATGGCATTATTGGTTAACTGATGGCATTGGAGAATCCAAAAATGGAAGAAGGGAAAAAGGTTAAAGGCTTTAAACTACCTATCCGAGAGGTTCAAAGATTCGAGTCTCTTAAAGAAAGACTAGGAATTAAAGCAGATGATGCAATGTTTTCTAGCATGCTGGATTCCTTAGAGGGAAAAGAAATAGAGAAACCTTCCGAGATCCCTAGCAAAAAAGAGATCTTAGAAAAAGCTAAGGAAATTATAACATGCCCCCACTATGAAGAGTATCCTAAAGATGCTAATTATATCAAATGCCATAAAGGAGAGAAACCTCTAATTAGAAGTAAGAAAACGTGTGAAATCTGCAACGATAAAAGAACCCTCTATGATGAAGCCTGTAAAGATCTCAATGTTGTAACTCAAAGGAAAAAACAAATAGAGACAGAGCTTCAAGCAAAAGAAACTAGCCTACGAACAGTAGGCTCAGAATATAATAGGATCAAAAAGGAACTTGAAACCTTAAGGGAAAAAAGAGCTAGTTTTCAAGTTGTTCCTTCTGCCCCTGCCCCATCCCATGATCCCATGCTTATGCAAAGACTAAAAGAACTAGAAAATGAAATTAGTGAAAAAAATCAAAAGATCAAAGACTTAGAAGTTAGAGAGCCTGCCCCTGCCCCTGCCTCTATTAAACCTCAATATGAGCCCCTCTTTCAAGATCCCTTTGACACAGAAGAGATCCTAATAGAAACTTATGAGCCCCTACTCCCCAAAGCAAAGGCAAAATACCATCAACTAATAGAGGAAGCTAGAAAACAGGGCAGAAAACTAACTGAGGATCTCTTAGAAGAGTTCTCTGAAAAAGCCTGTGAATGAGGCTAAAAACAATGAGTTATACAACCATCCAAATTTCTAAAGAAACCTATGAACTTCTCCATAGGCTTCAAAACGATTTCAAGAAAATACTAAGAAAAAAGAACATCTCAATGGATGTCCTAATCAAGCTTCTGATCTTCACAAAAATGGATGCTGAGGATCTTTTAATCGAAATAGAAAAACTGCTAGAAGAGGAAAAATAAAGCCCTATTTCCTCTTTATTTTGAAAGTTCCTGAATCACAAGGTTTTCCTGTTATGTCGTAGATCTGACAACTATAAGCATCATTCTCTTCAATACATCTAAGTTCTACTGCAGTTCCACATTTTTTAGCGATCTTTTTAGGCATTTTCCTCCCTCATTCGATCTCTATAACTTCTTCTGCTAACTCCTTTTTTGCAGGCTTCTCAAAATGCCCAAGCTCAGGATTTATTTCATGGATGTCTAACCTGTCAATGAGCCATTCCAAATATTCAGAAGCTACACCTATAGAGCCCTCATCTAGCAAAATCAGGATCTCCGATAAATGCTCTGTTAGCTTCATATTACTAAGCTCAGGCTTCTCTTCTATTTCCATTATCCCTTCTATCCTTCAGGCTTCTTTTTGAACCTCTCTAAGAGCCCTGCTATAAAGTCAGTTCCCATGTAACCTGCAACAAAAGCCATCACACTATTCGGAAAACTGTAGTCACTATGAAGGAAGTTGTATAGGAAACCAATGATGCCCCCTAAAGCGATCCTCTTAAAAGCCTCAAACTTTGTAACATCTTCCCATCCCTGAGCCCAATTAAGAACCCATGCAGATCCCCCTAGAAGCCCCAAAACTGTAAAGATCACGATCTGATACATGGCTAATCCTCTTCTCTCCTACCTTTAGGCAATGCCCCTATAATGGCTAGGATGATCATGGCAATTAGAGCCCACTTAATCATCTCAGCAATGCTTCCCCATGTATCCTCTTCTGCCTGAGCCTTAATCAATGCCTCATACTGTTCCTTTGTGATCTTCCCCTCTTCCAAAAGTTGTTTCTTATCTATCTTAGCCTGAGCCTTCATCTCATTTGTCTTTAAATAAACCCATGCAACCCATGCAATAACGATCCCTATAATGATAACCGTGATGAGGAAAAGGATCTTTAAGCAGATCGCCATAGTAACAGGTTCAACAGGTGTAGCCCTATAATAGATCTCAAAATAGTCTCCGAAAACTCCGACACCACAATAAACCCATCCCATAGGAACTAGAATCGCATTCACTACAGGAACAATAGTGGATTCTACCTTTGTCTTAATTTCCTGCTGAGTGTATCCCATCAAATTATGGTATCCGCATCTAAGGCAATGAGTAGCCTCAGGGGGAACAACCTGCCCTGTAACCTCAAACTTGAAGGTATCGCTAACTCCCTTATGATGCACACTCAATATAGATCCCTCTCAGGGGCTCTAAAATCGAACTCTAGCTTCTTTATGTCTGCTTTGATATGGAAATATTCCCCACCATTCATAAGTTCCTACTTTGTCAGGGGCAGTAACCTTTACTTTTCCTCGATATTCGTATTTGCCATATCGAGCATTGAAGGCTTTAGTTGTCAATGTTCCTGTTCCTTTTACGATCATGCTTGGATCTTTAACCTGAATCGTTTTCCCCATTAGATCACATCCTGCATCTAGGCAGATCACCGCAATTTCCACTTCAAAGCTTTGCTTAGGCTCTACCTTCGTAGGATAACTTGTTATGGCTATACCTGTTGAATGATCCACAGCACTCACCGAGAAAGTAAAGGTATCCGAAACGCCCCTATGGTGAACCGACACATTGATCAACCCCCTCTAGGGGCATGTTCTAACTCTCCCTTCTCCCAAATGGGATGAAGAATTTTCTGAGCCATCATTCCAACCCTGCATTGCTCTCCCTCAGGAAGGGATTCATCCCATCCCCCTTTAGGACAACAAACCACAACCCTATGTTCTCCGCTTTTCACAGTTCTGAAGCTTCTAGGATCACAAAGATTCTCAGGTTGAAGAGTGTGATGAATGAACTTTTCTCCTTCCCTGATCTCCCCTGCAGGGTTAGAAGATCCTTCTACTTCCATTCCTTCTCCCTCTATTCCATACTGAAGCTTAAGCCTAGCATCCCTAGCCAAATGCATCAACCTATCAAAGAACTCCTTCTCTTTCTCACTCATGGCAAATTTCACTCCTTCCTCTGCTAATCCCTCAATAAGGGGCAGATGTGCATCCCATGAGCATCCACACTCATAGACAGATCCATCTCTGATATGAAGTTCGAGCAATAACAGTTGTTTAATGAGCCCATCCATCGTATATCTTCTAGCATCAAACATCCCATCTCCCTTCTAATCCTTACTTATAATCATAAAATCATCCATCCAAAAGTACCGTGTTCCTGTTGATCGCCTTTCTTCAACAATCCTAAAGTTCAATGTTGTGTTTTTTGGTAATAGAACAACAACCCTAAGCCATTTATCTGCAGGTACATAGTCCTGTGTAACGTCGTCGTAAGGTCTCCCTAACCAAACTAGAATATCATCATCTTTCTGAATTCTAAGATTTTTGGTATATGTAGCCCCTTCCCTGATATTAGCAATAGCAAAAACTTTGTTCTTATTTGGAGTCGTGAAATTTTTGTGTAGTCTTGTCCTCACTTGATTGCTTATGTAGGAAACTGATACCTTTGCACTATAAGGAGTAGAAAGAACATAATCTGTAGCTACTGCAAGGGAAGGAGATCCGCCCTGTTCATTGAGAACCGCCCATCCTTGAACTGTTCCATCATCAAAGTTATTTAAATAATCAACTGTGAATGCTGGATCATCTGATTTGATCCAATGAACAGTTACTACTCTTTCAAATGTCCACTTGAGATTAGAATAGCCTGAATCCGTATAAGCCTTCAAAGTCAACGTAATTTGTTCTTCAAACTCTCCCCCTGAAAAAGCCCCTGAAGAAGGTTTTGCCCTAGATGCAAACTCATCTAAATTCCGATATGCATTCTGCCCCGATCCCAATGAGCCTAATTCAACAGGGTTAATTGTGTAACCTGTTCCTGCCCCAAATATTTTGAAATATAGGCTCACATCATCATAGTTGAAATATCTTATAGTGAGTCCTAGCTTAACAGGATCAGGGAGATTAACAACATCTCTGTAAATAGTTTTTGGGGGATCTGCTTCAGGGGGCATTATATCGCTAAATCTAAACTCTATTGGAACTGCCATCTTGATCACCTTTTATCATAGCTTCCCCCATTAGGATCTCCTGCAGGGGATGATCCGTATGGCTCTCGTAAGGCTATCATTAAGCCCCCTTCACTTCTCTTATCGTATTTTCCTGTAGGCTCAGGCATCCATATTTTTCCCTCTAAATTATCATAGGAAGGGGCAGAAGGATAGAGAATGATGCCTAAGACTATGTAGCCTATTTGAGGATGAGCTAAATCTTTGCCAAATCCCATTTTTAGATAATCACCCCATTAATTGAGCCATGTCCTTTGACAGTTTTTAGTGCATCTGAAGTTTTAACATAGAGAGCTATTTTTTGTCCTGTTGTGAACTCTACTCTTCCTCTGAAAGGGAAAGTTAAGACAAGATTTGTAGCTAGAGTTATGCCCTCTACTACTGTGTTTCCTGCCTCAATTTTAAAAACTGCATAATCAGGCTCTTTAGATGCATAAATGCTAACTACTTCTAGGCTCACAGTTCTTCCTTCAGGAACAACTATAGAACAGATCTCTTGATAGGCTACATTATTGGTTTCCTGAACATCAATTGCTATTACAGGCTCTCCCAATTCTAGGGATCTGATCGAGACTTTAGGCTCAGGAACTCGAATTTCCCCGATGATCCTGCCTCTAGGAGTAACTAAGTAGCCTAGAAAAAGCCCTAACCCTAACTCTGCCCTCGTTATATCTGCCATTACTTTCCCACCCACCCACCCACACCAAACATGAGCGTTCACCTCAAAAAAGAGGGAATTTAAGGAGTAGCTACTCTCAAAACATAGGCTACATATTCGCTAGTAGGACTAGTTCCTATGAGTTTTACCGTTCTGTCTTTTGTAGAATGATGCTGGATCTTAAGGGCTTCTTTCATCTCAGCAATGAGCCTAGCCTTTGTGGGCTCTATAATTTCCTGCTTCTTCTCCCCTACAAATTCGTAAAGGGCTATTTCTGCCTGTCCATCTAAAGGCTTATGATTCGTGTTATCCCACACACAGGCATAAAGATCAACAATCTCCATGCCCTCAGTTGCAGTAAAGCTCTCTAAGACCTTCCCTGTTGCATCGCATTGAACCTTTCCTGCTAAGATCGAAACCTTTGCCATTTATTATCCCTCACAAAGAAGGGGAGAAGCCCCTTATGGAATCCAATGGGCAAACAGGTATGTTATCAGGGTTGCAGTTGATGTAGCTAGGGCTTCTAAGATGAACTTCTCTCCTTTCAGGAAGGTCTCATTCAACTGATACATGCGATCTAGGCTAGTTAATGGGCATTCATGTATAGCAGTTCCTATTTTCAGGGCATCTAAGACCTCATAAAGCCCCTTCCTAATCTCTAGGTCTCCCTCAGCAAAATCCATTCCTTGAACTGCAAAGGTTTGCACATGCAACGGAAACTGTTCAGGTGTGATCTCCACTATCTTTGTCTTTGCCCCTGAAACCAATGCCTTAGAGATCTTTCCTAGATATGGCAGTAAACGCATTGCTAAGATCTGATCTAGGTATTTCATGCCCTCTAACACAAGATATGTGTTTGCTGAAGGGGGAGAAGTGCCCTTAACCATAACCTGAAGCTTCTCATTTGGATTCACACATATTGGGCTAGGCAGTTTATAGTCAGGAATCCCCTTGAAAAGCCCCTCAACATCTATTGGGATTTTTTGTGTTCCTGTCGCTAATGTAGTTCCTTCAAGGGTTATTGGGCTAAGTGATGTCGCCGTCGAACCAAATGTCCAATCCGATTCTGCAAAGGCTTCTTTGATGTCTAGGGCATCCCTCAATTTGCCTGCAACATAAACATCAGGCAGGAAGAAGAAGGCAGGGGCATCCTCTATGTAGGTCTCTTTCTTTTCAGCAATAACCTTCCTAACTGATAGGTTCTGATCTGCAACTATGGGATTGAAGAAGGTAAAGCGATCTATCGCATAGCTAACCCTAGCAGGGGGAACAATTTCCTTCCATGTCGCAAATTCTGTGTTTGGAATCTTTAGAACTTCATGGTATCTAGGTCTAAAAGACATGATAACTCACTTCCTTAAAGATAGAGCCTCTCTTTTGATCCTGTTTCCTTAGTTCCTTCTCTTAGCCCTGAAAATGGAAGGGTTGCGATCCCCATCTGAGAGCCAAACTTTTCCACTATGTAGGTGTATAATGCCCCTACTAAGCATCCTATTCCTACTGCCTTCATTAAGCCCCCAAAAATGCCTGTCAATTTAAGCCATTTAGCCCCTAAAATGAGCCCTATTCCCAAAACAACTTTAGCTACTGCAACTTCTGCCTCTTCAAACCATGCGATATACTTCTTAGCCTGAACAAGAAGCCATTCAGATCCTATTAAGCCCACAACAACAGAAACCGTTTTCGGAACTAAGCCCCATCCCACTTCAATGGGCTCATACTCTCGGAACATGCCCTCAAAACTCTCAGTAATTTCCATTCAAACCATCTCCTATTTTGGGCATTTGCCCTTAAATCTAACTCCCTTTGATGTCCTACAATACTCCATGCCCTTAACTGTGCATCTGCATTCTCCCATTGCCATAGGTCTAGGCAATCAGATCCTCTCACTTGTATCGGGCACAACGCCTTACGTTTTTGCCCAATGCAGGGCTATAAACTGACTTGTATTCCCTACAGGTTCTTAGCCTTCCCAATTAGATCCTCTCAAATTTCCCACATCGGGTTACATTTTTTCCCAAAGCAGGGGAATAAACTGTTTTCTTTGAGACACAGCGTTTCTTTCTATGTCTCATGTCTCCCCTAACCAAACAGGGATCACCGAAAAATAAAGGGGAGAAAGAGAATATTAAATAAAATGGGGCAATTTTTCCAATTTTTAAATTTTTAACTTCTTAGCTAGTTTTTTAAGTTTCTTCCCTAATATGGCTCTTCCTGATTTAATTTCTGCCATCTTCTCAGGTGTAAATTCTTCTAGGGAAGTCATTATATCAGAAGCCATTTCATCAACAGTTAGATCCTTCTTAAGCATCTTCCTGATCTCAGGATAACAATCTAAAACCAATGTGAGAGTAGTTTTCAAGGCTTCCTTTAACTGAGCCTTCTTAGTTTTGGGGCTCATTTAACCACTACCTGAAGCTTTTAGGAGTTCTTTTATGCATGAACCTTTACAATAACCAATTAGTTCATGTATAATGTGTTCTATGGGTTCTTTGCGGATTTTTGCAGTTTCTAATATAACCTCTTGAAGCTCAGGGAAGCTCATTCCTCTTCTCCCTCTTCCTCTTCTGCTTCCTCTTCTGTCATTCTCTTTATTGCCTTCTTAGCCATCTTCTTTCCCATTGCTGATCTAAGGAACTCTTTGAAGGTAAAGACACCAATATCATGGAAAGGAGATCTTTCTTCCCCTCTCAATAAAGGGGCTACTACCTTAATCAATGGGGCTAATTCTGTTAGGCTTCCTTTCCCTGCCCCCTTCTCTAGCTTATCTCCCACTTCAGAAAGGGCATCTACCATCCTGTTATGAGCCTCTTTGATCTTTGCGATCTCTTCAGAAGCTTTTGAGATCTGTTCCTGTTGTGTCTTTATAACCTCTAATAGCTCTCTAGTTGAAACTTCAGGCTCTTCAGAAGCAGGGGGCTTATCTCCCTTTTTAGGATCTACTTTAGAAGCATTATTTTGAACTTTGCCCATTTATTCTTCCCCTGATAAAGGAAATTGTTGATATGAGAGCTTTGCAGTTCAGATAATGCAACCTTTAACGTAGTTCCATCTTCCCTTTTTAATAGAATTTTCACATGTTTTCTAGGGGCTCTGGTCAATACCTCTCCCTGTATCCCCTATCTCTATAGCCTCTTCTAGGTCTCCTATACTCTCTGTAACCTGTTCTAGGTCTATAGCCTCTCACAGGTTCTATGGGAGAAGGGGCAGGTTTCTCAAAGACACAGGTAGCCTTAATCAGATCCTCAATATTGACTTCCTCTTTGTGATCATTCAGAATATGCCATAAAGCCCTAAGTGTAGCCTCTTTGTAGGGAATCCTCAAGAGCTTTAGAAAGGCTATATGCTCTTCCATTTTCATAGCTTCATACTCTCCTTCTTAACGTAAGGAACTGCCTTTTTAGATCCGCAATTCCAGCAAACCTTATCCTTTTTGGGATCTACAGGAACATGGCAATCTTTGCATTCAAATTCAGGGGGCTCTTCTCTAAGCTTCTCCCCACATTCAGGGCAGTAAGTCATCCATGAAAACACATTATGCTTTGCAGGGGCAGGGGCTTCAGGGATCTTAATGCCATCTACTTTCTTTGAAAGTTCAGAAACTCCCTTTGAGATCTCAGGAAGGCATTCAGTTCCTTTACATAACTTATCTAGCTTTTCATGCATGTCCTTAAAAAGAGCCCTGATCTCTTCCACTTCACTAGGTTTTTCTGCCATCTCATTCTTCCCCCTTCAAGATCTGAACAATGGTTTTAGGCTTCTTTGCATCCTGTTCTATTGTCATTTCTCCTTCACTCTCTACTTCATCATGTCTCGTTTCTAAGAAGTTCCTTATGATGTTCTCCCCAATATGGGA
>Ga0315312_1001794_pt1 | contig 15897 bp, 19 predicted proteins | sample TDP7_MG_FD_203629 | JGI IMG/M metagenome (GOLD analysis project Ga0315312, IMG submission 203629) | Freshwater sediment microbial communities from Lake Towuti, South Sulawesi, Indonesia - TDP7 | ecosystem: Environmental > Aquatic > Freshwater > Lake > Sediment | place: Indonesia: South Sulawesi... | reverse complement strand
AGCGTAGTGTAAATTATACTTCTTAAACCGTAATTACGTTGCCCCTGCCAAGCATCCAAAGCTGAATGCGAACCCAAATTCAATCCGATAGGTTCTTTATACCTTTTGACTATTTCCTGCATTTCTTTTCTTCTTATAGTCATATAAATCACAATTATAGGTAGGGAATCTAAACATTCGGTTGTTTTAAACCTTTTTAACATTTAGCCGTTAAAACATTGTTAAGCGAGCTTATTGGAAAAATCAAGCACACAGTTTCAGAAGAATCGTCTAGAATTTTATTCTATCGCGTTTTTACATACATGGTTATAAAGAAAAATAAGAACTTTTCATCTTGAGGAGAAAGGAGTTGGCTGAGGTTTGCGGCTGGATGTTTGTTGACCAGGTTCCATTGCTTTATGAAAAGAGGAGAGTTGCAAGGCAACTTCAAGTCGAAACGTGGCTTGACCTTTCCCAGCTTGTTAAGGAGCTAGGAATCGAGAAAATGGATAAAAACAAACGAAATGCAAACTCGGCACTAAGCTACATTGCTTAAAGACCACAAGCCTCCAAAACAGTTTCAAAATTTTCACGCGTTCTATCCCTTTTGTAAAGTCTTAAAACCTCAATAATTGCCTTCTTGTCTTTTCCGCCAATTTTTTCAGCCACTTTTTTGGCAACTAAACCGCTGATGAAAAGAAACTGGCAAATTGAAGTCACATTTGACGGTTTTCTGTTTAGGCTGGCTGTTTCAAAATCAACTATGAAAGGCACGTCGCTCTTATCAACGATTATGTGTTTTGGGGCATGACTTAGTTCTCCATGATCTAAACCAGCCCTGTCCAGCCGCCAGCACTGCTCCAAAACTTCACGCAACACCTTCCTTACCACCGTTTTTCCTATTTGCTTATCCAACCATTTTGGAAGCAAATCACCATCGATAAACTGCATCAAAAGAAAGTTTTTGCTCACGCCCAAAAGTCTTGGTCCAACATGCACTAAATTTGCTTTTTTAACCATTTTCGCTTCCTGCCGCATTCTAGAACGGTCAGCATCAACCCTTCGAATTTTCAAAGCCATTTTTTCTCCGTTTATGTAGGCTATTGTGACTATGCCCACGCATCCCTTGCCTAAAACTGGAACGTTGAAAGCTTTTTTTTCTCCACCAAATTCTAGAAATTCCATGCCGAGTCTTTGGAGTTCTATTAGCCGCTTTTTAAGTTCCATCTTGCTAGCTTTCGGATAGCATATTACCGACGCGTAGGGTTCTTCTCTTAATTTCTCAATGGGTATTGCGGATGCATTTTTCAACATTCAATCCTCTAACTATTATACTTCAGCATTCACTGAAATAAAAATAACAACATCGTAAAGTTAATAGGAAACATGAATTCTGTCTAAAAAAGAGTTTAAAAATTACATGTAAATGAGAAAGTGAGATTCAAATGAAAATTCAGTTAAATCCTGCATGTCCATTCAATCTGAATGCAACCCTTTGTTGCGGACAAGCTTTCAGATGGAATAAGCAAGACGAATGGTGGTATGGCATTGTAAGAGAAAATGCTTTCAAAATTCGTCAAATCGGCAATGACTTGGAATTTGAGAACGTGGAAATGGACTTCGTCAAAAGTTATTTTGGGTTATATGACGATTTGCCGAAAATTCTCCTACAAATTAGCAAGGACAAGCATATCAAACGTGCCGTGGACACGTTCAAAGGCTTACGAATTCTCCGTCAAGACCATTGGGAATGCCTAATCTCATACATTTGCGCCACATACAAAAACATTTCAGCAATAAAACAAATGTTATCTAATCTTTGCAAAAAGTTTGGAGACAGAATATACTTTGATGGATACGATTCGTACACATTTCCAACACCAGAAAGGCTGGCAAAGGCAACTACCGAAGAATTAGCCGATTGCGGCCTTGGTTACAGAGCAAAGTATGTGTCTGAAACTGCAAAAATGGTTCATGAAAACAGTTTTGAATTTGAAAGTTTACGGAAGCTATCTTACAAGAAGGCGAAAAAGGAATTGTCGAGTTTTCCTGGGGTGGGTTTGAAGGTTGCGGATTGTGTTTTGCTTTTCTCTTTGGGAAAACTAGAAGCTTTTCCCGTGGATGTATGGATAAAACATGTTATTTTGAAATATTATACAAGCTATTTTCCAAACGAATTTATAAGAAAAATTTCGGGTAAAAAATCGCTTACAAGCTCAGAATACAAGAAGCTGAATTTGTTTGGGCAAAGGTATTTTGGGGAATATGCTGGTTACGCCCAAGAATACTTGTATCATTATGAACGGATTAAACGCTAGATTAGGTCCTTCTCCTTTAAGGTTTCGGCTGCTTTATTCCCGTTGGTGGTTGTGATGGATATGGCTTCGGAAACAAGTTTCATTGCGTCGCCATAATTGTGCTGTTTAGTTTGCTCAACGGCTTCGTCAAGCTTTGCGCTAACATCTTGAAAACCTTGAACTTCAGAAGCGTTCGCGGCAATGTTGACTTCACGAATCAAAGCGTTAAGGTAAGCAACCAAAAGTTTCTCCGCGCCAACCATTTCCTCGTCTTTCATAGTGTTTAAAACCTCTAGAAGACTGAAGGTTAAGATTAGATTTGCCTTTATCTTTTCAGCATAATGGAAAATGATTATGGCCCTTTTGATTTCTGGCAAAGCTTTTTCTCTCAAACAAAAATGCGCCTACAAGGGAATAAGTTTTGTGACAGCTTAAATGCAGAAAACGTTTAAATCAACTTGAAAATAACCATAATATCGCGCACAAAAATAGGGGGCCCGTAGCTCAGCTAGGTTAGAGCGCCAGGCTCATAACCTGTTGGTCCCCGGTTCAAGTCCGGGCGGGCCCATCCACTTTACTCACCAAGAAAGTTTGAATCCAATATTTTATTAGTTTGAATGCTAATGCCCTGTTTATTCGTATTATTAGGGAACCAAATGGTGCTATCCTCATTTTACTTTCTATCTTTGGTTTCTTTGAGAAGATTAATGGGTGACTGAATCTTTCACGTGGGATGCCCAAGATTTTGCCCCAGAAATCAAGCGCAGAATCGTAGTCCATATTGCTTTTTAATTGAATTCTAGCCATTATGAGATTCTCTAGATTCAGTGTTTCTAAGAATTTTTGAAAGAGCTTAACGTAAGACGGATTTGAATTTATGAACTCAATTCTTTCCGTGGTTTTGGTAAAACGCTGTCTTCCTTCTCCAGCAAAGAGTCCAAGACCAAAAAAGAAAATAGGTAAGTCTTCTTCATGAAGGAAACGTTTGATCTTCAGTTTTCTCATACCAGATTTTGACACTAAGAGATAATCGCCTTTTGCAATTACCCTCGTACCTTCTGGCAAGTAATTCTTAAGGTCTATCATTTATCATCCATTAAAACTCAAGTCCCCGCTTCTTAAAGTTTAGGTCAACAAAAGAGGACAAAATGCTCAAATGTCTCTGTCAAGAGTCTTAAATCGCCTCGGGCCCATCATGTTTTTCGTCCATGAAAACATATACACTGAATAGTTGAACTAAGTAGTGATCAGCTGTACACTTCTTTTAGGAAGTTTATGAAGCTCTCAAGTTCCGATATAATGGGGGTCGAATTAGGTTCTGGTATTATTAATGATTCGAAATTGAGAAGCTTTAGTATTCTTTTCTTCTGCCCAAATGGTTCAACATTCATCTTGTACTTTAAGGCTAATTCTGAAAGTTTTTGTTCTTCTTGCTTAGATGCTGGCGATAGGGTTATTTGTATTCGTACGTTCTTGAGTTCGCTGTCTTCTGAGACAACGATCTCTAAATTCTTTGGTTTCTTCGGTGGGTTTTTTAGATTGTTTTTTGATAATTCTATCCAACTTTGAAGACCTGTGTGGCCATTTGGCTTACCAAACATAGCCTCTATATGTTCTATTTCTTCGTGTTTTTCTCTTAAGGCATCCAAAGCTGAGCGATACTCCTTACAAAGTTCTACAAAAGCATTTAGCCTTGACTTTTCTGGTTCCCCAATAGGAACTTGGACTTGGTAGACCAAGTCTACAAGTGAATCAAGCACCCACGTTTCCTGTGGAACCAAGAAGTTTACTATATCTTTAGGTAATAAAAGACTTTTTTCCTTCATTTCTACCAACCTGATAAGTCCTTCAGTGCTTATCAGGCGAATTACCCTATATCCTGGAACTGCTTTGACTTGATCTTCTTCGAAGTTTGATGCCACTGCGACTCCACAAGTTGCCCCTGAAGACTTAATGTAATCGTTAACCTGATGAAGTTTTAGCCATGTGGGCGATGTTTTACTTTCAATTATTATTTTTGCGTCGCCAAATTTCCAAACACCATCGGGTCCTGATCCATAATCTCCAAATTCAACTTGAAAACCGAGTTTTTCCCCTAGCACGTTTACAAGATCTTGATGAACTAAACCATAGTTTGCTTTTATACCTTTGCCTGCATTTTCTTGGCAGGTTTTTATCCATGAAGATAGGTTCTCAAGGTCTAACTTCCTTACATAATCCCTAAGCTCTATGGGTGCTACTTTGAGTGTTTCTACTACTGTTGGTAAGTCGACGAATGCCATCTTATCACCAATCAAGCAGGCGTGATTTTCAACAGCCCAAATCCTATTAGTTCTCTAAGCAGGTCAGTTGCTTTTGCTCCGATGTTATCCTTCTCAAAAGTGATATAACCTAAATCACTGAAGTCACTAGCAAACGTAACACCTTCTTCCTTGAAGATAACTATGTTTTTGCCATATAGATAAGTTGCAGCACCTAATTCATAAACAACATTATCACTGGGTCTCAAGATTTTATTGCCTTCAGAGTCAATAATTTCTTCATCAGCGGTGAATATGAAAATTGCTGAACTACAGCTCCTCATTATGTCTGCAACCTTTTCTGAAATAGGTCTTCCTCTGTGTGGTTCGTCAACAGCGACTCTGTATGGAACCTTAAACTGGTCAAGTATCTTCTTCAATTGTTCTAATGGAACTTTGTTCTTCCCATGCCCTATGAATATCTGTTTAACAGTCGGTACTGTAGGTATGGTTGTAGGGACTTCAGATGGAGGGGGTTTCTTCCCCTCTTCTGTGATAACCTCTTCAGGAGGAGGCAAAGGAATTCGTTCAAAGACTACATACGGAGCTCCTGCAACATCTTTGATTATATTAGTGAACCGACCATTCTCCACCAAGATTTCGATACAGTCATCAACCCACTCACGAGGTACACCGAACTCACGTTCTACCACATTCTTGAAGAAATCACCGCTTGGAAGCTTTGCGTCACGATAATGTTCATAAATTCTTTTTAAGAGATCAGGGTTTTGGGCCGCTTGCTGTAATGCCTTTGTCTTTTCTTGTGGAGAGATTGGTTTTGTTACGGATTGCCCCAAATCTGTCAGTTCTATATATTCAGCTTTCTCTGTACCAGCTGTAAGACCGTACTGAAAAGAGGAACTAAGAAGATACTTGAAATCGCTACTTGAAGGTTTTCTGCCTATCGCATCTGCAATAAATATTCGTTTCATCGGTTTGCCTGCGTTCTTGTCTTGTATTGCCTGAGCTATTATAAGTGCTCCTTCAAGAGAGAACTTCGGAAAAGGGCGTTTAGGGCGAACTTTCTTTTTTTCGGCAATTCTTCCTTCTTCACTTTTGCTCATATTATTCCCCATTTCAATTTCAAATTATAGTTTACGTTTTCTCACTTAATTAAACGAAAACCAATTTATAACCATTATGAATCAGATTTATCTCTTTCCAGATCGCCTCTGGCCCATCAACTTTTCGAAATGATTTAAGACTAGCAAAGAAATCTTTAATCCATGCCTCTATATCTTATAAATTGGGTGTTAAATGTCCCTCACGTCCTCCACAATTCTGAAATTGCTGGATAGAATCGAAAGTATAATTGATTCTCTTAATTTAGCTATAGACGGAAAATTGAAGAATGAAACTAAAATTCAATATGAAAAATTAACGCTTGCCGCTGACACTTTGAAAGATATGCTTCCCCAAGATTTCTATAATAGAATTTTCTCTGATTTTGAGCGCCACTTGGGATTTGTTGGCCACTATTTCGATAAAGGCGATTTTGAGTGGATGAAGAGCAACGCAGTAGACCTCAAGAAAAGAGATATCCCAAGTATCAAAGATGAGATATACAAATTCATAAAAACACTTAGTTCGGAGTCTAAGCCCTATTGTTTCAAAATCGGGGCCCAGTGTTCAAAGGAGATATCAGTTAACCCAAGGCAAGTTTTCGTGGGTATGCCCTTTAGAAAGAAATTCGAAGATGTTTATAGATACGGAATAGCTCCAATTCTGGATAAATACAAGCTCGAACCATGGAAGGCAGACGAAGAACCAAGCAACATTGACATCTTATGTAAGATTTGTGAACACCTTCAAGAGTCTCAATATGCCATTATGAACATAACAGATTGGAACGCAAACGTTCTATTCGAAGTAGGATTGTCATACGGTTTAGGGAAACACGTTATATTAATAAAAGATAAAGAATCTGATGTCCCTGTAGATTTAAAAGGCATGGAATATCGGCAATACGAATCTAGTGAAGATCTAAAAAAAGAACTAGAAAAATTCTTTTCCTCTATAAAACAATCAACTTAAACAAAATTAATAGTTGGTGTGAAGATTAAAATGCCCAAACCAATAGAAGAAATCAAATACTTTCCAAAAAGGCCACCACACGAAGAAGCTGAATATCTGGCGAGAAAAGTTCTTTCCAACCTTTTAGGCATTCCCTTGTATAAAGATGACTTGAAAATATTCGGTAAGCCTAAAGAGTTTGACCTAGTTAACATAAAAACAAGAATTGTCGGAGATGTGAAACGTTTAACAACAAAGGGTGTAGCTTCTGCTGAAGAGGCTGATATGTGCAAATATGTCTGGCTTATGGAAAAACTTGAAGCCTCGACAGGTTGGAAATGGCGAAAAATTATTGTTGGCGTAGGGTGGCGGGAAATCTTCGAGAGACTCGCAAGAAACTACGACCCATGGCTTGGTAACTTAGAAATATACTTCATGGATGAAAAAGGCAACATACATAAAATACGAGATAAATGAAAATGAAAAGCTTGTTTCAAATCGCCCCGGGCCCACTGTTATTGGTTATGCTTCCAATTTTTTAATTAAATTAGCAACTCTTTTTCCAAGCTCTTTGCAAGAATCTAGTTCCTTTTTACGTGGAAATTCTACGGCTGCGGCGCCATAATGTTTATCGTTAGCTCGGCCCTGAACAATCATACCATGAACTAGCATAGCTTGCAATATAGATAGTAATGTGGTTTCCGCACCTGTTGTTGTTCCACCAGAACTTGTGAAAGCAGCGCCAACTTTTCCCTCAAGCTTTCCATGGATTTCAACCGATTCATCAATAAGAGCCTTAAGCTTAGCGGACATTTGCCCATAATATGTTGGTGAACCCATGATGATTCCATCAACGCCTAGAAAATCTTCAACGCTGACTTGTTCAACTCTCTTTACAATAACCTTAACTCCTTTGATTTGCTTGGCACCTTCAGCGACAGCGAACGCCATCTTTTTGGTGTTCCCAGTTTTAGAATCATAAACAACCAAAATCTTCGCCATTCCAATTCACATTCAAGTACAAGAATAGTGCAAATCTTTTGTATTTAATATATACTAATTATTCCATCCTATATCACATGCTAACTAAGCAATAGAACATTCTTCCACAAGGTATAAGTGACTAAAACTGCATAAAGGAGTTTGATGAGGAGAATGGCAGACTCGTTTTCGAGGGGAGAAAGGAGAGTAGGGAAAAATTTATTTAATCTACCATTCTCCTCATATTCCCCTTAATTTTGCATAAGTCGCTTTTAAACTTTTCTTTGCATTCTGAATTACAACTTGAAAAATCTCCTAAAAACGGGGGACTTTAACGGTTTTAGCTTACCACTTGCTTTATTTCTTCTTTGAATTTTTCAGTGTTCATGAAAAATGTTTGTATTGGTTTAGCGTTTACTATTAACCACCAGTTTTTGCGTTTCATCGAGTCTTCAGGTTTTTTCCACTCGTTAATCATTTTAATTTTAATGTTAGGCGCCACTTCTCTGATGATTTCTTCAATCCTTTTTGCAAATTGATAAGAAAATTGACAAATTGGACCGTGGAAGACTAATGCTTTGTTTTTATCTTCAGGTAATGGCTCATAATCACCTACAGGTGGAGTTGGCTCATAACCGCCCTCTATTGGAAGATAGAGTAGGTTTCCTTCAGATGTTGAAAGAAAACCGTTTTTCTTGTAAAATTCAGGCATTGGCAGGAGCTCGCCTGTGTTGAAAGCTTTTGCAAGGATAAATTTGCATGGTCTATTGCCAAGACATGTCTTTCTCTGTTTTGCATCTTGGATTACGCTTTGCAGAAGTTTTGTGCCTATTCCAAGTTTCTGTGCTTCTGATATTGGATTGTAGATGCAGTTTATCACGAGAACATTCACCCGCTTAAAGGCTTTGGTCACGTCTGCCTCCTCTGGGTAATAGAGTATTTGGGCAACTGGTTTATCATTGTAGTAGGCGATTTTAGCACAAGACCCGTATTTTCTAAGCATTTCACTAAGCCACTGTCTCTTCTGCTTAACTCCCTGTTGGTGAATCGGGTCGCTGAGTTTATTGGAAGAACAGACGTAAATGAGATCGTCCATGTTTAAATCTTGAAGATTTTCGATTCTTACTTTCCCCTGCATGTGAAACCCAACCAAAAATCATGGTTTAGCAGATTCTTTTATGATTTCGTTAACTGTCATTATTTTAGCATTGTAAACATCTTCCAAGTATTTTAGTCCTTGTTCATGGTCTTCTTGCGTGAAGGCTTCTACGCCATCTTTAGCTATTATTATTTTGTATCCTCTGAAGAAGGCGTCTGCCGCTGTGTGCCTAACGCAGATATTCGTGTGTAAACCACCCAAAATTACTGTTTTCACTCCTTCGCCACAGTATAGGCTTCTTAGTAGCAAGTCTAAGCCTGCCTCGAAAAAGCCACTGTAAGTTCTCTTCTCAACAACATAATCTTTTCCCGTGGGCTTCAGTTCAGGGATTACTTCTGCTCCTTTTGTGCCCTTAATGGCATGTTTTCCCCATTTCTGAACAACTTCAGCATCTTCTGGAAAGTGGGCGTCGTTGCTGTAGATGACGGGTATGTTGTTTTTGCGGGCAACTTCAATAAGTTTCTTTAGGTTTGGAATTATGCGTTTGGCTCTTTCGCATTTTAAATCTCCTGTAACAAAGTCATTGAGTAAATCAATTATTATGATAGCTTTGTTGTCCAAACAGTGACACCTTTTCGTAGAAGTAATTTTATGCTCAAACCTACATTTAAATCGTTCATCGTTCAGCTCCTAAAGTGTATGGCCCAATTGTGAATTTTTCCGCTCCTCGCCTTTGCATGAGAACAGTGTCTTCTATGCGGAAACCTCCGAAGCCCACAATATATATGCCTGGCTCTATTGTTATCACATTTCCAATCATTAGTTTGTCTTTGCTTTCTGGGCTTAGTGTTGGTTGCTCATGAACTTCTAAGCCTACGCCATGGCCTAAGCCGTGGACGAAATATTCGCCGTATCCAGCATCTTCTATAGTTTTTCTTGCCATGGCATCTATGTCTCTTGCTTTTGCTTTTGGTTTTGTGGCGTGGATAGCTTTTTCTTGAGCTAGTCTAACGATTTCGTATATTTTCTTTTGTTTTTCTGATGGTTTTCCAGCTGCTAGTGTTCTTGTCATGTCTGAATGGTAGTGTTGGTATGTTGCTCCTATGTCTACAACCACCAAGTCTCCTTGTCGAATCTCTCTGTCTAAACAGCCGCCATGCGGAAATGCAGAACGAACACCAGAAGCCACTATGGTGTCGAAGGCTGTTCCCCAAGAGCCTTTCTTTCTCATTGCGTATTCGATTTCTGCTGCAACTTCATACTCTTTTATGCCCGGCTTTATCACTTCGTAGGCGACTTTCATGCCTTCGCTTGTCAATTCTCCAGCTTTTCGCATAAGCTCAAGCTCTTTTTCATCCTTCACTTTGCGAAGGCCCCAAACGAGACTGTTCTGTGTCTTTAGCTTTGCTTCTCCTCTCAATTCCTTTGCGAGACTGCGATAGCTTTCAAAGTTCAATGTGTCCATAGCGAGTTTTTTGATTTTAGAAGCCTTAACCTGCTTAGCAACTTCTGCTATCAAGTTTTGACTGCGTTTCATCATTCTAACTTTGAAGCTTTTTGTTTCGGCTTTTGCTTGTTCATAGTTGACGCCGTAAACGTAAATGGTGCTTTGACCTGTTTCAGGTATTAATAAGCAAGCTATTCCAGGACAACCGGTAAAATACAGCAAGTTATATTCATTAGCAATTAAAAACCCGTCAAAACCTTTCTCCTCGAAGGCTTTTTGTTTTAAAGCGTTTACTCGCTTCATGACTTTCACCTTTTAGAAGGAAGCATAAAGTAGCGTATAGCTTAAAATGTTTTGCCAAAGTGAATAAGTAATGTTTATCAGTTAAATGGTTTTCATGCTTCTTTTTAATTAATCGAAATTTTTAATTACGTAGTTTTGCTTTGTTTGTCTGCTTGTGGTTGAGTTGCAGTATTGCATTGAAACTAAAGACTTGGTCAGAATATTCAAAGCGAAAGATCAGACAGTTAAGGCTCTGGATAACGTCTCTGTTTCCATAGCAGAAGGAGAAATCTTTGGACTTCTCGGCCCGAATGGAGCAGGCAAAACCACATTCATAAAAATTTTAACGACGCTTTTGCTTCCAACAAGCGGTGAAGCATACGTAGGCGGATTCAATGTTGCAAAAGAGTCAAACAAGGTAAGAAAAATCATAAGCTTGGTTTCAGGTGGTGAAACTCCAGGCTATGGGATATTGTCTGCAAGCGAGAATTTGTGGTTTTTTTCCCAGCTTTATGGTTTATCCTCTTCAGCAGCAAAGGAAGAGATCAAGCGGTTAATGACGGACTTGAACTTTGAAGAGTATGCAAAAACACGGATGTCTAGGCTGTCAACAGGTTATAAACAAAGGCTAAACCTTGCAAGAGGTTTGTTAAATAATCCAAAAATACTGTTTCTCGATGAGCCCACATTGGGTTTGGATGTTTTGACTTCGAAAAAGATGAGGAGCTACATTGTGGATTGGGCAAAAAAAGAGAGGAAAGGAACGGTGCTATTGACGACGCATTATATGGCTGAGGCAGATGAGATGTGTGATCGAGTAGCTATAATTGATCGCGGAAGAATCTTGGCATGCGACAGCCCGCTCACACTTAAGGAGAAGCTTAAGGAAAACGTGATAATGAGGGTTGAAGTCTCTTCAGTGCAGGCTGATTTCAGTTTCATGGAGAAAATGGCAGGTGTGATAGGGTTCTCTCAAACTCGGAGCATTCAAACGGACACTACAACATTGGAGGTTATGGTACGTGACGAGCCAATTTTCTCAAAAGTTTTGGCTAAGCTAGAGGAGCAAAAATTGAAAATTTTGGCGATTAACAAGGCTGAGCCAACCCTTGAAGACGTGTACATTAGTCTTGTCGGACGAGGCTTTGAACAACAGGGAGCTGAGTAGCTTTGCGTGAACAACTAATCCATAATATGAAGGTTGTTTATGCGAGGTTATGGGTGAGGATTAAGGGTGGTTTCAGGGAGCCTGAATGGATTGCTGCGGAACTTGTTATTCCACTCCTAACTTTGAGCGCTTACATTTATCTCTATAAAATGTTGAACGCACCACCAGAATTCACCGGCTTCGTTGTCATCGGCGGGACGATGATAGCATTCTGGGTAAACGTTCTGTGGAATATGTCAGCACAATTTTACTGGGAAAAAGAAACAGGAACCCTAGAAACTTACTTGGTGGCGCCAATCTCCAGAATGGCAATTCTCTTAGGGATGGCTCTAGGCGGAATTGTGAACACTACCTTAAGAGCCATTGTGATTCTACTTGCTGGAACATTTATTTTTCAAGCTCCGTTGCTAATTAACGAACCCCTAACCGCGCTACTAATGTTCTTCTTGACAATCACAGCTCTTTACGCATTAGGCATGTTGTTTGCTTCATTGTTCATGCTTTATGGCAGAGAAGCTTGGCACACTGCAAGCCTTCTACAGGAACCAGTTTATTTTCTCTCAGGATCCTATTTTCCAACAAACTTATTGCCCTTTTTCGTTCAGCTTCTGGCATCTTTTATTCCGTTAACATTCGGATTGGACGGTATAAGAAAAGTCATAGTTCAGGGCGAAGGAATAGCGAACATTTGGCTGAACTTAGTTGCATTGGTGATTTTCATACTGGTTCTGTTTCCATTAGCCAAGTTCGCCCTAAACTATATGGAGAATCTTGGCAAGAAAGAAGGAAGGTTGACACTGAGATGGCAATAAAAACTATTCTGAAGACTATTAAGCAGGCTATCTGGATAGGCTGGAAAGTTGAAACCAATTGGGCTGACCCATTAGTATTTGCTATCTATTATCTTATTCGACCCCTTGCAGGGTTGCTCATTGTCGGCTTCATCTTCATCATCGGTAGCGCAGCAGGAGGAGCCTTCAGCCCTGAGTATTTTGCATTCATGTTCATTGGGAACAGCTTCTTCATTTACGTCGTCCAGATAATGATGACAATGAGCATACTAATACACGACGATAGAGCACATTACGAAGTGCTGAAGCACATTTACTTGTCTCCAAATTCATGGTCATGGTATATTATTGGAAGAGCTTTGAATGGAGTGTTGAATGCCTCAATATCGTTGGTTCTAACTTTAGGGTTTGGAGTGCTTATCTTTCAAGGACTGTTAAGCATGCAAATTCCAATTAATTGGGTGGGAATCAACTTCTCGCTCTTGGCGTTAAGTTTGGTGTTGGGTATAATCTGTTTCATAGCCATGGGGTTTGTTTTGTGCGCAATAAACATAATGACGTCAAAAGTTCAGTTTATGCTAACAGAATACGTGTCAGGCATCCTCTACCTTTTCGGCGGAGTCGTGTTCATGCCAGAAATTCTGCCGTCCTGGGGTCAAACCATTTCAAACGCTTTGCCGATCACATATTTTCTCAGAAGTATAAGATTCTCAATATTGCATCAAGCTGCATCTTCAATTCAAACCGATTTATTGTATTTGGCTTTGACGATGATTGCAACGATAATTATCGGGTTTGCCGTTTTCAGAATTGCCGAATACAAGGCTAGAAGAGATGGCTTAATTGATAAAAAGGAAGAATACTAGCCACCACTTACAATGGGCAACAAGGTAACATGATCATTGTTTTTGAGTTCAGTCTCAAGCCCTTTTAACTGGTTAAGCAGATAACCGTTTACTGTGATAATGTAGTTTGATTTTACGTCAGTGCCACTTTTTTCATAAACAGCCTTTTTGAAAAGCCCACCATATTTTTCAGAAAGCATCATTAACAAGTTAGCAACTGAAGCCCCTTCGCTGATTTCAACCTCTTCCTCCCGATCACTACCAATCATATTTCTGATATGACCTAAGAACTCTACTTTTACCTTCAATGCTGACCCTCTAAGCGTCTATACTATTTCAGATTTCGAGTTGCTATATATCCGTTTCAGTATATCTTGATGGTTAAAATTTAAATGAAATGTAACCTACTTATTACTATGAAATCTAAAGCGAAACTTTCAGCAATAATTGTATCGCAAAGGAAAGATGGAAACGGCGACTCTGGCACTATTCATTCTCAGAATCCTAAAGTGAAGAGGTGAAAAAATCGCGCGCCTCAAAGGCTAACTATTCGCAGATAGCGGAATACTATGATAAGGTAAGGCCTCTTCCAGCGAATATTCTGTTGTCACAAATTATTGAATACGGAAAAATTGATGCAAACTGTGCTGTTTTGGACATTGGATGTGGCACGGGGCGGTATCCACTAGGCATATCGGCTATAAAAAACTTGATGTTTTGCGCTTTAGAGCCGTCGATTGGGATGCTGAAGCAAGCTGTTGCAAAGGATAAATCTAAACGTATATTTTGGGTTCGGGGGGATGGGCAACGATTACCCTTCCCAAATAGCGTTTTCGATTGCGTCTATATGACTGCAGTTATTCATCACATTGAAAACAAAGAGATGGCTCTTCGAGAAATTTATCGAGTTTCAAAGAAAGGTGGGAAATGTGTGGTTATGACATTCTCACACTCCGGAATTAAGAGGCACATTACCCATGATTTTCCAGGCGTAGTTGCAATAGATTTGAAAAGAATTCCATCTGTCCCCTTCCTCAAGGGGATGATGACAATGATAGGCTTCAGAGATGTTCACTATCATATAGTTCAGCTTGACGAGGGATACGTATCCACAGATGAATATTTGAGAAGAGTAAAAAACAAGTACATGTCAACCCTAACTTTACTCAGCGAGGAAGACTTTCAAAGAGGATTCAAAATTTTTAAGGAAAGGGTTGAAAAGAAGTATGGAAATCAAATAAGAAAGATTTCATGGTTTGTTTTTATTGATGGACGGAAGTAATTTCTCTTCGGTGTAATTCTATCTGCTCAAGAAAATGCCTATATACACGGAACAGTTGAAAAAGCCTAAACAGAGTTATTGTTGGTGTTTTGAAAGTTGTTTGACAAGCAAAAGCTGAAGAAAATTAAACAAAGAAAGAAAAACTGGGAAAAAGAAATTGTGTCAAAAAGTCTCGAAAAGCTCCCTGAAAAAGGTGAATTCTCCACAAGCTCCAACATCCCAATCAACCGAATCTATACTCCGCTTGATATTGCAGATTTTGAGTATCTGCGTGATTTAGGTTTTCCAGGAGAATATCCGCTCACCCGCGGCGTTTATCCAACAATGTATCGGGCTAGATTATGGACTATGAGGCAGTATGCGGGCTTCGGCACTGCTAAGCAGACAAACCAACGCTTCAAATATCTACTGGAGCATGGCCAAAAGGGCCTAAGCGTAGCCTTCGATTTTCCAACACAGGTTGGTTACGACTGTGACCATCCGATGGCGCGTGGCGAAGTCGGCAGAGCCGGCGTAAGCGTAAGCACTCTGCGAGATATGGAAATAGTCTTTGACAGAATCCCGTTGGACAAGATTACGACTTCTATGACAATTAATGCTCCTACGAATGTTTTGCTTGCAATGTATATTGCGGTTGGACAGAAACATGGTGTTGAACAAGCTCAGCTTGGCGGAACAGTTCAAAACGATATTTTGAAAGAGTACGTAGCCAGAGGCATGTATATTTTCCCGCCTAAACCCTCAATGAGATTAGTCACAGACATTTTCGAATATTGCTCCCAGCACATGCCTCAATGGAACACCATCAGCATAAGCGGTTATCACATCCGCGAGGCAGGCGCCACCGCCGTTCAAGAAATCGCCTTCACACTTGCAAACGCAATCGCCTACGTGCAAGCAGCAATTGAAAGAGGCTTAGACCTGGACAAGTTCGCAGGCAGATTATCCTTCTTCTTCGCAGCCCACAACAACTTCTTCGAGGAAATCGCCAAATTCAGAGCCGCAAGAAGGTTATGGGCAAAAATCATGCGGGAACGATTCGAAGCCAAGAACTCTGCTTCATGGATGTTGCGCTTCCACACTCAAACGTCAGGCGTTTTGCTCACTGCTCAGCAACCCTACAACAACATTATCCGGACGGCTCTTCAGGCGTTGGCAGCCGTTTTGGGCGGAACTCAGTCTTTACATACGAACTCGTTTGATGAGGCCTACGCCTTACCCAGCGAACAAGCAGTGACAATAGCTCTCAGAACCCAGCAGATAATAGCATACGAAAGCGGAGCAGGCGACACCATCGACCCACTTGCAGGTTCATATTATATGGAGTATCTAACAAGCCAGATTGAAGAGAAAGCCGCAAAATATATCGAACAAATCGACGACATGGGTGGAGCGGTTGCCGCCATCGAAAAA